>Ga0209097_10001246_pt1 | contig 22261 bp, 19 predicted proteins | sample AD_UKC052_MetaG_FD_184419 | JGI IMG/M metagenome (GOLD analysis project Ga0209097, IMG submission 184419) | Active sludge microbial communities of municipal wastewater-treating anaerobic digesters from USA - AD_UKC052_MetaG (SPAdes) (version 2) | ecosystem: Engineered > Bioreactor > Anaerobic >... | reverse complement strand
TAATTTTTAAATACCACTATGGATAACGACTCCGGCACTCATGTATGTAAAACAGACGCCTGCTTTGATACGGCGCCGGCTTCGGGCTATCAGATGATAACTGCACTCAACAGCCATAAGCTGCAAATGCTGGTTTTCGATCCCGAAAAAAACAAGTTCATAGCTTTTGCACAAAAAAGTATTCATTTTAAAAGCAATTATCAGGATTATTATAAACTGCTTCATCATTTTTTTGAGGAAAACAACATGTCTCAGCATACTTACAAAGATGTTGTGGTGCTTTGGGAATCGCAACGCTCTACACTGGTGCCTGATGCCTTGTTTGATCCCGCCGGCCAGGAATTATATTTTCAGTTCAACCAGGGGACACATGCCGATGAAAAAGTTTATTCCGATAAGCTAAAAACCACCGAAGCTTTTAATGTTTATGCAATCCCATGCGAACTGGAAAAAAATATTGTTTTAAAACCTTTCCGGATACGGCATCATGCTTCGGTATTTATCGAATCCTTGATGATTTACAGCAAACACTCCCTGCTTCCGAAACAGGTTTTTATCAATATACACCAAGGTTTTTTTGATATGGCGGTGGCTGAGAAAGGCCGGCTGGTATTTTACAATACTTTTGGCTATAAAACGGCCGGGGATTTCATCTATTTTGTACTATTTGTTTTTGGTCAGCTAAAGCTTAGTCCCGAGAGAGACGGGGTGATTTTATCGGGGGAAATAGTAAAAAATTCCGCCTTATACGATGTGCTTTATAAATATGTCAGGATGGTTGAGTTTGCGGCCCCCGGAGTGCAATATGCCAACAGCCATATATTGAATGATGTCCCTTCTCATACTATTCATAATCTTGTAAACGCTGTGTTATGCGAATTATAAGCGGCATTTATGGCGGCAGGCGTTTACATCCGCCGGCCAACCTTCCGGTAAGGCCTACCACCGACCTTGCCAAAGAAAGCCTTTTTAATATTCTGAATAATATGGTGGATTTTGAAGACTTGTCGGTTCTGGAACTTTTTGCCGGTACCGGAAGTATCTCTTTCGAATTTGTTTCGCGCGGTTGCCCCGCGGTTACTGCGGTGGATCAGGACGGCAGGTGCGTATCTTTTATAATTAAAACCTGCCAGGAGCTAAAAATTGATATCCTCAGGGCTTATCGTTCCGAGGCCTTTTTCTTTATTAAGCGTGCCACCGGAAAATATAACCTGATTTTTGCTGATCCGCCCTACGACCTGCCGTCCTTAGGTCAACTCCCTGATAAAATTTTTGAGAAGGGCCTCCTGAAACCCCAGGGTCTGTTAATAATTGAACACCCGCGCAGCCATGATTTTTCAAAACATCCCGCCTTTATGCAACACCGGGTTTACGGCAAGGTAAATTTCAGTTTTTTTACGGCGCCATAATTTTACCTTCATCCATAAGCCTTTTTCTTATGCGCAACAGCGTGCGGAACATAGGTTCGGTGAGGTTGTGCTGTTTTCGGGCATATATGGCTTCCTGCATCATTTCCGCCGATGGTTTGGCTTCCGACGAAAACAGGAGGTTGTGGCTTTTGCCGATTTTTTGCCGGAGGTAATCATGCAACTCTTCGGAAGAAAATTGTGTAGAAGAATAAAACACCGGATTCAACAGACTCTGCTCAGGAGTGATCAGATGTTCTTTCAGCGCCGTCTTGTAAAGCTTGGTGCCGGGATAGATTCGCAGGCTCGTGGTGATATACACCATGTCTTCGGGCGAGATATAATCGCGGATAAACTCAAAAGTTTCGTCGATGGTTGTCCGCGTTTCGCCCGGACCGCCAAAAACAAAAAACCACATCGTTGGTAGTCCCGAACCTTTTATTTGCAAGGCCATTTTTTGAAGTTGAGGCAGGCTGAAATTCTTTCCAAGGTTTTTCAGCATGGCGGGAGAGGCGCTGTCGGGTGTGGAATCTATCTGGGTAAAACCCGCCTGCATCATCAGGTTAAAAAGGTTTTTGCTGGTGTTGGCAGGGTTGATGCCCATGGTGCGTATCCTTACTTTCAGTCCCCTCCTTATGATCTCGGTGCAAATAGCTTCGGCATGGCCCGCGGGATCGTTAAAAGTGGAATCCACAAATTCAAAAAACACATCGCCAAGCTTTGCGGCAACCTGTTCTATTTCATCTACAATATCGGCAACGGAGCGTGTGCGGAATGTGTGGCCTTCAATCAGCGGATAGGTGCAATAGATACAGTGGTGTGCGCAGCCTCTTTTCGACTGTATGGAATAGGCGCCGCGTTCTTTGTAAGGATTGAAATCAATGAAATTTTCAATGCCCGAAAAAAATGTCTGGCCGGGGTGTGGGGCGTGGTTTTTGGTTTTTTTCTCAAAACCGGGGGATTTTCGGTAAATGATGCCTTTTGTGCTGCCGAAATCGCTGTTTTTTTGGAGGCAGTCGAGCAGTTGGGCAAAAGCTGTTTCTCCTTCGCCGGCTATGCCATAATCCAAATCAAAATAATCCAGCATCTCGTAAGGATATATGCTGTACCCGCTGCCGCCGAGAATGATGGGGACGTCGGTAATTTTTTTCAGCGGGCGGATAATTTTTTCAGCGATGGCCTCAAGAAAAAAATCAGGGGCTTCCACCGACATCGAATCCACATTTCTGATGCTGCAGCCAATGTAATCGGGCCTGAAAGAATTTACCACCGTAGGCAGCGACCGGCCTTCATCGAACATGGCGTCATAAACTTTCACATCGTAGTGTTCCCGGATACTCTGTGCTACTATGCCAAGGCCAATAGGGGGGACGGGATATGGTTTTTTTTCGGTGTTAGTAGCTATGAGGAGGACTTTTTTCTTTGTTGCCAACTTCTTCAGATTATTTATAGCGCAAAATTACAACGAAAATTATTATATCCGCAGTTTCTTTTGTTGTTGATTTTCTATGTACTATAGTGTATTATTCTGCATTAAGCCAGATTTTCTTTTCGTAAAAAAGTAATAATTTTAGGAAGCAAATAATTCAGGAAAAGTACGATTGCAATAAATGGAATTATCCAAACTACTCTTGCTTGATAGCGATTTAGCACATTCGATAAATTTGCACAAACGGCAGCATTAAAAAATACACCAGAAAAACAAATAACTAAAAATAAATAGATTTTATCATCTATTTTAAATCGATATAAAACACATGCTATAAGCAGTATTGATAAAATAACAATGAAATAAATAACATTATTTATTGTTTCGAATTTTAATCCTTCCGTCAATTGTTTGGAATTATAGAAATCCCGTTTTATTTCATTTTTTGGAAAGTTCTTATAAGTGTTGTCATAAACAGGATACCATTGTTCATTAAGAAAATTTATCATGCCGTCTCCGGTTCTGAACTGAAATGATTGTTTACAGGTAGAGAGAGAAAAATTCCATAAGATAGGTCCATAATATTTGGGTGATGATAAAATATCTTTTACAATAAGTTTTGGTTCTTCCTGATAATTATTCCATCCGCCCATTTTTTGAAAAATTCCTTTGGTATCCCAGATGAATAACTGAGACCACTTTGGTATATCATCTTTGTATTTACATATCCTGTAATCTTTTTTATCGCAGTTTTCTTTTAAATATGTGTCCACAACTCCGGTGTCAATTAATCTTGCAAAGAAAAAAATTCCGCTTGTAGTTGAAAGGCATGGTTTTTTAAAATGGTCATAATTGTATTTTATTATGCATGATATTGTGCCTAAATATACCAGCATGATCATTATACTTCCCAATAATGCTTTCCTTTTGAATTCAGCAAATTTTCTTTTAGAGAGGATAAAAAGCCACACGGTAATTAATAGCAGCGCCAAAACCGGAATGTTGCTCAAGTGAGAAAAAACAATAAAAAATATTAATACGGAGTAAAGAATGTAGCTTAATGCACAGTTTTTCCCAAAAAGAATATTAAAGAGTGCTAAGAACAAAAATGAAGTTAATATGTCGGGCATTAGCATGCTGACAAACCATCCCAATGTAGAAAAAAGTGAAAGAAAACAAATAGTAATAAAGTGATATAACTTGTTGAAAGTAATTTTTATCAATACTGTTTTTAAGGCATGGTAGATTAATAAGGATGCAATCAATCCCTGTGAAAATATTACCATCCACAATGTTGATTGCCAGGTGGTAGCTCTTATAAAATAACCATATCCTATGGGCCTGTCAACAAGAGGAGTTAATTTAATTCCTTGTGCAACATATAAAGCACTGTCGCAATCAAACAAAAGATACCCATTGTATAATGCCGGAATGCATAATATAATTGCTGTTGCTGCAAAATAAATGATGGAATATAGTAAAGACCTAGCTTTCATTGCTCAATGCACCAAAGTAATAGGGTGTAAATATATTAATTATTTTTTACTATTGACCTGCAAAAAAATGGGGTTACTTACCGGGAGTTGCACCCCGGGATGTTAGTTTGGTGTGCAACCCAAACTAAACAACATGGGTAAAGATAGCGAAGTAAAATTGGGCGGACAACTTGCGAACGCAAGCGTACGGGGAACAGGGTAGTACTGTAATATTTGAAACTATTTCAGATTTTTACGATGCAAAGGGTTAACTCTTTGCCTGGCGGTATTCCAAATTTTTCAATAAAATAAAAATTTAATAATCTATATTTTTGTGTAAGTTTGTAATCGTTACCAATGAACATGAAAGAAGAATTTGTAAATAACAGTGCGGCACTTTTTGAAAGGCGCTTCGGTGAAAAGCCCATAAGCATTGATGAATTGCCGTCATCAGGATCAAACCGTTGTTATATAAGGGTGGTTTCTGAAAATAATAAAGCGTTGGCAGCATACAACACCGACCGGAAAGAGAATATCGCCTACCTGAGCTTTGCCAAACATTTTGAAAAACACAAGCTGCCGGTAACAAAAATATTTGCAGAAGATCTGGACAATCACCTGTATCTGCTCGAAGACCTTGGCGATGAGACGCTGTTTGCCTACCTCGAAAAGCATCGCGCCGAGGGCTTTTCGCGCACAACAGTGGGCTTATACAAAGAGGTGCTTGATAATTTGCTGCGTTTTCAGATTGACGCCGCCGCCGACCTGGATTATTCGGTTTGTTACCCTCGGGCTGCCTTCGACAGGCAGTCCATGATGTGGGATCTGAACTATTTCAAATATTATTTTTTGAAACTGGCTCAGATAAGTTTCGACGAACAAAAACTGGAAGATGATTTTAATGTTTTTGTTGATTACCTGCTGCAAGCCGATGCAGATTATTTTATGTACCGCGATTTTCAGTCGCGCAATATCATGATCAGGGATGGCAAATTGTATTTTATTGATTTTCAGGGTGGCCGTAAAGGCGCTTTGCAATACGATGTGGCTTCGTTGCTTTACGATGCCAAGGCGGCCATTCCTCAGCAGGTGCGCGATGAATTGCTGGACTATTATATAGCCAGGCTTTCGCAGAAAAAACAAATTGAGGAATCTGAATTCCGAAGGCAGTTCGCCGGCTTTGTGCTGGTACGTATCATGCAGGCTATGGGAGCTTATGGCTTCCGCGGGTATTATGAAAAAAAGACGCATTTTTTGAAAAGTATTCCCTATGCGGTAAACAACCTGAAATGGATTTTGAAAAATGCCGGATTGCCTGTAAAAACAAGTATTTTGCAGGATGTCTTTGAACAGATCATTGCCAGCAAAAACCTGCAGCGTTATGTTGATGAAAAAACACCGGGATTGACGGTGAGGATAAATAGTTTTTCTTTTAAAAAGGGTTATCCCGAAGATCCCGGGGGTAATGGCGGGGGCTTTGTGTTCGACTGCAGGGCTTTGCCGAACCCCGGCAGGTACGATGAATACAAGGGCTTGACCGGAATGGATAAACCCGTAATTGACTTCCTTGAACATGAACCTGAAACTGCCGTTTTTTTTGAAAATACCAGTCAGCTTGTTTCGCAATCTGTGGAAAACTATATGAAACGCGGCTTTACGCATCTTATGGTGAGCTATGGATGCACCGGCGGACAACACCGTTCGGTATATTTTGCCGAAAAGCTGGCAGCCTATGTCAGAGAAAAGTTTGATGCAGCGATAATAGTAAATCATAAGGAACAAAACACAAAGCCATGAAAGCAATGATACTGGCCGCTGGCATGGGCACCCGCCTGGGAGCCCTGACCGCAGAAAAACCCAAAGCGCTCATTGAAGTAAACGGCAGGACACTGCTGGAACATGTGGTTGAAAACCTCAAGAGGTTTGGCGTAAAGGAAATCATTATCAATGTACATCATTTTGGAGGCCAGATTATTGACTTTTTGAAACAGAAAAAAAACTTCGACATACGGATTGAAATTTCCGATGAGAGCGATGCCCTGCTTGATACCGGCGGCGGCCTGATGAAAGCATCCTACTTCTTCGACGACGGCAAGCCGTTTCTGGTGCATAATGTAGATGTGCTTTCGCATATCGACCTTCATAAACTGGAAATCTATCATACGCACATGCGCTCCCTGGCTACCCTGGTGGTAAAACACCGCGAAACCTCACGGTATTTCCTGGTGGACAAATACCAGTTGCTGTGCGGATGGAAAAACAAAAAAACCGGCGAAAAAATGGTGGTACGCTATGGTGAAAAAATCACCGAAGCGGCTTTCAGCGGCATACAGATGGTCAGCCCGGAAATATTCGCGTTGTGTAACAAAAAAGGGGCCTTTTCGCTGACCGAAATGTATCTCGACCTGGCGGCCGAAAACAAAATTGTGGCCTATAACGACGGCTCCCTGTGGTTTGATTTGGGAAAACCCGAAAATATTGCTGAAGCGGCAAAACACTTCGTATAATGCCGTTAATTCTGCGAACGCGATAACATGATTTTATATTTATGAAAATAGCGGTGGTGGGAGGTGGCGCGGCCGGCTTTTTTTCGGCGCTGACAGCTAAAGAGAACTTTCCGCAGGCACAGGTATATATCTTTGAAAAAGCCCGTCGGTTGCTGTCAAAAGTGAGGATCTCGGGCGGTGGCCGGTGCAATGTTACGCATGCATGCCCCACGGTGGAAGACTTGTGTGCGGCCTACCCGCGTGGCGGCAGGAAGCTGAAAAAGGCGTTTCATATTTTTAACAATACCCACACCTGCGCCTGGTTCGAAGCGCGTGGTGTGCCGCTGGTAGTGCAGGAAGACAATTGTGTGTTCCCGGCTTCGCAAAATTCACAAAGCATCATCGACTGTTTTATGCGTGAGGCCGAAAGGCTGGAGATAAACATCAACTGCGGGGTGGGGGTTACTGCCCTTACTGCCGGTAACGAGGGGCTGGAACTTTCTTTTGATGTGCCCGGCCGCCAGCCTGAGGTTTTTGATAAGGTGATTGTGGCGTCAGGGGGGTCGCCCAAGCAGGAAGGCCTGCAATGGCTCGAAGCGCTCGGGCATAAAATTGAAACGCCCGTACCGTCACTGTTTACTTTTAATATGCCCGGCGAATCGGTTACAAAGCTGATGGGCGTAGTGGTGCCGGATGTTGTGGCCGGTATCCAGGGAACCAAATTGCGGGCTGCGGGGCCTCTGCTCATAACACACTGGGGCATGAGTGGGCCGGCTATCATTAATTTATCCTCTTTAGGCGCCAGACTATTAAACGAGAAAAACTATAGTTTTGTGGTACAGCTAAACTGGGTAAACCAACAAAATACGCTCGCTGTTGCTGAAAATCTTCAACGTATCGCCTCGGCTCATGCGGCCAGGGCAATACACAATTTCAGGCCCTACGACCTGCCTTCGCGCTTGTGGGAATACCTGTTGGCAAAATGCGGCATGGCCCACGACAAAACCTGGGAAGAATTAGGAAAAAAAGGCCTCAATAAGATAGTCAATGTATTAACCAACGACACCTATCAGGTGCAGGGACAAACCACGTTCAGAGAGGAGTTTGTTACCTGCGGTGGTGTGAGTCTTGACAGCATTGATTTAAACACCATGCAGAGCAAGGTATGCCGAAATCTTTATTTTGCCGGCGAGGTGCTCGATATTGACGGAATTACCGGCGGCTATAATTTTCAATGCGCCTGGACCACGGGTTTTATTGCCGGTAAGTTGCAATAAAAATTTTGGGATGGTATTCCCAACTTAGTGCGCGGCTCATGGGAAACCACTTTTCATTAATATGGTTGTTTAACAGGACCAGGGTTTTGCATGATTTTTTAAAGCTACACAGATCCGGGCACTCCGGCAGGCAGAGCCTGGAATGACAGGCTGTTGGTGTCGTTAAAGGGGTGTCTGAAAAGGTTATAATGTGATTTTCATCGCCTTCTTTACCCCTCCCTATAGGGTGGAAGTCGCTGAAAATCAGCACTCCCTTTAGGGTGGGGTAATGATGATTTTCAGCAAGGGATAGTTTTGCGACAGCCCCCAGATTAAAAAGAATCAATAGTCATTCTGAATGCAGTACCGATAGCTTCGTTACGAAATGCGGAATCTATATTTTTTTGTCGGGGTTGCCTGATCTGCTTCCCGCAACGTTCACGCACATTCGCAAATTTTACATCGTTCATTTGTGTATAGGACAGGTTAAATTCGATGGAAATGATTATTTTTGATTTTTCTAAGAAATGAAAATTCTGAATAACTATTATTTTTGGATATTCTTGCTGATAGGACTGGTAGCGCCATTCTTTGTCTTGTCATTCTTTGTCTTTCCTTCAGCCGATGACTTTAGTGTGTATAATTTGTTGCAACAGTATTCATGTTGCGAATATCAGGAGTATATGTACATGAACTGGGCAGGGCGCTACATAGCCAATGTTACCGATGTGCTCAATCCTGTGCAGTGTGTAACGGCATACAGACTTATACCTTTGTTTTTACTGCTGTTGCTTTTTGGAGCTTTGTATGTGTTGTTCCGTTGCTTTTTTAAAAAATTTCTGAGCACCCCTCAGTTGTTATTATTTACGCTGGTTTTTTATGCATTATACCTCAATGCCTTTCCCTCGCCGGCGGAAGGGATATACTGGTATCCGGGAGCAAAAAACTATCTGCTGGCCAATATCCTGACATTGTTTTTTCTTTCGGCTTTATATAAAATGATGTTTGCAGCAAAACGTACAATGGTTTTCTACTGGTGGTCTGCCGCTTTAGTGCTGGCCTTTTTGACTATAGGACTCAATGAAATAAGTTTGCTGTTGGTCTGTGGTCTTACTTTGCTGCTTTTGGCCGCCAATGGCTTTGTACACCGCAAACTGTCCCTGCCGGTTTTGCTGTTGTTAGTCTGTATGGCATTGTTTGCTGTTGTAGCTGTTGCAGCCCCCGGGAATTTTGTCCGCATGTCTTTTTTTGACGGCAGCATGGATGTGGGAAAAAGCATCATCCAGGCCTTTGTATCGTTGCTAAAGCTGCTCGGCCTCTATGTTCAGAATGCAGCTTTTATATTGTTGTCGCTGCTTGCCATACCTTTTGTGTACTCCCTGATCAGTGCGGGAGGAATACGTTACCGTTTTCTGATAAATCCTTTTTTGCTGGCATTTTTTTCGTTGCTGATGCTTTATATGCTTTTTTTGCCGGGATACCTGGGTATGAGCCTCCCGCCGCCAATGCGCGTCAATGCGCTGCTATTGCTGGTCTTTCTGTTGATGTGGCTGGTCAACATCATAAACTTATGTCATTACCTGTACCTGAAAAAAACGATGTTGCCTGTGCTACCGTCCTGGTTTGAGAAGGCCCTGTTGCTTTGCGCTGTTTTACTCGTATTGTCCGACTTTTACAGGGAACCCGCAACAGCCGTCCACTTCAGGAGCAACATACCCGGGGCGTTTTACGATTTGTTCGTAAAGGCCCCGGCTTATAAACGGGAGATGCTGGAGCGTGAAAAAGCTATAGCTGAGGCCAAAAAGCGGGGCGTAACGGATGTGGAGGTGGATGCATTGAAAACACCCGCGCCAACAATATTTTTTGTAGATTTAAAAACTGACAGTTCCTCGTGGATTAACAGGAATTATGCAGCGTATCAGGGGTTGCATTCCATCAAGTTGAAAACGTCTGGCTCTGCTGAAAAAACAAATTGACTATGGAATTTTTAAAAAAGACTGCTGATTATTTGTTGAAAAATCATCCGGAAGATTTCGGTAGTATCACCGTTGTTCTGCCCAACAGGAGGGCGGGTATTTTTTTAAAGAAATACTTGTCGGAGCTGATCCACAAGCCGGTATTTCTTCCAAAGATTGTTTCCATACAGGATTTTGTTCTTGGGCTTTCAGCCATGAATATGGCCGATGAAATCACTTTGCTGGTAGAGCTCTATAAAAGTTATGCGGCGGTCAAGCCTTCCGAACCCGAGACTTTTGATGAGTTTCTGCATTGGGGAGGCAAATTGTTGCAGGATTTTGATGAACTTGACCAGCATCTGGCCGAAACGGAATTTGTTTTTTCCTACCTGAAAGAGGATAAAAACCTTGCCTTGTGGGCGCTCGACAAAAAGCCCCTGAGCGAATTTCAAAAGAATTACCTGGAATTTTATGGTTTGTTGCACGACATCTATCTTGATTTCACGGCCCGTCTTTACGAGCGGGGGACAGGCACTTACGGCATGGCCTGCCGCAGGGTAGCCGGCCTTCTGAAAACTTCCGACGATGTGGTCAACAGCCACCCAGCCGTTGTGTTCGCCGGTATCAACGCACTGAGCGCTTCTGAAGAGTTTATTATTAACTGTTTTTATCAAAATGCCAAAGCCGAATTGCTGTGGGATGGTGATGAATACTATGTGAAAGATACGTTGCAGGAAGCCGGGAGTTTTATACGGCGTTACCTCAGCCAATGGGACAGGGAAGAATCAAAATGGATTGACAATGAGCTGTTGACGCAGCCAAAGAAGATCACATTGGTTGCCGTGGCCGGAAAAGTGGGCCAGGTAAAATATGCCGCCCGCGAAATAGCTTCCCTGTTGGCACATGGGGTTAAAAGCGAGCAGATTTCGGTGGTGCTAAACGAAGAGAGCCTGCTGATACCTATGCTGAATTCGGTGCCTCAGGATATTGAGAAGTTTAACATTACGATGGGCTATCCCATGAGGTTTTCTTCGGTGTATAACTTCATAGAGTCGGTGTTTCTGTTGCATGAAAATGCCGAACGTTTCCGTAATATCAAAAATGCCAAAGAGCCCCTGTTTTATCATAAAGACCTGCAAAAGCTGTTTAACCACAATTTCGTAAGTAATATTGACGGCGGTGGGCATTTGCTTGTTTCGCTGCTGAAAGGCCAGGAACGCATTTTTTATACCCGTGACGAGGTAAATCATTTGTTGTCGAAATGTTTTCAAACCGTTCCCGGGCCGCTTGCCAAACTTTTTGAACCATGGTATCAGCAGGCGTCAAAGGCAGTGGAATGTCTTACGGGTTTCATCACGTTTATCAAAGAGGAAATCTTTTCCAAACGCGGACTTGACGCTGAATTTCTTTTTGCTGCCATAAAGATCTTCTCCCGTATCACGGCGGTAAGCGAAACGGCTGGTCTCACACTCCCGGCCAATACGCTTCATCAGTTGTTTTCTCAGCACGTTTCGCAAACCAGGGTTCCTTTTGTGGGCGAGCCGCTCAATGGCCTGCAGATTATGGGAATGCTGGAAACACGCACACTCGACTTCGACACCGTGTTTTTGTTGTCGGTCAACGAGGGGGTGCTGCCTAAAGCAAAATCCGGCACTTCATTTATCCCTCATGGAATTCGCGTGGATGCCAACCTCCCCACTTACAAACAAAATGAGGAAATTTTTGCATATCACTTTTACCGTATTTTACAGCGGAGTAAAAATATCTACCTCATTTATAACACACAGCCCGACGATATGGGCGGCGGCGAACGCAGCCGTTTTGTAAATCAGGTGGTGCACGAGCTGCCCAAAAAGAACCCTTTGGTAACTATCGAAGAACTGTTTGTTACTTTTCCGCCCGAAAAGAATAGTATCCAGCCCATGGCTATCAAAAAAGATCAGGTGGTGGCAGAACGGCTCGCGGCCTTAGCCAAAAAAGGACTTTCGCCTTCCGCACTGAATGTTTACCGAAAATGCGGTTTGCAATATTATTTCAGTTATGTTGCCGGGATATGGGAAGCGGAAGAGCTATCGGAAACCATCGACAGCAAAGAACTTGGCGATCATATTCATGAGGTTTTGGACAGCCTCTTCAAACCTTATGAAAATGGTGTATTGACAGAGGATGTTGTCAGCGGATTTCTTGACGACTATGAGGCGATCCTGGAAAAGGTTTATTACAGCGACAAGCCGGGGACATACGACCGCAAGAGCGGCAAAAACCTGCTGATATATAATGTTATCAGGGATTACCTGCGAAAATTTATTTTAACGCAACTGGAGATTGTCAGGGAACATCAAAAGGAAAAGATTTTGCATAAAGTCCTTTCAACGGAGAAAGACCTGCGGCACAGCCTGGAGCTGGGTGATGACAGCATGGTGAAAACGCTGCTGTTGAAAGGGGTGGCCGATAGGATAGACCTGATTGGCAAGAACCTTCAGATTATCGATTATAAGTCGGGCAATACCGGCGGAAAGAATTTTGATATTTACAAACTGCTTGCTGATGAGCAGGATTACCGTAACGATTATTGTTTCCAGGTTTTACTGTACCTGTGGTTGTATAACAAACAACATCCCGGGGAACGGCATGAGGGGCAGTATTGCGGGGTGTGGAGCATGCGCCGGATTGAAGAGGGGATCAGTAATGTGTGTTATGATGAATTTCCGGAGAAAAGCAGGTCGCCCAAACTCTATGCCATGCAGGCAGAGCACCTGGAAGCCTTTGAACAAATGCTCATGAATATCCTTAAAAGTCTTTTTAACAGGGACGAAGATTTTGTTCAGACCGGTAACGAAGAAAATTGTGAGTTATGCCCGTATGCGCTGATATGCGGAAGATAATGGTGTTGAGGGTTACTGTGAAAAAATAAGGAGTTGTATATTGCTTTTAGCTGGTACATACTTTATTGCGGTGGGGAATATTTGTAATAAATAATCCGGAAATCCTGCCCCGTAATGTCTATAAATTTCGTATATTTGTATAAATGAGCAATATGAAAAGGATACGATTATTAACCCTTTTAAGTTTAATTTTTATGACCGCAAGTTGTAATTCTCAGAACCATGAGCAGCCCAAAAACGACCGCCGGCCTGCCGTGGCGGGGCAATTCTATGCCGGTGATGCCGCAATGTTGAATAAGGACCTGAAAGCCTTGTTTGATAAGGCGTCGCCAAAGAAAGTCAATGATGTCCTGGCCATTATTTCGCCACATGCAGGTTATGTTTTTTCGGGCGAAGTGGCTGCCACCGCAATCAATCAGATAGACGAAAATAAGGAATATACCGACATTTTTGTCATCGGCTCCAGTCACAGCTCCTATTTCAGCGCGGCATCAGTGTATTGCGATGGTGATTTTATTACACCCCTCGGCACCGTGGAAGTGGATACGGACCTGGCAAAAAAACTGGTAAAAGAAAATGCAATAATAAAAAATTATAAGGATGTGCATATTTTTGAACATAGCCTCGAGGTGCAGCTTCCTTTTCTTCAGTATAAGATGAAAAAACCATTCCGCATTGTTCCAATTGTTGTTGGCACCAGCGATGCCGCTGATTGCAAAAAAATTGCCAAAGCCCTGCAGCCTTATCTGAACAGCGACAACCTGTTTGTCATCAGCACCGACTTTTCGCATTACCCCAACTACGAAAATGCCAAAAAAGTGGACCATTTGACGGCACAGGCCATCGAGAGCAACTCGCCGGCGCAGCTGCTGGAAGCATTAAAGTACAACGAAAAACTATATATCCCGAACCTTGCCACCAGTTTGTGCGGATGGTCTTCTGTGCTCACCCTGTTGTATATGACGGAAAACCTGGACGACATTACCATCAGCACCCTGCAGTATAAAAATTCAGGCGACTCGCCTGTGTATGGCGATAGCCTGCGGGTGGTAGGCTATAACGCCATGGCGGTGAGCGGCATAATCAAGAAAAAAATGAACGAAGATTTTTCGTTGAGCAGTAAGGACAAGGAAGACCTGTTGGATATAGCCCGCAACACCCTGACAGAGTTTATCAAAAATGGTAAAATTCCGGCTATTGACACAGCTGGTTTTTCAGGTGTTATCAAACAAAACTGCGGCGCTTTTGTAACACTGCACAAAAAAGGTCAGCTACGGGGCTGTATCGGAAGGTTCGAGGCTGATAAACCCTTGTATCTAGTGATTCAGGATATGGCCATCGCTGCATCAACAGAGGATTACAGGTTTAGCCGTGTGGTCGCCGACGAATTAAAACTTATCGACTTGGAGATTTCCGTGTTGTCGCCGCTGAAGCTCATAAAATCCATCGATGAAATAGAACTTGGCAAACACGGCATCTACATAAAAAAAGGCAACCGCGGCGGCACATTTCTGCCGCAGGTAGCCACCGAAACAGGGTGGACAAAAGAAGAATTTCTCGGCCATTGTGCCGAAGACAAAGCCGGGCTGGGATGGTACGGATGGAAAGATGCCGATATTTACATCTATTCGGCTATCGTCTTTGGGGAGAAGGATGAGTAATAGCTTAAAAACAATCATTACCCCGGTAGCCGGAAGTTTTCAAAAATCATGTTTATCAAACTAATCTGACTAAAAAGTAACTGAAAAAATACCTGAAGCGGCTGTCCCTGCTTATAGTTGCTGCTTCCCTGTAAAGCCGACACTATGAATACCTCCGAACTACGTGAACTGCTGGATGAAAAATACGATGAATATTGCACGCCGGCTTTTATTGATGATGACCCAATCAGTGTGCCTCATTATTTTTCAAAGAAAGAAGATATTGAAATAGCAGGGTTCTTTGCGGCCATGCTTGCCTGGGGCCAAAGACAGCAGATCATAAAAAGCGCCAGGAACCTGATGCAGATGATGGATTATGCGCCCTTTGATTTTTTGACCGGCGCCACAAAAAAAGAACTGAACCCTTTCAAAAGCTTTGTGTACCGGACTTTCAACGGGAATGACTGTGTTTTTTTCCTGCATTCGTTAAAAAATATTTACCTGAAGCACCAGGGTTTAGAGGCTGTTTTTATCGAGGGTTACCGCCGCTATGGAGACCTGTTTGCGGCCATCGGTATGTTCAGAACTGTATTTTTTGAAACGGCACACCTGCCGCGCAGCGAGAAACATATTTCCGACCCCGCAAGAAATTCCGCGTGTAAACGCTTACACCTGTTTCTCCGTTGGATGGTCCGAAGCAACAACAGGGGAGTGGATTTTGGCTTGTGGAAAGAAATACCGGCATCGAAACTCTATTGTCCGCTGGATTTACATACAGGTAATGTTTCCCGGGCTTTGGGCCTGCTGAACATTAAAGAGAACAACAAAAAAGCCGTCGAAGAACTTACCGGCAGCCTCCGGTGCTTTGACCCGGAAGACCCCGTGAAATATGATTTTTCTTTGTTCGGCTTGGGTTTCTACAATAAAATTTGTAACTTTGATGTTTAATATGAAATTGTGATTTATGAAACTGAAATTTAATAAGTGGCTGTTTTCGCTTGTTGCCCTGATTTTTGGATTTTCGGGGAGTGTGGCTGCACAGTATGGTGTGCCGGAAAATCATTATTTGGTCAAAGGCAAGGTGATATCCGAAAAATGTCAGGATGCTGTTCCGCAAATAAAAATAACCCTCAGGGCCACAGATGCTGATGGCGTAGATCATGATATGCCTGCCATCACCGACGAAAACGGAAATTTCAGTGTCGATAACCCATACATCAAAACATACTCCGAATACCTGTTGATAGCCGAAGATGTGGATGGTACGCAAAACAAGGGTGATTTCGAACCCCTACGGCAGCAGATTATCTTAGGCACCGGTGATTTTGAGAATTCGACAACAGAAAACTGGGACAGGTATTTTGAAAGCAAAAAACTGTACAATTTTGCGTTAAAAATGAGAAAAGATGAACCCTGCAAATAATCTTTGCAAGGTATTTGTATTATCCGGCGGTCTTTTTTTTGTGTAGTCTTATCACTTGAATGATATCAACTGATACAAAATGAATAACCATGAAAAACAAAAGGATATTTTTTCTTAAAGTCCATGCCCGCTTGTTAAAGAACTTCATCCGGCTGCTCGGTCTGGCCGGTTTTGGTTTTTTAATTTCCTGTGACAAAAATAACGGGCCTGTGGCCATGTACGGAGTAATAAGCAGTGAATTTGAGTTTAAAGGCGTCGTAACCGATGCGCTTACCCATAACGCCATACCGGGCATTGAGGTAAAAATAACGCCCGGCGCCAACGATACCACAGTGGCGCACACCAGCCCCGCGGGCACCTACGGTGCCTTCCGTTACGAAGCTTATGAAAACCAGAACTTCAAGCTTATTTTTACCGATACCGATAGTACGCTCAATGGGAAGTACCAGCAGAAAACTGTCGATGTTACAATAAACTTCAGGGATTACAACAACCTGGAACATGAAGAAAACGTTGAGCTAAGCCCGATACCATAACCATGAAGATAAGAAGAACCATTTTAATGTGCAGGTCGAAATTCTATTATTATACCCTGCTGATGATAGGCGCTACTAGTCTGTTATTCTTTTCCAGGTGCAATTCCGGCCCTTCGGAAGAAGAAAAAGCTGCCCGTATCAGCGACTCTCTTGCCAGGGTAAAGGCCTGTCAGGATTCCATTGCAACGGCAGATTCCATCGCCCGGGCGCAACGCGAACAGGCCCGCGTTGATTCCATTGCAAAAGCAGATTCCATTGCCAGGGCAAAGAAACCAAAGAAACCCAAAAATCCTTATAAGCCATCGCAGCCCATGACAAAATATGGGATACCCAAGTACAATGAACCCATTGCCGAATACGGCGTTCCGTCAAATACCTATTAGGACTGATTGAAAAACAACTGAAAAAAATCACATTGAAAAAGCACCGCCCTGGTTTCAAAAAACGCTTAGCGCTTGATGTGTTCGGCAAATATGTAAATGTTCAGTCGCAGCTCCATGAACTTACCTATTTCTTCTGGGAATGTACCCTGAGGTGCAATATCAGCTGCATACATTGCGGTAGCGACTGCCGCAGCGAGTCCGGAGTAAAAGATATGCCGTATCAGGATTTTCTTAAGGTTACCGCCCGTGTCAAAGAAGTTTACGATCCCCACAAAGTCATGATTGTTATTACGGGTGGAGAGCCGCTGATGCGCAAAGATCTTGAAGAATGCGGTATGGAACTGTACAAACAGGGATTTCCCTGGGGTTTTGTTACCAACGGCTATGCCCTGACGCCGGCGCGTTTTGAGAGATTATTACAATCCGGCTTGCGTTCCATGACTATCAGCCTTGATGGCTTTGAAGACAGCCACAACTGGATGCGCGGCAACAAACATAGTTTTGAAAAGGCCGTGAATGCCATTAAACTTGCCGTAAGCGCTGGCGACAGTATTGTTTTCGATGTGGTTACCTGTGTCAATCAAAAAAATTTTGATGAATTGCCCGAACTTAAAAAATTCCTTATCGGGCTTGGCGTAAAACGTTGGCGTATTTTCAGTATCTGCCCTATCGGACGGGCCAAAGAGAATCCTTTACTAAGCATCAGCAACGAACAGTTTCGCCGTGTACTTGATTTTATCAAAGCCAACCGGGAAGAAGGCCTGATACAGACCAGCTTTGGCTGCGAAGGTTTTCTGGGTGATTACGAAGCTGAGGTGCGCGATGGATTTTTCTTTTGCCGGGCCGGAGTCAATATAGCTTCGGTACTGGCCGACGGTTCTGTCTGCGCCTGCCCGAACATCAACAGGGATGCATTTACGCAGGGCAACATTTATAAAGATGATTTCATCGATGTCTGGAATAAAAAATTTCAGCCCATGCGCGACCGCCGCTGGACTCAGGAAGGTCTGTGCGCTGATTGCAAAGAATGGAAATGGTGCAGGGGCAACGGCATACATCTGCGCGATGTGAAAAACCATGATGTGCTGCGCTGCCATTACAAGATGATCGAAGAATTGTGAATGCAGCAACTACAGCATGTTAAAATCAAAAAAATGTAAAGGCCGGAAAAATGTTGTAACGGTTTCAGTCACTGCCCCTGCTGATAAACATTAAATCATCAGCAAAAATTATTTTCTGATGCCTAAAGGACCAATCAGACATTCAGGCCTGTCGCCCTTTGCATCGTTGTAAGCCTCAAACTCATTGATCCAGCCGTGAGCTCCATTGCAATTATTGAACAGGTACTGAATTTTACGGGAAACCACCGTTGAAAAGGTATCCTCTACAGGAATGCTCAGCCAATGATCCTTTTGGTATTCAGTAGCCCTTGACGCCATATCCCTTTTACAAATAAGAGTGTCCCAGCTTTCTTTACTATCATTCCAGCAACGAAGATAATAAACAGGGATATCCACATTATTGCCGCCATGCCAGATCACCACGCGGTTGAATTGTTTGGACTCGCCAAAATCAATGGTAGCCTGACGCCAGCCACAGGAATCTTCATAATTTTCCCGCCCTCCTGTAAAAGCGAGGCCATAAGCCCAGAAACTGCCTCGCACCCTGATGCCATCCACTATATGCCATGGAAACATGGCTTCACCCCAGCCCGGGTCTGACTCCATCGGGCAGGGATATTTAAACGTGCCGTCGTTCTTTGCAATATCTTCATCCGGACTATTGATTTCTCTGTTCGCGGAATTACTGTTTCCTATAAATATCAGGTACAACAAGCCGGAGATGAATAGCACAACAATCGCTACGATCAGGATCAAATAAACTTTTTTTCTGCTTTCCGCAACAGGCATAATCTTAAGTCTTTATAAACAGCTGTAAATGTTTCTCTCTTAAAGTATTTTTTAAAAAGAATATTCTGGTTCAAAAATAATTATATTTGCCTTATGTTTGAACATATGCGTGCATTTATATTTTCAATTACCTGCTTTATCATTTTGCTATGTGTCTGCGGTTATTCCCGCAGCCAGTCCAAATCAAAGGCGGACCAACTTGCAGAGGAGCTGTTCCACCATCCGGACGACTTAAAAGATGATACAGCCACCGTCTGGAAATTCTATGAATATGCCATATTATGTTCTGAGAAAGAAGGTGCCTGGAATTCAGATAAAGAGCCTAATGTATGCATGTATGGATTTCATATGAGCGAGAGGCTTGGTTATACAAGAGGTATCAGGGAATTTACTACTGTATTACAAAAATGCTTCAAACAGACAGAAGGACTGCCGGAGATCATTGTTCACACATATCCTGATGCTGTTTGCCGCGACACGCTGCGTTTGCTTTATCAGGCGCGAAAACAACGTCACGGGGGAAGTATCGACTGGTACAAGAACCCCTTTGAAACATACAAAGAAATGCGGATGTACAGGGAAGCTGGTATGGTTAGATTTTGGAACGCTCTGGCGTTCTATGATTCGGATAGCTTCCGGGAAGCAATGCGCTTATTTGAACAGGCAGGGATCTGTTTTTATTTGGCGGACGACCACCCTTATCTTCTAAAGCTGGCGCTTTACAAGGGCTGTACTTACTATTATCTGAAAAATTACAGTTCAGCACTGAAAGAATTTAACAGGGCAGAAAATGAATGTTCGCGGCTGAAAGATTCTTCTACGCTGGTATTGACGCTTTATAACCGTGGTGAAGCATTTTATTCCATGCAGGATCCGAAACAAGCTCTCTGCAATTTTGCAAAGGCGTTTTCCCTGGAATGCATGCACGGCGATACTTGCCGCGATATCTCAGGCCGTATTAAAATTGCCCGTGCGTTTTATAATTTGAATCAATTTACTGCCTGTATTCAGGAATTGAAAACAGCCCTTGCAGGAGCCGGGATGAAAGGTGATAAAAATGGCGAAGCAGACGCCCTGTACCTGTTATCCAATGCACTTATGCAATCAGGAGATAAGGCCTCTGCAGCCGTTTACCTCCACGAATTTGTCAGCTTGCGCGATTCATTATTTACTGCAGAACTGAACGATTTTATGAAAAGCCGGGAATATTTCTGGATTAACAAACTGGGGAGGCAAATAACCTATCAGGCCCAGGTTGACCATGAACGGGATGCGTATTACATACAGTTGCGAAAAAACAAATTTTTACTATTTGGCATATTAATCCTGGCTCTATTTTTAAGTCTGATAGGAATTTTGCTTTTCCGGTCAAACCGCAGTAATAAAAAAGCCAATGAATACCTGCGGCAGCTCGACCAAACGCGAAACCTGTTTGTGTCTATCATTGCACACGACCTTAGAGGCCCGTTGTTTGCCACCGACCTGTTGCTGAAGCCTGCCATTCAGAAAGCTGAACAAGCAGGCCAGGAAGAATTGACTGCATCATTGAAAGAAATCAGTTTACAAAACAGCCGCCGGAGGTTATTGCTTGACAACCTGCTTTCCTGGGCCAGCATTCAAAGGGGAACACTGAAATGTAACCTGCAGAAGGTCAGTATTTCCGAAGTTTTCAGCAATGCCATCAGTATTTATTTACCTGAAGCACTAGCAACAGGCTCTATGATCAAAACCGGAATCATTGAACATGAAGCTGTTTCTGCAGACCATAACATGATGAATCTGATCGTCAGGAACCTTATAGACAACGCTCTCAAGCACGGAGGCTGCGAACTTGAAATATCTGCTGACGCACGCGTAGAAGGCCCAAATTTGAGGATCAGCATTTCTGATAACGGCCCCGGAATTGACCGGGAAGTTGCTGACAGAATCATGCATGGTTCCGTCAGGAATCTAACAGGCAATGATAATAGGCTCGGGCTTTCACTGATACGCTTTTTTGTCGAACTGCAGGGTGGTAAGCTCTGTATTGACCAACTGAAGAAAGGAACCTGCATCAGTTTTACGATGCCATTATATAAAGATTAAAAAAAAGGCCAATGAAGATAAATATTCTGATAGTAGATGACCATAAAATTTTTAGAGACGGGCTGAGCCTGAATTTTGCATCGGTTTTCCCGGGCTATAAGATTTGCGGCGAAGCCTCCTCCAGAGAAGAATTAATGAATTTGTTGATGAGCGGCCCGCTGCCCGACCTCATTCTCCTTGACAATCTGCTAACAGACAGCACGGGGATTGATATAACTGCATTTCTGAAAAAAAATGACCCGTTTAAAAACATAAAAATAATTATTTTATCCGCCATGAAAGCGCCTCAGATGGGTACGCTTGATTATGAATATGTCATTGCCGCCATTGAAGCCGGCGCCGACGGCTACCTGCTGAAGGACTCCTCCATAGACCAGATTGGACAGGCCGTTGAAGAAGTCATGCAGGGAGGAGGATTTTTCCTTGGAGAGACATTCAATTTTAAAGAAGCTACAAGGGTTATCATCAGCAATCAGAACAAAATGATCCGCTTCCTGAAAAAGGAACGGAATTTTGGACTGACACCACGCGAAGTGGAAGTCATCAAATATTTGTCGGAAGGCATGAGCGCAAAAGAAATCGCATCAAAAATGTGTATAACTGAGGATGTGGTCACATCTTTTAAAGATAATATAAAAAGAAAGCTTTCTGAAAATCACAATGTTGAGTTGAAAAATATGGTCGAAATGGTTGTTTGGGCCATAAAAAACCAGGTAATCAGCATCTGATTTTTTTTGTACACACTACACCCTGTAAATGCCGGAATATTTCGGATAAATGCCCCCTTTTTTGCCTTTGCTTATTGCATGCAAACTCATATTTTTGTCAGTATTGATTTACAGACATTTTTTATGATAAAATGTGTTTTAACAAAGACAAACGAAATGAAGATATATCCAAATCCGGCAAATGACAGGATAACTATTGAAAACCCTTACAGCCAAACATTTACCTTAAAGATATTCGACCTTATGGGAAAAGTGGTTAAATATGATATTATACCCTCGGACAAAAAGCAAATTGATGTGCAAGATTTATGTAACGGGGTTTATATACTTGAATTTTCTTCAGCAGAAAAAAATATGCAGGATAAATTAATTATCAGAAGGTAGTTTGGTAAAATTCACATCAATTATATTATGAACTTCAGCACCACAAAAATAAAAGCTGAAAATATTAAAATTAAAAACACTATAGCACCGGCAGTTTAATTGTCATTGCAATTGAAATCTCAATTATGCATGATACAGGTATGGAAAAGAATAGTATCCCTACTGCCACGAGCATCTTTTTTTCAGGCATGATAGTGCCGACTTTTGCTGGTAAAAAATTATGATCCGACAAGAACACAGTTCCGCTATGCTGTCCATGGTAGAACAATGGCAACAAAGC
>Ga0209097_10001244_pt1 | contig 22295 bp, 13 predicted proteins | sample AD_UKC052_MetaG_FD_184419 | JGI IMG/M metagenome (GOLD analysis project Ga0209097, IMG submission 184419) | Active sludge microbial communities of municipal wastewater-treating anaerobic digesters from USA - AD_UKC052_MetaG (SPAdes) (version 2) | ecosystem: Engineered > Bioreactor > Anaerobic >... | reverse complement strand
GACGCGTAATTGCTGACTTTAACGGGAATTGTATTTTAGATGAGTCGGATTTTTCTATTCCCGGTCAAGTATTAATTCGCGACAATGGTGAGGCGTACACGTCAACAACCGGGCAAGGTGTGTATAGTTTCGAGGCCGACACTGGAAATTACACCATCGCATTTAATGGTTTACAATCGGGATTACCTTTTGCAGAAATTTCGTGTCCTACGGATGCTTCTTATAATGTTAGTTTTGAAACGGCTGGATCGGTAAGTAACATGCTGGATTTTTATGTTCATCCTGATTCTTCTTGTTCCGATATTCGAGTTTCTTTGGTTCCAATGGGCCCGATGTTGCGTTGTGCTGGAAATACAAATCACCAATATGTTTCGGTTTCCAATCATGGTTTATTACCGATAATTGGCTACACAGTTAGTTTAACATTACCCGATTCTATGTCGGTTATGGAAACAATTCCCGCTTTTTCAAGTCAAGTAGGAAATACACTTACCTGGAATTTTACCGATACACTTGTTTACGGCGAATACACACAAATTTCCATAAGTGATTCTTTGAGCTGTTATGCTACCGATGGAACATTGAAATGTTTGTCGGCGACTGTTCAATCGGATGCTGATTGTAATACAGGTAACAATAGTTCAGAAGTTTGTCAGATTGTGAATGGCTCATTTGATCCAAATCATATTCAGCTTTTAGAAATGTCTTCTCCAGCTGAGTTTGTCAATGAATTGCTCGTTGCAGGAAATGAAACTTGGTATACCTACCGAATAGAATTCCAAAATACAGGAACTGGTCCTGCGCAAACGGTAGTTATAACCGATGTTTTACCAGCATTTTTCGACTATGGAACAGCTGAAATATTAGCTACAAGCCATTCAGCATTCTTGGTTAATCTTGGAAACGGAACTTTGAAATTTGTTTACAATGGGATATCTCTACCCGACAGTAATACGAACTATGCAGGTAGTATTGGTAGTGTAGTGTTTCGTGTAAAAGCTAATCAGATGCTTTTTCCAGGACAGCAAGTTGCTAATCAAGCTTCCATTGTGTTCGATGTGAATGAACCTGTAATTACTAATCAAGCTTTGATTCGTGTTCCGAATGTTACTGGAATTTCGTCAATTGAGAATAGTGTTTCTATGTATCCGAATCCAGCTAATCAATCAATCCGAATTAAATCGTCTAATCAATTAGTTGATCGAGTTTCTATCCTTGATTTAAGTGGAAAACAAGTTGGTAATTACCCTATTTCAAAGGCAGAAGAAACCTTGGTTATTGACCAATTAGCGAATGGAATTTATTTGGTAGAATTCTATCAGAATCAGCGAAAAATAACGCAGAAAAAACTAATTGTTTCGCATCAATAATGCTTAAATAAACAAATAGTAAACTCCTTCAGAATTCATTTTTGAAGGAGTTTTTTTATTACTTAATTCAGCCACCAAATTGAAAAGGTTAGGGCGGTAGCAAAGCTCACCCACAGTAAATAGGGAATCTGAGAGTAGCCAGCGAATTTATCTACACGATAGAAACGGACTATCATAATTAGAATGCATATCCAAAGAAGAAGAATATCTATTAAAGCAATTCCAATTTGATGAGCACTGAAAAATAAAATACTCCAGCAAAAATTTAAGAATAATTGAATGAAATATATGCGAATGGCGAAAAGTTGAGCTGGGCTTTTAGCTTTTTCTAAGATTCGGAAATAAGCATAGCCCATCAATGCATATAAGGTTGTCCAAACAGGGCCAAAAATCCAATTGGGTGGAGTAAATGATGGTTTATTTAAAGTTAGATACCAGCTTTTAACGCCCCCTATGGTAAAATATCCAGAAATTCCGCCAATGATTAGTGGAATTGAAATACAGAGCAATAAACGAAGAAAACGATTAAGCATAGTTTTAGAATAGGTAGGAATACAAACCATGTAAAACCTGTATTGTTCGAATAGACAGGTTTAAATAGTTTAGTCAGAAAATAATGGATGAATGTTTAATAATTTATATTTTAATTAATTCCAATAAATAACTAGAATATTATTTGATTAAATATTCTTGAAATATGCTATTATGTTGGGTTTTGATATAGTTTAAAACCCAACAGAAATAATTGAATAATTAATTGGATTTTATTAACTCGCCTGCTCAATTAAAAAATCTCTCGGATTGGAAATCGGTAATACACAAAAATGGAAGTCATTCAGATTATTTGTAACAATGTGAGAACATCCACTTTTAATGGCAGAATAAACCTGTAGTGCATCTTCAAAATCTTCGGCTTTTTTATCTTCAATTGCTTTTAAAACCTCCGATTCGCCACAATCAGTTATACGAATATGTTGAAGCAGTTGTCTGATTTTCTTATTGGCTAAAGCACGTCCTGATTTTTTCTCTGCATGATACCAACAGATTCCTAGTGACAAAGTTGATGTATAGAGCGTAAAGCGTTTATCATCTGCTAAACTCAATAAACGAGAAGAGAATTCAAATGCAGGATATTCTCGATTGAGTACATTAATGATAACATTTGCATCCACAAACACCTTCATGCCTTTTTCTTTTTGGCTGTATGATGCTCTGCTCGAAGTGCTTTACTGCTTTTAGGTTTACGGATGTATTCGGTTTCGCCTTCTGAAATTAAGTGAACCCAATCTGAGACAGGGAAATCTTCGATGTTTTTATAGCCGCCACTGGTAAGCCTACGCAAAAGGATTTCGGTGAGCCTGCTTAGGCTAATACCTTGTTCATCGGCGTATGCTTTTGCTTTATCAATAACACTGGAATTGAAGCTGAGCGTTATTTTGGAGTCCATGGCATTTTGTTTATACCACAAAAATATTTATTTCATACGTAAAACCAAAATCCTAAAAAAAAAGCACACCATTTATTGATGTGCTTTTGTGTTTTAGTTAACCAGTTTCTTATACCGGATACGTTTCGGTTCGTGATCACCAAGTCGCTTCTTCTTATTCTCTTCGTATTCCGAATATCCTCCTTCAAATACATACACTTGAGAATCGCCTTCGAATGCCAATATATGTGTACAAACACGATCTAAGAACCAACGGTCGTGACTAATAATTACTGCACATCCAGCAAAGTTTTCTAAACCTTCTTCTAAGGCACGAAGTGTATTTACGTCGATGTCATTCGTTGGCTCATCGAGCAATAGCACATTGCCTTCAGCTTTTAATGCCATAGCTAAGTGCAAACGGTTACGCTCACCACCCGATAATACACCTACTTTTTTTCCTTGGTCAGCTCCGTTAAAATTGAAACGGCTCACATAAGCACGAGAATTCATCGAGCGCCCACCAATTTCCATCGTTTCGTTTCCTCCCGTAATTACTTCCCAAACCGATTTGTTCGGATCGAGTGATTCGTGAGTTTGATCCACGTAACTAATCTTAACCGTTGGACCAATTTTGAATTCACCTACATCTGCTTTTTCTTGTCCCATAATCATTTTGAAAATGGTCGTTTTTCCCGCACCGTTAGGACCAATAATTCCTACAATACCAGCTGGTGGAAGACGAAAATTCAAATGCTCATAAAGTAATTTATCACCAAATGCTTTTGAAACATCTTGCGCTTCAATAACCTCATTCCCTAAACGTGGACCGTTCGGGATAAAGATTTCGAGTTTCTCTTCTTTCTCACGTACATCTTCACTCATCAACTTATCGTATGCCTGTAGACGAGCTTTTTGTTTCGTTTGACGGCCTTTAGCACCTTGACGAACCCATTCAAGCTCACGAGCCAACGTTTTCTGACGTTTTGATTCGGTTTTTTCTTCTTGTTGAAGTCGTTTTCCTTTTTGTTCTAGCCAACTAGAGTAATTTCCTTTCCAAGGAATTCCTTCACCGCGATCTAATTCGAGAATCCAACCAGCAACATTATCTAGGAAATATCTATCGTGGGTAATAGCGATAACAGTACCCGCATAGTTCTGTAAGTGTTGCTCTAACCAGTCAATCGACTCGGCATCCAAGTGGTTGGTAGGCTCATCGAGCAAGAGAATTTCGGGTTGTTGAAGTAATAGTCGGCAAAGTGCTACTCGGCGACGCTCTCCACCCGAAAGTGTTCCGATAATTCGGTCAGAATCTGGACAACGCAAGGCATCCATAGCGCGCTCCAAAGTAGAATCAATTTCCCAGGCATTCTTGGAATCAATTTCGTCCTGTAGCACGCCTTGACGGGCAAGAAGCTTGTCCATCTTATCGCCATCCATGTAATATTCTTCAAGGCCCATTTTTTCATTCACCTCGTTGTATTCGGCTAAAATATCCATGATGGGTTGAACACCTTCACGAACTATTTCGATAACCGTTTTACTGTCGTCCAATTGAGGATCTTGCTCCAAATAACCAACACGGTAACCTGGAGAGAAAACCACATCACCTTGGAAGGATTTCTCCACTCCAGCAATGATTTTCAAAAGGGTTGATTTACCTGAACCATTTAAACCGATGATACCGATTTTGGCACCATAGAAAAAGCTCAGATAAATGTCTTTCAGTACTTGTTTTTGAGGAGGAAAGGTCTTGCTGACCTTCACCATGGAAAAAATGACTTTTTTATCGTCTGACATAGTATGTAAAAAGGAGCGCAAAGATAGGAAAATGCACGTTTATTAAGGTGATTTCCTTAGATTGATCTGTGAAAATAGAAACTACTGTCGATATTGATTTGCCTTTTTATTTTCTGCTGCCAATGAAACAGTTTCAACAATTCGTTTGGTTCGTGTTTCGGGACGTTTGGCGTTTAGTATCCATTCTAAGATACCTCGTTTTACTGAGCGTGAAAATAAATTCCAATGTTGAAAGGCTATAGGTTGTTGGTCGAATAATTTCTGCATTTCATCCGGCACCCGAATTTCTTCCACCTCATTTAAAGCATCCCAAGTACCAATTGATTTAGCATGTTCAATCATCTTTAAACCCGAAGGACGCATCAATCCTTGTTCAATTAATTGAGCCACTTTTATTTTATTGACTTTACTCCAATTGCTTTTAGGTTTTCGTTTGGAGAAAAATTGGTAATAGGTGAATTCATCTCGCGTATTGGCTTTACTATCTATCCAGCCAAAACAGAGTGCTTCATCGACAGCTTCGGGATAATATATACTTGGATGCGGACTAGCTTTTTTATGGATGATGAGCCAAACAGAAATTTCGTTTTCGGCATTTTTCTCTAACCAGTTTCTCCAATCTTGGCGAGAAGCTGCGTAAAATGTAGCGATGCCGTTTTTTAATTCCATAAATGAATTACTCAGAGTTTATCCTCTAATAATTCAACCAGAGTTTGTCCGGTTAAATGATGCGTGATGATGCCAAGTTCTTTAGCAGCTTGGATATGTTGAATAGAATCGTCGATGAATAGGGTAGAAGAAGGGTTCAATTCAGCGTCTTGTAGCACATATTCGAAAATACGCGGATCGGGTTTACGCAAACCAACTTCGTATGAAAGATAGAGTTGTTCGAAGAATGGTTCAAGCGAAGGCAGATTGTGTTCCTCGAGTAGGTAGGAATTAAATTCTTCGATGTGAATGTCGTTGGTATTTGACAGCAAAAATGTGCGATGATTTTCGGCTGCTTTTTCGAGGATAAATAAACGCTCTTCGGGTAAATCAAGAAGGATGGAGTTCCAAGCAGAAATGATTTGAATATCGGTTGTTTCGGGTTTTACGTATCGACGTAATTCTGCAATAAAATCTTCAGAACTTATCGACCCAGTTTCATAGTCATCAAGCAAACCACTTTGTTTAGCTTGAGAAAAATGATTGGCAAAATCGTCAATTCCCAGTTTTTGAAATGCTTTAATAGGGAGTTGATAATCAATATTGAGAATTACACCTCCTAGGTCGAAAATAATGGCGTCGATATGTTGTCCTTCGAAAATCATGGTGCAAATGTAAAATCTATCCGTTCGAATACTTGCTAAACTTTAGATTAATCTCCCTCGAATAAACTAGATTTGAAAATCAATTTCGAAAGAATTGGTTCATGAAAAATGATCAATCAGTCTAAATTAATCTTCCATTTTTCGCTTTTACTTTTATTGTTTTCCTGTTCTAAAACGGAGCTAGCAAGTTCAACTAAAAGCCATCCAATCGATGTTGTAGCTGAGTCAGATTCATTTATTCGGGGAATTGATATTTCATCTTTACCTGAAATTGAAACTGGAAATACATCCTTTTTTTCATCCCTTGGAATAAAGACAGATTTACTTTCCATATTGAAAGATCGAGGTGTGAATACTATACGCATTCGACTTTGGAAAGATCCGGTGAAGGAACATTCAGGTTTTGAGGAAGTGAAATTATTTTCTCAACGTGTTCATCAAATGGGGATGAAAGTTTGGCTTACCGTTCATTATTCTGATACTTGGGCTGATCCAGGACACCAACAAATGCCAGTTGTTTGGTCAAATGTTTCTTATTCTAATCTTAAGGATAGTTTGAATCATTATACCACCAAAATAATGCAGGAAATTCAGCCGGAATTCATTCAAATAGGAAATGAAATAAATCCCGGAATGCTTCTTCCTGCAGGTGAAATTGTATCCAGAAAAGATCAGCTTGTCGACCTTCTTAATACTTGCACACAGGCTGTTCGAGCGTTTTCAAATCAAACGCGCATCGTGATACATTTTGCTGGTTTGGAAAATGCCAGCTGGTTTTTCAATCAAATTAGTGAAGTTGATTATGACGTTATGGGCTTATCCTATTATCCCATTTGGCATGGAAAAGATTTAGATGTGTTGCAAAACACCTTAAACACACTTGTTCAAACCTACTCTAAAGACATTGTCGTTGCCGAAACTGCTTATCCATTTACGTTAGGTTGGAATGATTGGACTAACAACGTTGTTGGTGGAGACGATCAACTGATTTTACCAGATTATCCTGCTAGTCCAGAAGGTCAAAAGCAATTTGTAAATCGAATTCGTTCTATAGTAGAAAATACACCTAGAGGAATTGGATTTATATATTGGGGTGGTGAATTAGTTTCGACACAAGGTCCGGAGTCAACTCAAGGTTCAACTTGGGAAAATCAAGCAGTTTTTGATTTTACGAATAAAGAATTACCAGTATTAGAAGCTTTCCATAAATGATAGATCATTTTGTATCTGTCAATCTCTTGCTACCAGTGGATTTTAATTAAATAGAAGAATACAGCCTTTGATTTTGGAATTAAGCGCTGACAGTCTATATTTGCCGTCCCTGAAAACGGGCTTGTAGCTCAGGGGTTAGAGCATCGGACTCATAATCCGCGGGTCGCAGGTTCGATTCCTGCCAGGCCCACAAAAACGGACAATGTTGTTAAATCAGCTTGTCCGTTTTTTATTATCTGAAACTTCTCATTTTATTAGCAAACGGACCTTGACCGGTAACACGGATGGATACTTCAAATCCACCACGTCCATTACTAGCAGGGCGAAGATTAGAAGTATTGATATCGTAGCTAAATCCAATAGTATATTGAGAAAGTTCGAGCATAGCTGAGAGAATAACAGCATCACGAGCACGTAAATACGCACCTAGATAAGCTCCTGCGCCTTTATAAAATCCAGAATATTTTGATTCAGGTAGAATGTTATATCGAACCATTGAACCAATAAAAATTTCTTTTGCCGGACCTTGTTTATAGAACATGAAACCCGGATTTAGCGCCAGTTTTGAGCTATTTATGCTAAATAGGTAATTTCCGTGAATTACATATTTCATATTTAATTTATCCCCCGATTCAACAAAAGAATAACCCGGTTGATTGATGTGATAGACGGCAAATCCAGCACATCCTTTATTAAATACAGTATTCGATGTTTTAACCAAGCCCGCAGTATTATTAAACGACCATAAAATGCCGCTGCTAAAGTCAAAATACGAGAATGTTGGATTAGCGATATTTTCTCCACTCGATAAACTAGGATCATACCCTGCACCTGGATTATACTGGCTTCCCCATTGTAAATCGGCCGGATTTATTTTAGCTTGACCAAAACCAGTTTGCAAACCCAATCCTAATTTATGATAACGACTAAGGTGGATTTGATGTGTTAAAGTAAATGATCCTGTTGTTGTTGTCAATTTCCCATCACCACTTTGATCATTAAAAAAGCTTAAGCCAACAGCCCAAAAGTTTTTATCCTTTTTTGGTTTTCCAATTCGCGCCATACCTGAAGCTGCGTAGGTTTTATAAGGACTTGTAACAACTTTCCACTGATTTTTATAATTCAAATAAGCTTCAGCATTATTTAACGCCCCTGCCATTGCTGGATTCTGAATCAAGGGAGCCATTGTAAACTGTGAGAAATGTATATCCTGCCCAAGAAGGTAACTCGGGAGAAGCAAACTTATAATCCATATTAAATACCAGTTTTTCATTTTCAGTTATTTATCGGATTAGTGTAATATTTCCTTGTTTCTCAATCGATTCCTCATTTATCAGCTTCGCTTTGAGGTAATAGACAAATACTCCAGCATTTTGCTCTTGTCCGTGGAATGTCCCATCCCAGCATATTTCTGGATCATTGGTTTCAAAAACTAATTCTCCCCATCGGTTGTATATTCTGAAGTTCAACTCCGAAATACAATTGGTACCATACAAACGGAAGCAATCATTCTCGGGATCTCCTCCATTGCCAGGTGCAAATACATTGGGAATGAAGAAATCATCACAAATTATTTCGACCGAAATTTTAACACATTCTGAACTCGAACATCCGTAGAAATTTAAACCCGTTACACAGTAAGTAGTAGTTTCGGATGGACTCGCAATTGGTGATGGACAATTATCACAACTCAAATTAGCGGAAGGAGCCCAGAAATATTGATAAGCACCTGATGAAACAATCTGAGCAGAACCTCCTTCTTGAATGGTAGTATCTTCACTTATTGATATAACTGGAGCTGGAAAGACTACGATTAAATGTTCTGTTGAATCAGGACAAACACCTTCGTTGACCAAAACCGAATAAACCTGTGTTTGAGTTGGACTTACTGTTATGGTAGCAGTTGTATCTCCAGTATTCCATAAATAAGTTGATCCTCCTGATGCTTCTAAAAGTATGTTATCATCTGGACACATAGTAGTATCACCACTAATAAGCGGATCAGGTCGTTGATAAACAGTTACTAGAACAGAGCTGGTATCTGTACAACCGTTTTTAGTTCCGATTATCTCGTAACTAGAAGTTAATAAAGGCGAAACGTAAATGTTTGGACATGTTGGACAAGCAACACTATCAGCTGGACTCCATGCATAAGAATCGGCTCCACTAACAGAAAGCAATGTTGAATCACCTGCACACAAAGTGGTAGATTCGGGTGTTAAAACTAAATGTGGAGATGAAATTACATGAACAAAAACTGAATCAAGTTTAGAACAGCCGCCCACACTACCAGTAACATAATAGGTAATGTCGTTAAACACTTCAGCACTTACTGTATCAGCTGTTGTAGACGATAATCCAGTACTTGGTGACCAAAAATAAGTATCAGCACCAGAAACGGATAATTCTACTGAAGTGCCTGCACAAGTAGAATCGGGTGAAGAAGTAAGTGCAATACTTGGAATAGGTTGAACATCGATGGTAACAGAATCACTAACAGAACATGATCCAGAGCTACCCGTTACATAATATGTTGTTTCAATACCAGGATTAACTTGAATACTATCATCAGAAATAATATTCAATGTTGAATTCGGTTGCCAAGTATAGGAAGAAGCTCCTTGTAAAGAAATTATGCTATTTCCGCCTTCACAAATAGTAGTGTCGCTTATAGTAAAAGATAATACTGGTAAAGGAATTACTGTAACAGTTACAGATGATGTTGAATTACAAATTCCAGATGTTCCTATAACCGAATAGGTTGTTGTTGTAGTCGGGAAAGCGAAAACAGATGCGGAATTCGTAGATGATAGAGTTGATCCAGGCGACCAAGTATAAGTAGCAGCTCCGGTAATTTGAAGTGTTGCCGAATCTCCAATACAAATGGATGGATTAATTGGATTGATTAGTAAAACTGGATTGGCTATCGCATTTAATGTTAGAGCAACTGTAGTTGAACAGGAATTAACAACTCCAGTTATCGAATAAGTTATTGTATCAGTTGGATTAGCAGTGACACTTGATCCCGTCGTGCCACTTAAATAGGTAGCTGGCGACCATGTATAAGTATCAGCTCCTGAGGCAGTTAAAGTCGTAGTAGTTCCAACACAAAAACTGGTTGATTGGGAAGAATTGACTTGTACATTCGGTGCCTGAATCACCGTAAGCGTAACGGTAACAAGAGAATCGCAGCCAGTAACTGCTTGTAAAGTTGAGACGTAAGTCCCTGTACTTGATGCTAGTGTACCATCTGGAAGTGTATAACTAGTCCCTGAACAAATACTTGCTGTTAATGGAGTGTTAGTTACAGTATGGAGTTGAATAGTAGTGGTAATAACCGAGTCACATCCATTGTTTGCTGTTAACGTAACTGGATAAACACCAGCACTCGAAACAACACTTCCATCCGGTAAAGTATAATTATCGCCTTGGCAAATGAATGTATTGATCTGGCTGGCTGTTGGCTGGTTTAAAGTGATGTTTGTGGTGATGATTGAATCGCATCCTCCAACAGCAATTAAATTAACTACATACGAACCTGAATTATTTACACTACTTCCATCAGGCAAAGTGTAACTATCTCCCAAGCATATACTTGCATTTATGGTTGTATTGAGATCTTGTAAAACACTTAAGTGCGTTGTTACCAAAGAATCACAGCCTAGTACTGAAGTTAAATTCACTGGATAATCGCCCGCCGTTGAAACAATGCTACCATCCGGAAGTGTATAACTGGATGATAAGCAAATACTCGCATCTACATCAACAGTATAACCTGGAATAATAACTACATCAATCACTTGAGGCGGCCCCAAACATCCTTCTGAACTCGTTTCAATTACTTGCAATTGATAGGTTCCTGGAACAGTTGTCCAACTAATTACAACCGTATCATTTCCCTGCCCACTTTGAATAACGCCATTGCCTTGCGTATCCCACGTAAACGTACTACCTGCCCAGCCAAGCACATGATAAGTGCCTGTTGGTGCAGCTACACACAGGGTATCTGCCTGACCCCAAGACGGAGTCAGGCTTAATATCCCTGCAAATAGCAGCAGTAGTTTTGTGAGTAGCGATTTCATCTTTCCGTTATTGACGGATTAGTCGTGATAGATTGGTGAAGTTGTAGGTGTTGGATTAACAATTACTGTAACGGTATCGGTATTTTCACATCCATTACCATCTGTACCTGTAACTGTATAGGTGATTGTTCCAACTGGCGGAGTAGCTGTTACTGGAGTTCCTGTTGTAGGTGATAATCCAGTTGTTGGTGACCATACATAAGTTAATGCACCAGTTGCTGATAAGGTTGTTGATTCACCTTGACACAATGTTGCATCTCCCAAAGCATTTACAACAGGAAGTGGATTCTCAGTCAATGTTACTGCTGTACGTTGACTCACACACAAAGTAGTATTATCAACTGCTTCAGCATAGTATGTTCCTGGTGCAGCTGGAACAAATGGAGAACCAGTTCCTACAAGCGTTCCACCCGATGCTGCATCATACCAATTGAGTGTTTGTCCAGCTAATATTGTTGCTGTAAGTCCTGGTATGGTAGAAGCTCCAATACAATAATCTTCATCTGTACCAATTGGAGCTGCAACTGTAGGGCAATTGCAATTTGGAGCATTGATAACCAATGTATTATCACATCCATTGTCTGTAACTGTAAGCGTAATGTTCACACCAGCGGCAACACCAGCAATAGTCCAATTATTCCCTGTTGGATTTGTTACTGTACCACTTGTACTAGTTACTGTTCCACTCGAAACTGTTACATCAACCGACCAAGTAAGAAGGTCGACTGAACAAGTAGGACCATTTGCAATTGTTATAGTTGGTGTTGGATTCACAACCACACTTAACGTAGCCGTTGAGGCGCATTGTCCAGCATCAGGAGTAAATGTATAAACAACTGTTCCTGCCGATGCTGTGCTTAATACAGCATCCCAAGTTCCAGTTATAGCTGGTACATTAGTCGAACTTGTAGGTAATGTTGGAGCAACAGAGTTCTGACACAATGGTCCAATAGCCGCAAATGTTGGCGTTACCAATGGATCAACCGTTACGCTCATGGTAGTTGTTGTTGCACATTGTCCAGCAGTTGGAGTGAAAGTATACACTACAGTACCTGCTGAAGCAGTGCTTAATACCGCATCCCAAGTTCCCGTTATTGCTGGGATATTAGTTGAACTTGTTGGTAATACAGGTGCCACAGAGTTTTGACACAATGGTCCAATCTGAGTAAATGTTGGAGTAATTTGAGGATTTACCACCACACTCATTGTTTGAGTTGTTGCACATTGTCCTGCTGTAGGTGTGAATGTATAAACTACTGTACCTGCTGAAACAGTGCTTAATACCGCATCCCAAGTTCCCGTTATTGCTGGGATATTAGTTGAACTTGTTGGTAATACAGGTGCTACAGAGTTTTGACACAGAGGTCCAATAGCCGCAAAAGTTGGCGTAATCAATGGATCAACAGTAACGCTCATAGTTGCTGTTGTTGCACATTGTCCAGCAGTTGGAGTGAAAGTATACACTACTGTTCCTGCCGATGTGGTTGATAAAACCGCATCCCATGTACCCGTTATTGCAGGAATATTGGTTGAACTGGTTGGTAATACAGGTGCTGCTGAATTTTGACACAGTGGACCAATTTGAGTAAATGTTGGAGTAACTTGAGGAGTCACATCAACACTCATGGTAGCTGTTCCTGCACACTGTCCTGCATCAGGAGTAAATGTATAAACAGTAGTTCCAGTTGAAGTTGTGCTAATTGCAGCATCCCAAGTTCCGGTGATAGCTGGAATATTTGTCGAACTGGTTGGTAATGCTGGTGCCGAACTGTTCTGACATAAAGGTCCAATCGCAGCAAAGGTTGGTGTAATTTGATCGGTCACCGTAACAGATAGCGTTGTAGTTGTAGCACATTGTCCTGCCGCAGGAGTGAATGTGTAAACAACTGTACCAACTGTTGTGGTACTTATAGCCGCATCCCAAGTACCAGTGATTGCCGGACTATTGGTCGAACTTGTTGGTAAAGTAGGCGCCACTGAGTTTTGACACAAAGGACCGATAGGATCAAATGTTGGAGTTATTAAAGGAGTTAACTGAATATTCAGTTGCATTGGAGCGCCCGGACAACCGCTGTTCGTTTCAATCACCTGTAGAACATAAAGCCCCGGAGCGGTTGCACCCCAGTTTATGGAAATCGCATTACTGCTAGCTCCAGGTCCTTGGTTAGTAGAGATTGTACCTAAAAAACCAGGTGTTAGGATAGACCAAGCATATGTTGATCCTGTAGTTCCTGCGCCACCATTTTCGAGATAATCTACCCGATAGGGTCGAGTTTCTCCAACGCAAATAACCTGCGGGTCGGTTGCATCGGTTTGTGCCAATAACTTCTGGCCGGCAAGTAGCCCGAAAATCATTAGCAACAAGAGTTGAATTTTTCTCATAGCATTGAGTTTAATCGTGGTAAATTGGTGTAGTGACTGGTAATGGGTTGACTGTGGTTGTTAGGGTTGTGGAAGAAGCACACTGTCCTAAATCAGGTGTAAATGTGTAAGTTCCAGAAGTTGTATTGTTGATTGTCGCAGGAGACCATGTTCCTGTAATTCCATTATTTGAGGTACTTGGTAATGTTGGAGCAGTACTTCCACTACAAAATGGTGGTATTGAACTGAATGTAGGTAGGGTGAGGTTATTTACTGTTATGTCAATCGTGAAGACATCCGCACATTGTCCTGCATCAGGTGTGAAAGTATAAGTAACGGTTCCTCCTGTACTTGTTGAAATGGTTGATGGCGACCAAGTTCCTGTTATTCCATTGTTAGATGTGCCTGTTAAAGATGGTGGGACTTCATTTAAGCAGAAAGAGGAAGGAATAATAAAGGTTGGACTTATTTGAGTCGCAATCGTAACACTAACTGAAGTTGATGTGGCACATTGACCAGCATCAGGCGTGAAAACATAGGAAGATGTTCCTACCGTACTTGTCGAAATCACTGCAGGTAACCAAGTACCTGTGATGCCATTTGTTGATGTGGAAGGTAAAGAGGTTGGAATTGCATTCTGACAAAATGGACCAATAGGATTGAATGTTGGAGTTACATTCGGATTAACCGTAATCGTTAAAGTCGTTGTGGTAGCACATTGACCAGCCGTTGGTGTGAATGTGTACGTGGTAGTTGTTGTATTATCAAGCGCTGGTGCCCAAGTTCCGGTGATACTATTATTGGAAGTTGTTGGTAAAGCCGAAAGACTAGCACCCGAACAAATTGGTGCAACTGCCGTGAATGTTGGAGTGACATTCGAATTAACTGTGATCGTTAATGTCGCAGTCGTAGCACATTGTCCAGCATCTGGCGTGAATGTGTATGTGGTGGTAGTTGTGTTATCGAGAGCAGGTGCCCACGTTCCAGTGATACTGTTGTTTGATGTCGTTGGCAAAGCCGATAAACTAGCACCTGAGCAAATTGGAGATATTGTAGAAAATGTAGGAGTAATGGATGGATTAACTGTTATTGTTAAAGTAGCAGTCGTTGCACATTGACCAGCATCTGGGGTGAATGTGTAAGTGGTGGTAGTTGTGTTATCGAGTGCTGGAGCCCAAGTTCCAGTTATACTGTTGTTTGATGTCGTTGGCAAAGCCGATAAACTTGCTCCCGAACAGATAGGAGCAACCGCCGTGAATGTTGGAGTTACATTCGGATTAACCGTAATCATTAAAGTCGTTGTGGTAGCACATTGTCCAGCATCTGGCGTGAATGTGTAAGTGGTGGTAGTTGTGTTATCGAGTGCTGGAGCCCAAGTTCCAGTTATACTGTTGTTTGATGTCGTTGGCAAAGCCGAAAGACTACCACCCGAACAGATAGGAGCAACCGCCGTGAATGTTGGTGTTACATTCGGATTAACTGTGATTGTTAAAGTCGTTGTGGTAGCACATTGTCCAGCAGTTGGCGTGAATGTGTACGTGGTAGTTGTTGTATTATCGAGTGCTGGTGCCCAAGTTCCAGTAATACTGTTGTTTGATGTCGTTGGCAAAGCCGATAAACTAGCACCTGAGCAAATTGGAGATATTGTAGAAAATGTAGGAGTAATGGATGGATTAACTGTGATTGTTAAAGTTGTTGTATTAGCACAAAAACTAGCATCGGGTGTAAACGTGTAAACTGTTGTGGTTGTGTTATTTAATGCAGGTGCCCAAGTTCCAGTGATACCGTTGTTGGACGTGGTTGGTAAAGCAGTTAGACTTCCGCCCGAACAAATAGGTGCAACTGAAGTGAATGTTGGAGTTATAGGATTACCAGCTGTTACACATGTTTGTGTTTTGCAATCTTCACTTAATGTATAACTTAAAGGATTAGGTGTAGCCGATGCAAAATTTATTGTCCCATCAGCATAATTGCTTTCTGCCGATCCAGCATGAGTTAGAAATTGGTTACTAACAAAAGTTGGAGGAACAGCACCTGGATCGTTAACCATCATGGTAAAGAACCGAATTGTACCTGCTGGATTACCTAAAGAAATCATAGGTATGGCAAACTCAAACCCTTTAATGTAATCCCCAACTCCAGTATTACCAATAAAACCTAGCAAGGTTGAACTTAAGTCAGAACCTAAATAAATATTGGTATTGGTTACCATGTTATATAAATCAAAAAAGGCATCACCACCAGCTTGATTCATAGCCAAAATGTACTCAGGTGTAAATCCTACATCAAAAGTTATATTACTACTTAAATTTTCAACTGAGTAATAAGGAGCATTTGTTCGAACTGTCCACGATGCGAGGCTATTATATCCTCCCGATTGACAATCAATAAAAACCAATACTCGATTATTGGAGTTATTAACCACATTGCTTGCAACAGCTCCAAATAAGTATCCACTGCTATTATGCAAATAGATAGCATCAAGATTATTACCAGCCCCAAACCCACTTGTAGTTGGACCACCAGCAGATGTAGCTAAAGGATTACCCCATTCCGCTTCTGTTATATTACCTTCAAAATGGAAAGGAGGTAACGGATATGAGTAAACACAAATTTTATCATTTGTATTTAAAATTCCGCTTGTATAAGTGTTTAAATCTGAAGGAGCTTGAACTTGAGTGCCATTAAGTGTAAACTCATACCAAATCCCATTTTCGGCAGTAAATGTGGATGATTGACCAGCACAAGGTGGACTTGGAACTAGGCTGGGTGTTAAAGGAGTTTCATTGATAACAACAGTCTGAGTTACTGAATATTCAGCACAAGGATTAGATGCCGGAATGGTGTATGTAATGGTATATGTTCCCGACAAACTTGAAGAAGGCATAATTACTCCTGTTCCAGCAACAATAGATAATCCAGCAGGACTAGACGTGAATGTTCCACCTGTTGTTCCGGTTATAATTGGAGATTGAGGAACAACTATACTTCGACAATAAGGAGCACCTAGATAAGTGAAATATGCTAAAGGTGCAGTTGTAACAGAAACTGTAACAGTAGCAGTTGCATTACTACAAGGTGCTGAACCGTTTACTGTGTATGTATAAGTTCCAGCAGCATTTACTCCCGGTGTAAAAGTTCCTAAATCACCTCCAGTCAATGTACTCGTTCCAGTCCAAGTTCCTCCTGTATTCGGAGTGCCGCCCAAAGCACTAAATAAATTAACTGCTGAACCATTAGAGCATACACTTAATGTAGCGTTTGAACCAGCATTTGGTGCTTCAACTACTGTTATATCTTGATTAAAAAGTGCAGAGGTACAAGAACCTAAAGATACTGGTCCAACAATCTGAAGCCCAAGACTAAATGTTCCAAAAGAACTAAAATTAATAGTATATGGCCCAGCTCCTGAGCCACTTGCGACATTTACACCAGAAGGCCATGTCCAATTGAAGGTAGAACCTGGACAGGCTGTACCAGTGAAAGTAACGGTAGCTGTACTATTTGAACAAACTGGATCAGGACTTACTGTAAATGTTGCAACTGGTTTTGGTCTTAGTGTTAATACTCGAGTGATAGGTGCTGACGAGCATCCATTTGCTGTAGAAGTAATAGTGAAAGTAACTGTTTGATCAGTACACGTATTATTAGCGATAGGATAATTAATTGGAGTACCAGAACCAGATGATCCATCAGAACCTGACCAAGTAAAAGTAGCTCCAGGAGTAGTTGATGTAATATTGATGGTGTAAGTTCCAGCAGTGGCAATTGTAGGTCCAGTGCAAGTTGAATAGGAAGTCAAATCGGTATTTACATCAGGAGCATTTATAATCTCGACGGAGCTATTTGTTGAGAATAAAGGACAAGAACCTGAAGCAGGAATTGTATATGTAACAGTGTATGTATTAGGAGTGCTTGAAGAAGGAGTAATTGCTCCAGTACTGGAATTAATAACTAAACCTGCAGGACTTGAAGAAAAAGTGCCTCCTGTAGTTCCTGTGATAACAGGCAATTGAGTTGAACTAATAGAATTGCAAAACGGAGCCCCTGTATAACTGATTGAAGCGGAAATGGTGGAAATTGTGACTGTAACAGTTGAAATACTATTTGAACATGGTGGAGATCCTAAAACGACATATGAATAGGTGCCTGCACTATTTACTCCGGGATTAAATGTACCTAAGTGCCCTCCCGACAAAGTGCTAGGTCCTGACCAAGAGCCCGTTGTAAAAGGGCTCCCCCCTAGGTAGTCAAATAAATTTATATTTCCACCCGTTGAACATGCAGTAACTGAACCATTTGAACCTGAATTGGCAAGTGGTTTAACCGTAAGTGTAAAGGAGCTAATTAATGTATAAGTATCACCAGCGTTTATTGTACTGCTATTATCAGCATCACAATAGGAATAAGCGCTTACATTTTGAAAAATATTAGTAGATCCATTGTTTATTCCATCAGGTAAAGTATTATCAGGTAAAATACTTCCTGCAACAGGTAAAACTGATGAATAAACTAAACAATTTGGATTGGAAGCTTCTACACTATTAGTCCATGTAGTTAAACTTGTTAAACTGCCCCCAGAACAAATCGTTCCACTACCGTTAGTTACAGAAACGGGTATGCAACAAGATTGAAGAGCCGATGAGGAATATAAACAAGTAGCTGGTGTTGGTTCTTGTTCAGTAAAATCAACTTGAAGGTTTGCCGTAATTGAACTCGCTGTCCATATTCCATTTCCTAATGAAGCACAATTAGCTGTAGGATTATATGTTTGAAAAATTACTCCAGAAGGACTTGTAAAAATATTAGGGTATATATAGATTTCAATAATACTATTTGAATTAAATCCACTTGGAATATCAGCCAATGTTAAGGTTTGGCTATATGTTGATGGACCTGGATCTACGGTATTAAAATCTGAAACGATATTTCCATCTACAAATACAGTTACCCAATAGGAATAATCTGCTCCCCCATTAGGTCCTGCAGGATCCATACAAAATCCTGACATATCAATATTTAGTGTTACCGAGTTTGCATTACCGCCAATTCCGTTTGCAGGAATAGACAAATAAGCAGCATTGTTAATTCCTCCAAAGGGAGAATTCGCAGCAGTATAACTACCGTGTGGATAAGGTGTATTAACTGTAATTGGAATCAGTGGACCACCTGTTGTACAACAATTCGGACCTCCACTTATTCCAATATATGTAACATCAAAAACTTGGGTAGAAGAATTACATCCAGTACCATTTATACTGGAAGGATCTGGAGAAATTGAAAATACAGTACCAATATCACTTTGATCACAATCATTATTGCCTACTACCTCCCATTCACAATCAGTTGAGTTCCAATTAATACTTACTAAATCGTTAGTTGATACGGGTAATGTTGGATAAACAACTAAATTATTTGTTCCACTTGAAAGCGTTGCCCCTGTTGAATTACATGTTATCGTCCAAGGTAGATTTACGCTAATAGTATTACAATAATTTGTGTTATTTATACTTATAGGAACTCTAAAGTCGTAACAATTTTGAACAGTTTGAATGACAGGACCAGCAGGTGTATTTATGGTAATAGTAGCTGCCGAAACACTTATGTTGGCACCAAAGATTGAATTTGTAAGAAACCCAAAATTCCCAGTTATAGGTCCAGTAATAACATTACTTCCTTGTTGGATTTGAACAAAACCACCCGTTCCATTAAAACCATCTCCAAATGAATCAAATACTTCTAACGTAAAAATTGTTCCTACTATACTGGGATCAAATGGACCGAATGCTGTATTGAAATTAGAGCCATTTGTTCCTGGTCCTCCCGATGCAATAACACCATTTGTAAGATTACTCGTTACAGTCCAAGTGATCTCATCATAATCGATAGATCCATAGTTTCCAACGACGTTGAAATTTATTTGTCCGTTACAAGCAGTATTTTCAACTTCTAAATAATAGGTCTGATTGGAACATGCAGTTGTTGGACTTACAGAGGTTGAAGAATAACTAGGGCAAAGCAAAGAAACACTAGAGCATGATGCAGGTGCTGTGTAATTAGATGTAATTGTACAGGTAGCATCAGCAGAAAAGCTAGCTGTAACTACACAGGAATTACCATCAGAAGTGATTCCAGGAATGGTATAGTTAATTTGATTAGCAAATGGTGCACTAAAAGTGGTTGTGCCTCCGCAGCTACTAGAAATACTTAGGATTCCTGATGCTGGAGGGTTTTGCAACACAATCTGTCCACTAACAGAATATGTATTAGTAGAAGCGTCACAATTGGATGGAATTGCTGTTAAGGAAATAATTTGACAAAGTATGTCACAATTAGTTGTAGCTGTGCTTCCAGATGTGCTATTAAATGTAATTGTACCTGGAGCATTTGAATAGTTAGTTAGTAATAGAATATAGAATTCGCCTGTTTGTGCATTAGGTATGTTTGCTTGTTCAAATGCTGATGAAGAATAACTACAATCAACATTTGGGGCTGTCCCATTTGAAATCTGGGTACAACCATCAGTAGTTGAAGTAAATGGGCCCCATAAATTGAAATCTATATCTATCGCGTTTCCATTTGCCCGATATTGTTCAATGTCTATATCGAGATTGCCTGAATTCTCAATTTGCATGTAATACCAAACTGGATTTTGAGTAGTAACAAGGCAATTAATAGTGCCTAGACTAGCAACATTGGTATTGTTTTGAAATGAATAACTAGTTCCCGTGCAAAATGGTGTAGCATTGGGACAGGAATCGCCATTATTATTAGTAGGAGGAGGGTCACCACATGTGATAGCTGCTATCCAACCTCTTCTTCTAGTTATACCGTCAGATGAAAACTGAAAAGTTAAACAGCCTCCTAAAGTGGAAGATATTATTCCTGGGCTCAAATTTCCAGTGAATGAACCTAATAGTGGAGATGCTGTTGATGGACCATTATAAATGTCAAGAAAATCAAAGCCTGCCTCTAAAGCAAAATCCGAAAACGAGAATGTAATTACCTGGCCAGCAGGTGCACAAAATGTGGCAGTTAGAAATTGATTATTTGAGTAATTAACACCGGGCCCACTATTATCGTAAAAAGTACTACCGCAAGCATCATTAACCACACCCAAATTCCCCATATTAATTGCCTGTGCTAGAGCATTATACCCTAGAAACAAAGTCAAATTAACTAAAAGGAATATTTGTTTTAGCATGGCTAATCTGTGTCAACTATTTTAATAATTGCACTTTAATTAAGCCTTGCGGACTTAGTTCAAATTCAACAGCAGTAGCTTTACTCTTGTCAAGAATAGTAAATGGACTTATTCTTTTTCCATAAAGTGTTTTAAGCTCATCTGCAGAATATAATTCAACACTAACATTCCTTTTCTGGAAATGTATAGTGCGTCTTGTATCTTTAAATCTGTATTGGTCTAGAGATCCAAATTCTTGTAAAGCATGAACATACACATCTGCATTTTCTTTATCATCTTGAAAATGCAGAATAAAATGTTGTTTATCTGTTTGCCCAATAGAAATATTTCCAAAGGCACATGAAAACAAAAGTATTAAGCCAAATGTTATTGGTTTGGAGTTTAATTTAATAAATAGATTTGAAGCTATACATTCAAAAACGAAAAGGAAAGCTCTTTGTGGAAATTGCAATATAAAAAGTAGAGGTAGCTTTCTTGCCATAGGCATTTTGAGTTGATTCTATGAATAATTGTAGATTGAGTCTACTTTATTAACAAGTTAAATCATCTTGAAATGGGTAGATTTCAAACGGGATTCCTCTGTTGAATGCAATCTACAAAAAAATTACAACGAACATTAATGACTTATTAACATTTAGATTCAATCTAAATGCAAGAGCTACTTCTAATGCTTATGCATAGAGGCTTTATTAAAAAAGGGTGGCTAAGAAATAAATTCAAACAAGCATTAAAAGGGAAATTTGAGGGAAAAATCCTGCTGCAAATCCCGCGGCTACTTGTGCTGGTGTATGTGCATTAAGTACCAAACGTGAAGTACCTGTTATACCAGCAACTAAGAATAATATTCCCAGAAGGATTCGTAAATCAATCGGCCAAACCAAACTGAGTAGTAAAAATGCTCCACAAAGTCCTCCCAGAGCTGTCATGTGAATAGAAATCTTCCAGTAATAAGTAATAAGCAAAGTAGCCAATAATGAAAACAAGCCCGCAAGTAGGAAGAATAGGTAAGGGGCAGGTAAGTGAATTTTACTCAGGAAGTAATAATTCATTACATAAAACACTGCTGTGAAAATGATTGGATATTTTCTTTCTTCTCGTTTATTAAGCTGGACCGAACTTATCATTCCCATCTTGAGCATGAGAAGTATGAGTGTTACAGGCATGATAAAAGTAAACAAGGCATTGCAAACCAATACATACCATTTTACTTGATCCGATAAAAGGGAAAATGCGTAAAAAGGCAAATTCAAGAAAAGCAATGCACCATATATAGGTATAAGCAAAGGCTGAAAAACCCAAGAAAAAAAATGCGCTGCTCCTTTTAACATGCAGCAAAGTTAATCGAAAGTAGTACTAGACTAGAATATCATTAAAATGGTAAGAAGGATTATTACTGTTATTATCCCAGAACCATAAGAAATGACCTCATCCTTTTTATATAATAAAGTAAATAAGGACAAGCATAATAACGAAATGGGGAATGAAGCATATCCTCTATAAACCGGTAATTCTGCTTCATTCCCCATT
>Ga0209097_10001237_pt1 | contig 22344 bp, 25 predicted proteins | sample AD_UKC052_MetaG_FD_184419 | JGI IMG/M metagenome (GOLD analysis project Ga0209097, IMG submission 184419) | Active sludge microbial communities of municipal wastewater-treating anaerobic digesters from USA - AD_UKC052_MetaG (SPAdes) (version 2) | ecosystem: Engineered > Bioreactor > Anaerobic >... | reverse complement strand
CGGCAAGACCGACCGTGTGGCCGACGCCGCGCTGAAGTTCGACATCACCTTCGACACGATCACCTACGACGAGGGCCTGAAGCTGATGGGCCCGGTGCGCAACCCGAACGAGAACCGCCCCGTCTGATCGTGAGCCAGCGTGGCTGAAGAGGCCGACCGTGAAGCCGACCCGGCGCGCTGGTACACGACCAACCTGGTCGGCGTGCCCGCGCCGCTGCTGGCGAGCACGGCCTTCAACGCGCACCCGCAGCCGCTGCACATCGCCGGCGCGCGCGAGTGCAACCCCGGCCTGTTCGCTCTGCTGCAGCGCAGCCGCGATGCCGACGAGGCGCGAGCCGTGTTCGCGCACTACATGAGCCTGGCCTTCGGGCTGGCGAGGCCTTCCGACGAGGCGCGCGGCGAAGCATCGGGCGAGCGGCGCCGCTGGCGCTCCAGCTACCTGAAGCTGCTGCAGGGCTGGGGGCTCGACTCGAACGGGCCCTCGGGCGCGGTGCTCAAGGGCTGGGTGGAGAGCCGCTTCGGCCTGGTGCCCAGCTTCCACGGCGCGCCGCTGGCGCGCTTCCCGTCGCCGGCCTGGGTGGCCTACCTCGAGCAGAAAGGGGCGAGCCGGTATCACAACAACAGCATCTTCCAGCAGCTCGACCTGCTCTACGAGTTCTGCCAGTGGATGCTGGCGCGCTTCGCGCTGCTCGGCGGCGGCACGCACGCCACGCTGTGGCGCGGCAGCACACGCTGCGAGGAGCAGGTGGCCGCGGGTTCGCTGCGCGAGCGGCACTGCACGGTGCGCCTGAACAACCTGGTGTCGTTCAGCACCACGCGCGCCGAGGCCCAGTGCTTCGGCGACTGGGTGCTGGAAGCGCGCATTCCGCAGTGCAAGTTGCTGCTCGTGCCCGGCCTGCTCAACACCACCTCGCTGCACGGCGAGGCCGAGGTGCTGGCGATCGGCGGCGATTGCGAGGTCGAGGCGCGTTATGACTGACCACGGCTCGCTGCTCGACAAGGCCCTGGGCGCCTACCTCGGCCTGGCCCTCGGCGACGCGCTCGGTGCCACGGTGGAGTTCATGACGCCGCGCGAGATCCAGCACCGCTTCGCCGCGCAGGGCGGCGTGCACCGGCACATCGTCGGCGGCGGCTGGCTCAAGCTGGCCGCCGGGCAGGTGACCGACGACACCACCATGAGCCTGGCGCTGGGCGACGCGCTGCTGCGGGGCGAGCGCCTCGGCAAACCCTTCGACACGCGGCTCATCGCCGAGGCCTTCCTGGCCTGGTGGCGCGGCAAGCCGGTGGACTGCGGCAACACCTGCCGGCGCGGCATCCTGCGCTTCCTGCAGCAGGGCAGCGTCAGCGGCGAACCGAACGACGGCGACGCCGGCAATGGCGCGCTGATGCGCAACCTGCCGGTGGCGCTGGCCACGCTGGGCGACGACGCGGCCTTCGAGCGCGTGTCGATCGCACAGGCGCATGTGACGCACCACCATGCGCTGTCGGACGCTGCGGTGCTCGGCATCGGCCAGCTGTTGCGCGATGTTCTCGCCGGGGCTGACGCTTCCGCGCAGGCGCGGCGCATCGAGGCCTTCGTCGCCGCGCAGCCGGCTTTCACGTTCCGGCCCTATCCCGGCCGGGCCAGCGGCTACGTGGTCGACACGGTGCAGACGGTGCTGCACTGCTTCACGTCGCACAACGACTTCGAAGCGGCCTTGACCGCTGCCGTGAACCTCGGCGACGACGCCGACACCACCGGTGCGCTGGTCGGCATGCTGGCCGGCGCGCGCTGCGGCGCGCAGGCCCTGCCCGGCCGCTGGCTGGGCCGGCTGTCGCGCACCGTGGTGCAGGACATCACCGACCAGGCCAGCGCGCTCATGGCGCTGTCGCTGGACCGCCAATCCCTTCCATTGCCTTCGTGAGGACGCCATGCCCTTGTACGACTACCGCTGCAGCGCCTGCGGCCAGCAGTTCGAACTGCTGGTGCGCAGCAGCACCGTGCCCGCCTGCCCGCACTGCGCCGCCACCGCGCTGGAGCGCCTGGTGTCGCTGACGGCGCCGCAGGGCACCAGCCAGGCCCTCATCGCCGCGGGGCGGCGCGCGGCGGCGAAGGAGGGGCACTTCAGCCACTACTCGAAGGCGGAGCGGGCGAAGGTGTCGAAGTAGGCTGCCCACTCAGAGGCTGAGCCCTTCACCGCGCTGCTCGTGCGTGCGCCCATCGCGGATGTGATACAGGCGCTTGAAGGTCGGGATGATCTTCTCGTCGTGGGTGACGACGATGATGGCCGTGTGGTACTGCACCGCCATCTCGTTGAGGATGCGCACCACGGCCAAGGCCCGCTCGCTGTCGAGCGGCGCGGTCGGCTCGTCGGCCAGGATCACTGGCGGCCGGTTGGCCAGCGCGCGTGCGATCGACACCCGCTGCTGCTCGCCGCCGGAGAGTTCCGAGGGCTGCGCGCTCGCGCGATGGTCGACGTCCAGGGCCTTGAGCAGTTCCCGCGCACGGGCACGCGCCTCGGTGTTCGGCCGGCCCGCCAACATCGGCAGCAAGGCCACGTTGTCGGTGACGTCGAGGAAGGGGATCAGGTACGGCGCCTGGAAGACGAAACCGATGCTGTCGCGCCGCAGCGCACGCAGGTCGGGGATCTTCCAGCCATGGTCGTAGATCGTGTCGCCCCCCAGCACCATCTTGCCGCCGCTGGGCTCGATGACCGCACCCAGGCACTTCAACAGCGTGCTCTTGCCCGAGCCGGACGGCCCGATCAGGCCGATCACTTCGCCCGGCGCGACCGTCATGTTCACGTCCTTCAGCGCATCGACGGCCGTGTCGCCTTCGCCGTAGCGCTTGCGCAGGCCCTCGATGCGGATGCCGAGTTCCGCCACATCAACCCCCGATGGCCGCAGCCGGATCGACCTTCAACGCGACGCGGATGGCCAGCGTGCTGGCCAGCGCGCAGATCAGCATCACGGCCACCAGACCACGCAGGGCATCGCCCGACTCCAGCAGCACGTATTTCGGAAACACCGGCGCCCAGAACGTGGCGGCGACCTTGCCGACGATGAAGCCGATCAGGCCCAGGCCCATCGCCTGCTGCAGGATCATCCCGGCGATCGTGCGGTTGCGCGTGCCGATCAGCTTGAGCACCGCGATCTCGCGGATCTTGCCCAGTGTCATCGTGTAGATGATGAAGGCGACGATGGCCGCGCTGACGATTGCGAGGATCACCAGGAACATGCCGATCTGCCTGGCCGAGGTGGCGATCAGCTTGGCCACCAGGATCTCTTCCATCTGAACCCGTGTGTAGGCCTCGAGGTGCTTCCAGCGCCGCACCGGCTCGGCCACGTCTGCCGCCGCCACGCCGGGACGCACCTGGACGAGGATGGCATTGACGTTGCGGTTGTTCGCCTGCGAGGCCTGGATCGCCTCGAGCAGCCCGGGAACCCCTGGCCGATTCAGGGCAGGATTCGCGGAAGTGCGGGCACGCTCGTTCAGGATGGCGTCGTTGTCTTTCAGGAACTGGGCCTCCTGCGCGTCCTTCAGCGGGATGAAGACCATCGGATCCCCCCCGGACGACACCATGCGCCGGGTCAGGCCGACCACGCTGTAGTCGTGGCGCCGGATGCGAATGCGCTCACCCAGCGCGAACCCCGTTCGCACATCGGCCACGGCTTCGTAGTGGCTGCGCGTGATGTGTCGCCCCGCGACGAGGTAGCCCGGCTCGCCGGGCTGCCCGGACTCGAAGCCGACGACCATGGCGCGCACGTCCTCGTTGTCGACCCTTTCGTCGGTGGCGCCAGCGTTGGCGGCACGCCGCACCTGCATCGTCAGGTAGGTGACGTTGGCCGCACGCTGCACGCCGGGCAGCGCCTGCACGGCGCGCACCACGTCGTCGCGCAGGCTCGACGATTCCGCGTATGGCCCCTGGGTGTCCTGCTGAACCACCCAGAGATCGGCGCCGCTGTTGTTCAGCAGCGCTCGTGCGTCGTCGACCATGCCGCGGTAGACGCCTGCCATGGTCAGGGTCACGCCGATCAGCAGCCCCAGGCCGAAACCGGTGAGGACGAACTTGCCCCACGCGTGCAGGATGTCCCGGCCGGCCAGGCTGATCACGGCCGGCGCCCCGCGAGCGACTCGACGACCTTGATCCGGCTGCTGGCGCCGAGTTCCTTCTCGCTGTAGACGACGACGGCTGACCCGGCCTGGAGGCCCTCGAGCACCTGCACCTGGCCGTCGAGGCTGGCCTGGCCCAGGCGCACCGGTGCAAAGTGGAGCGCCGTGGCGTCGATCGCCCACACGCCGGTCTGGCCTTGCAGGCGCTTGATCGCCGCGTTGGGCAGCACCACGGCGCTGGCCGTCGCGGGCAGCGAAAGCGTCACTTCGGCCAGCTCACCGACCGACAGGCTGCCCGGCAGCTGGTCGAAGCTCACCTGCACCACGCGTTCTTCGGTCACGCTGTCGCTCACGGCCTCGACACGGGCCACCTTGCCGGACAGCGGAGCGCCGGGACTCGAACGCAGGACGATCTGCGCCGGCAGCCCGACGGCCAGTCCCGCAGAACGCCCCTGGTCGAAGCGGGCCTTGACCCACAGCGACGCGGGCTCGATCACGCGCACCACGGCCTGCCCGGCCACGACGGTGGAGCCGGGTTCGGCGTCACGGCTCGTGACGATGCCGTCGCTGGGCGCCATGAGCCGCACGTTGGCGCGCTGCTGGCGCAGGCCGGCACGTTCGGCACTCAGCCGTTGCTGGTCCTGCCGCGCCGCGGCGAGGTTGGCTTGCGCAGCGCTCACCCCGGCTTCGGCCGAGGCCTGTTCCTGCAATCGGGCCTCGACGGCACCGGCGCTGATGAAGTTCTGTGCTCCCAGTTCGACATAACGACGTGCATTGATCGCCGCCAGTTCACGCTTGGCGAGCGCATCGCGCCGCTGTGCTTCCGCTGCGGCCATGGCACTGCCGGCGCGGGCGATCGAGGCGTCGAGCGCGGCCGTGCGCTCGTCCAGATCGACCGGGTCCATCTCGGCCAGGAGCTGGCCCGCCTTCACCCTGTCGCCGGCGTCCACGGCCACCGCACGCACGCGCCCGGCCACGGTCGGACCGATCACGTAGCTCCGGCGGGCTTCCACGGTGCCGATGCCGAACAGCGCCGGTGTCAGCCGGCTTTGGCTGGCCTGCACGACCGTGACCTTGGTGGGCGCCAACGGCCCGGATCGCATGAGCACGAAGAGCATCGCGATGAGCAAGGCCGCGCCCAGCAGGCCCAGAACGAGCCGGCGAGTCGTGAGGGACGTGAACTTCATGGCGCCTCCCCGAGGCCGCGCAGGTAGAGGGCAAGGACAGGGCCCGCCTGCTGGCGCATGGTGCCGGGCCGCCCGCTCAGCATCGACTGCATCACCAGCCCCTGGATCAGCCCGATGAAGCCCGTGGCGGCGGCTTCCGGGTCAAGCGCCGGGCTGACCAGACGCTGCTCGATCGCCTGGGCAAGCAAGCCGAGCAGCAGTTTTCGGTAGCCCTGCAGCACGCCGCGGACTTCGAGCTTGGCCGGCGAGTCGGCCGGTTGCTGGAGCTCGTGAAAGATGAAGCGCGGAACGCCCGGGTGGGCGATGACGAACTCGACATGCGCGTGGAACATCGCCGACAGCGCGTCCAGCGGCGTGCCCGCCTGGTCTGCGGCGGCCTGCAGCTTCTGCAACAACGACTCCCGCACCCAACGCATGGCGGCCAGCCAGATGGCGTCCTTGGTCGGGAAGTGCTTGAAGACGGCGCCCTGGGTGACGCCGATCGCCGCGGCAATGTCGCCGCTGGTGATCAGCGCCGGGCTGGACTCGCGTGCCAGGCGCAACGCCGCCGCCACGATCTCGGCCTGGCGTTCTTCGGTGGAGAGTCGGGTCTGCATGGTTCGGACGCGTCGCGGTAAGTCATCAGTTACTTACCACTATACGCCGATTGCGGTATACCATGCACGGTATCAGTCGCATCAGGTTTTCTTGCGGCGCGAGACACTGGCAGCCCGGCTTCGGCCGCTCGGTGCGGTGCCACGCCCGCCCCATCCACTCCGGCCCACGTGGCCACCAAGATTTGTGAGGTCAGACATGTACGGATTCACCACCACGCTCACCGGCCTGTCGTTCGACGAAGCGCTGGCAAAGACGACCGCTGCGCTGAAGACCGAAGGTTTTGGCATCCTCAGCGACATCGACGTGCAGCGAGCGATGAAGGAGAAGCTGGGATCGGACATGCCGCCCTATCGCATCCTGGGCGCATGCAACCCTCCCCTGGCCCATCGGGCCCTGCAGGCCGAGCCGGACATCGGCTTGCTGCTGCCGTGCAACGTGATCGTCCGCGAGGAAGCGCCTGGACGCATCGTGGTGGGATTCCTCGACCCTCAGACCATGGTCAGCCTGGTCGGCAAGCCGGGGGTGAAGGCCGTCGCCGACGAAGCAGAAAGCCGGTTGCGACGCGCCTGCCAGGCGCTGGGTGGCAGCAGTGCGGCGCCGGCCTGAGAAGTCACTTCATCAGGAGGCAGGTCGAAGGCCAGAATCCTCATGGAAGTCGACGACCTGGGGTGGCGAGCAGTCCACTGGTCGCCGCCCCTGAAACGAACGCACCCGACGTCATCTTCGACAGGCCATTGCGGCCTTCGGTGACGAACACGCGGCAGGCACTGCAACGAGGCGTCTTTGGTGCTTGCCGACGGCACCAGGGGTGCGACCGACTCGATCGCCAACCCCACCCGTTGCAGCATCGTGCGCCGGCACTCAGCCACCTAGCGCTTGAAGAGCGCATCCACCTCCTTGCCGAAGTAACCGCTGGTCGAGCTCAAGTGGTCGAGGTTGCTCGAACTCTCCAGGTACACCTGGTCGAACGGGCTGCTCGCCTTCAGCGCGGCTGCGTCCATGCGGCCGGTGGGCGTGGCGATGTTCAGCGCGCTGGCCACCGCGACGAACATGTGCGTTCCGGCGCCGGTCACGCCGTTCTCCGAAGAGAAGCCGGCCTGCGTGAGCGCGCCGCGCAGCTGGTCGATGTAGTTGCTGCGACCACCAGGTGCGCCTTCGGACTGGATGCCGTCGCCGTAGGCCTCGAAACTCTTCTCGTAGGTCGCCGTGTAGGGTGCAGCCTCCTTCTTCCCGCGCGCCACCGCCGCGTCGACGGCCTGCTTGACGATGGCCGTCTTGGCCGACGACGCGAAGGTTTCGCAAAGCCCCAGCAGGCCCGTGATGGACACGCGGGCGTTGATGTAGCTGTTCAGGCCGCTCACCTGGCTGTCCACGTCGAAGCCGGCAACCTTGGTCTCGACATTCGACCGTGCCACCAGCGACTTCTGGTTTGCCTGAAGGCCCAGCGGGAAGGCTTCCAGCACCAGGCTGCTCACGATGGGCAGGTTGAGGTCGACGCTGACCGTGCAGAAGGTGTTCTCCTGTCTGTAGCTCACCGGTACGCTGCCGCTGAACACCTGCAGCCGCCCGGCCACGTAGCGCTGCCCCGGCTGCGGATCCTGCAGGGCGTCGCCCATGCGGCCGCTGGAGACGCCAACGCGGCGCAGCCCTGCGGCCCGGGGAAAGCCGCCGAGAGTGCCGTTCAGTTCGTCGACGTAGAGCCGCTTGTGCTCGTCGGTCCAGGTCTGCGTCGAGGTGCCCTGGCGGTAGTGGTGCGTGAGCATCTGGCGCGCCGCCGGCGAATCGGCCACTGCCAGCGCCTCGGCGCCGCCGCGGTCCTTGTACAGGTCGGCCAGGAACTGCATGCCGATAGGGATGTAGGCGCCACGCTGCGGCGCATCGACCGACAGCCACAGGTCGACCAGGTGCGGCCGGCCAGCCGACTCCATCGACTGCAGCGCATAGCGCGTCACCACGCCGCCCATGCTGATGCCCTGCAAAGCCACGCGGTCGGCGGCTGTCAGCTCGTAGCGGTCGATCGCCCATTCGATGACGGCGCGCACGAAGCCGGCGTTGCGCTGGATGAGGTCGGCGCCGTTGCGGTAGCGCACCACCAGCGTGTGGTAGTCGTTGCCGCTGCCTTGCGCAGCACAGGTGCTGTCGAGTTCGCCGGCGCCCGGCTGGCGGTCGGTGTCCTGCGGCGCGAAGCCGCGCACCACGATGAGCATGTTGCGCGGGCGGCCGTCGTCGTTCAGCCCGGGGCAGACGTGCACGTAGCCCTGGCCCGGCGCGCCATCGACCACGGCACCCTGGATGGACTGAACGGTTTCCTTGTCGACCGACGCCCGCGTGACGGGTGCCGGGCCGGCGCCGCCATCGCCGCCGCCGCCGCAGGCGGTCAGCAGGGCGGCGAAGGCGAGAACGCCGAGCGTGAAGGGGCGAGCCAGAATCGAAGCGGTCGTCATGGTGGATCTCCTGGTGAGCGCTGCCGTCTCGGCGGGACATCCGCGTCATCCGGCATGGCTGCATCGTCTCCAGGCACGCCACTTCGTTCGAGGCCAGTGGAGGATCATCACGGGATCAGTTCGGGATCAGTTGCTCGTGCGGCGTGCCACGACGCTGCCGGCCGGCTAGATTGGGCAGGCCGGCGATGGCACGCCGCGCCATTCGCCGAAGGAGGACGACATGTACGATGCAGAGCTGAGGGTCGCCGTGATCGGCGGCGGAGTCTCGGGGCTGTCCGCGGTCTACGAGTTGACGCAGCGCGCCATCGAGCAGCAGCGGCCGCTGAGCGTGACGCTGTTCGAGAAGTGTCAGGACGTGGGCGGCAATGCCGTCAGCGGCTGGTGCAGCCTCGGCCGGCAGGCGCGCCAAGGCCAGCAGCTGCTTCGTTTTGTCGACCTCGGCGTGAACGACCTGAACCTCGACGCCTATCCGCTCGTGGCCGAGGCCATGGCCCGGGTCGGCTACGACGAACTGCGTGAGCTCGAGAACTCCGAGTGCTACTACACGCCGGAAGGCCAGGTGCGATTCACGCTCGACGGCGAGATGCGGGCCGGCACCAGCCTTGCGGGCTTCGATTTCGACCAGATCGAAGGCGGTGACCTGCCGCGCCTGCAGGCGCTCATCGTCGCAAAGGCGAACAGGATCATCGGCGACCAGGACGATCCGAACCTGGACATGACGGTCGGCCGCTTCTTCGCGGACTGCATCGAGCAGCCCTACCCGACGCTGCACGACCCGGATCTGCCGTGGCCGTCGGCGCAGCAGTGGGCCGATGCGGCGTTCGTGCGCCGCCTCAGCCGGCTGGTGGCAAGGCTGCGCGACGAGTTCTTCCTGCCTCGAATGTCCGCCATGTACTTCGCCGACGAGCGCGGCCCGCAGGAGATTCCGCTGGCCGTGCCGTTCTGCTACTACCGCACGCAGGAGGGTCAGTCGGGTGGCCACGCGCACAAGCCGCGACGCCGCTATTTCGGCACCGGCTCGCAACGCTGGCTGGAACGACTCGCGCACTGGCTGGGCGAGCTGAACCGCCAGACACCACCCATCACGGTTTCGATCCTGACGGGCCGGGAGGCCCGGGTCACCGTGGCGCCCGACGGCTTCGAGGTGGTTTCACGCGACGGCGACGGCGCGGTACGGACCGGGCGCTTCGACCGCTGCGTCGTCGCGACCCACGCGGATGAAGCGGCGGCGCTGCTGCACTTCGGTGAAGCGCCGGCGCTGCGGGCGCAGGAGAACCTGCTGCGCGGCGAGGTGCTCGAGCGCATCCGCTACTCGCGCAGCGTGGCCGTGGCGCACACCTGGAGCGGCGTGCTGCCGCCTGCGCCCGCGCTCTGGCGGGCCTACAACATCCTGATCCGCGACGGCTGTGCACTGCAGCCGTACAGCATCACCTACGTGTGCAACCGGCACCAGAACGACGCGCTGAACACCCTGTATGACCGTGCCGGTCTGCCGCCATTCTTCGTCACGCTCAACCCGCAGCGACCGGTGCCGCAGGAGTTCATCCTTCGCTGGGCGACGCCCCCGGAGCTCGACGAGGCGCAGCGTCAAGGCCTGAGCCGCGGCGCCCTGGCGCGAGGTCAGGCCGCCGGGCTGGGCGCCGAGCGAGACGCGGACCAGGCCGTGGCCTGGTTCCGGCACAACGTGCTCGATCGCGCTGGCTACGAGGCGCAGAAGACGCTGAGGGTCTATCACGAGAAACTGTCCGGATCGACGCAAGCGCCGCTGTACTTCACGGGCGGCTGGAGTCGCGGCGCCGGCCTTCACGAGGAATGCTGGCGCCAGGCGCGCGACCTTGCCGCGTGGCTGCTGCCGGCCAGACGAGCCTGCTGATCAACCTGCGGTGCGCTGCAGGCGCGGCAGCATCGCCCGCAGCCCCGCGGCCGCGGCGGTGTCGGCCAGGCGGGCCAGGCGCCTGCTGCGTGCCGCCGCCACAGGCTCGGCCGCTGCCTCGGCAGACTCGATGTGCAGTCGCGACCAGGGTGTGGGCTCGTCGTGCGTGTACTCGGCCAGTCGCCGCGAGTGGCGCAGGGCCTCGTCCGTGTCGCCGACAGCCAGCGTCGCCTCGATGGCCGCAGCGGCGAAGCGGAAGTGGTTGTGTCCGATGCATCCTTCGTCGAGCCAGGCCTCGCCCTGCCGCAAGCTGTGATCACGCTCCTGCGTCGTCGCGGCGAGCAATGCGCGGGTGCCCTGCAGCCAGGGGCCGATGAAAGCACGCAGCCCCAGCGACGCGACCTCATCGCAGGCGAGTGCGATGCTGGCGCGCGCCGCATCCTGCTCGCCGCGCAGGTGCTGCAGGCGGGCCAGGCTCTCACGCAGAAACGGCACGAAGCGAAGTGCACCGATCTCTGCAGCCAGTGCCAGCCCCTGCTCGATGTGCAACGCGGCACGGTCCAGCTCGAGCAGGTCCAGCAGCACCCAGCCGGCGGTGAGGTGCGAGACCACCTGGGCCCGCCGATGACCGACACGCCCGGCCAGCGCCACCGACTGCTCGGCGTTGTCGAGCGCCAGCAGGTTCTCGTTCTGATAGATGCGCACGGTGCCGAGCATGAAGAGGTTGGCCGCCTGCACGTGCAGCAACTCGTGCGCGCGGCACAGCGCCAGGCAGTCGGAGAAGTGGGTGTAGGCGCTGTACATGCGCCCCTGGGCGTACGCGGCGTCACCCAGGCCGCTGCAGGCACGGGCCTCCAGCTCCGCGTTGCCGGCGCGGCGGGCATGCTGCAGGGCGAGCCGGTGCTGCTCGTGGCAGAAAGCCGCGTCGCCGCGCGGGAAGTGGAAGTTGCCGCGCAGGTGGTGCACGCGCGAGGCCTGCACCGGCAGGTCGAGCTGCGCGGCGATGGCGCCCGCTTCGTCGAGCGCGTCTTCCGCATCGGCCACACGCTCCAGCGTATTCAGCCCGAGGGCCAGCTCGATCAGTGCGTCGCAGCGTCCGCGCCGGTCGGGCGCGGACCGCGCTGCCTCCTCGCAGGCAAGCACCGACGCAGCCACGTCACCTCGTTTCATGCACGCCGTGGCGCGCAGGATCAGCAGATCGAAGCGCATCGGCGCGCGCGTCGCCGCCGCCAGCGCGGCATCGAGCAGCACGAGGGCTTCGCCGAACTGGTAGCGATCGATCAGTTCACGTGCGGCGCGGCTCGCCGCGTCGGGGGCTTCGTCGTGGCCGGCGCACAGCAGGTGATGGGCTCGCAGCACGGCGTCGCGCCCGGCAAACCAGTGCGCGCAACGCGCGTGCAGCGCGGCACGCGGGGCCTGCAGCAGCGAAGCGTAGATGCCCTCGTGGATCAGCGCATGGCAAAAGGCCAGGCGCGCGCCACGCTGGCGCACGAGGAAGCTGCGCAACAAGGGCTCGGGCGAGTAGTCGGGCCGGGCGATCAGCTCGCGCAAGGCCTCGAGCTCGAACTGCGCGCCCAGCACCGCGGCAGCCCGCGCCGCCTGGCGATCGCCTTCGTCGAGCTGATCCAGGCGCGACTGGGCGAGCAACTGCACCGTGCGCGGCAGGCCGGCGTGGGCTGGGCCGTGCGAGCCATCACGAAGCAGGTACTCCAGCAGCAGCGGGTGACCCTGGGCACGTTCCAGGCAGACCCGCCGATCGGCGGAGTCGGCAGCGACGATCTGTGCGGCCAGCGCGCGTGCGTCGGACTCCGCCAGGGGTGCGAGTTCGAGCACCAGCGCCGAGGTCTCGGCCGGCGCGTGTTGCAGCAAGGCGTGCATGGCCCGCTCGCCGGGTCGCGCGGTCAGCACGAACAGCACCGGGCCGGCCAGCCGCGAGAGCAAGGCCGCCAGCAACTGCTGCTCCTGCTCGCCCGACCAGTGCACGTCCTCCACCGCCAGCATCAGGGGCGGTGTGGCACAACGCCTGGCCACGAGTGCGGCGAGCGCGCCGGCCTGCGCTTCGATGCGTGTCTCGTGCTGCATCGTGTCGATCAATCGTGCGTCCTCGCTGTGCTGAGGCATCTGCAGCAGTCCGCGAAGCAAGGCCGCGTCGCCGGGGCGCAGGGCGGCCGAGGCGTCCGCCAGCCGGACCTCCAGCGCCGCGGCGGATTCACCCGGCTCGGCACCCAGCAGGCGCAGGGCCAGTTCGGCTGGCAGTTGATTGCGGCCACCGGCACCGAGTTCCAGCGAGGTGAGCACGTGGAAAGCGAAGCCCTCCAGCTCGGCGAGACGGGCAAACTCTTCCAGCAGGCGTGACTTGCCGATGCCGGCGACGCCGCGCAAGCCGATCACCTGCGGATCGCCGTAGGCCTGCACCGATTCCAGCGCGGCACGGAACTGCTGCACCTCCACGCGCCGGCCCACCAGCGCGAGCCGCGCCGTATCGGCATCAGGGTCGGCCTGCGCACGCCAGCAGCCGCCTTCGACCGGCTCCTGCGGCTCGAATGGCTCGAAGCCGAAGTGCCCGGGGGCGCTGCGGCGCAGTGCGTTCGCGGCCAGCACTGCCCCCCCGGGCGCTGCGGCAACGAGCCGACGAAGGGTCCGGTCGGCATCGGCGTCCTGTTCATGCTCGAGCCAGGCCAAGGCGCAGGCCAGTCTGCCCCGGCTTGCGGCATCCTGGTCCGCGCATGCCTGCAGACGGAAGGCGCAGGCCAGCGCCCTGCCGACCTCCTTGCCGGTGGCCGCGTGCACGCCGAACAGCAGCCGGAGTTCGCCCGCACCCTGCGAGCTGATGGCGGCGTCGTACAGTCCGGCGGCATCCAGCGCCGCGCGCGCCAGCCAATCGGTCTCGGCCGTGCCGCCGACCAGCCTGCAGTGCAGCCCGACGAGGCTGCGGCGACTGGCAACGGGAGCCTGTGTCGCCGTCCCGGCCGCCGACGCGCCGGTCGTCGGCGCGGGCAGCTCGATCAGTTCGGCGAGTTCGACCTCGTAGAAGCGAGCCAGGTCACGTGCAGTCCGGTAGAGCACGCTGGCACTGCGTTCGGCGCGCTTGAGCGACGCAATCGACACGCACAGTCCCAGTTCGGCGCACTCCAGCGCGACTTGCTCCTGTGAATGGCCACGCAGTCGCCGCAAGGACTTCAGCGTCTCGCGTCGCAGCACGACGTGCCCGTCGGTGCTCCAGGATGCCCGTTCCGCCACGGCGCTCGCCCCCCGTCCAGACCTGCGGTCGACTGCGCACCGACCGCATCTTCGGGGCGCTCGCGCCCGCTGACGCGAATGTAAGGCATCCGCTGGCGCACAGATCAGGGGCGCTCGCGCCCCTGCCTCAGCCCGACAGCGCCCCCAGCAGCTCCACCGTCACCGCCTCGGTGCCCAGCAGGCTCGCCTGGCAGGCCAGGCGCGACTTGCTGCCCACGCCGACGATCGTGTCGAGCTTGGCGTTCTCCACCGGCGTCATCTTCGACAGGCCCTTGCGGCCTTCGGTGACGAACACGTGGCAGGCGCCGCACTTGGCGTCGCCACCACACTTGCTGACGAGCTTGCCGCCGGCAGCGAGGATGGCCTGCAGCAGGTTGGTGCCGGGTGCGACGTCGGCGCTGATTGCACCGGGGTTGATGGTGAGTGTGCTCATGCGTTGGCTCCTGAGGTGGGTCAGGCCGGCAGCGCCGCGCCACACAGCGCGGCCGCGGCGTCGGCCAGGGGGATGGCGATGCGGGTGATGCCCTGCTCGGCGAGGAAGCGGGCTTCCATGCGCGTCGGCTCCTCGGCCAGCATCGCGTAGTGCGGGCCAGCCGAGCGCTTGATGATCTGGCGCGCGAAGGCACGCGGCAGCTGGTCGTTGAAGCGGCAGCCGAGGAACACGAAGCCGAGCGCGGCGCGGCGCTGTTGCACGAGCGCAGGGATCGGCGTCTGGATGTCGATCTCGGTGAGCACCTCGACGAAGTCGCTGTCCGACACCAGGTAGTTGCCGGCCGGCGCATGGCCGCCCCAGGGCTTGTAGAGCACGGTGCGAGGCGCGGCGGCGTCGGGCAGGCTCGCGCCGGCAGCGTCGTACCAGCCGGTCCACGTACCGAAGTGTTCACTCTGCGACAGGCCCTGCACCTCGGCCCAGTCACCCGCGGCGGCGGCCAGCGCCGCGCGCATCGTGTCGTCGTACCAGGCGTCGACGATGACCGGTGCCGGCAGCGCCGCCAGCCAGCGGTGCAGCGCCGAAGGCAGGGCCTGCACGGTGAAAGCCTCGTCCATCGCCTTCACCAACGTCTTGCGGTGCTTGAAGTTCTCGATGAACTGCGCCGCCGCGGTGAGCCGGTTCTTGATCTTGCCCGGCACCGACACGCGGGCGGTGAGCACACCGGCCAGCGCCACCGGGTCGGCCGGCGGCGCGCTGCCGCTGCACAGGGCCAGCAGCCCCGGCCCGAGGTAGGGCGCGAGCGTGCCGGCTTCCAGGCCCTCGATCACGGCGGCGGGCAGGTCGTTCAGGGTGGCGAAGCTCATGGGAATTCCTGGGTTCAGTAGATCGCGGCACCGGCGCCGACGTTGATGGACGAGTCCTTCAGCGTCTCGACGATGAACTTGACGTGGTCGGGCTCGAGGCCACCGTGCAGCGGCAGCGCGAGCGCGCGGTCGGCGATGCGTTCGGTCAGCGGCAGCGCGCCGCGCTTCCAGCCCTGTTGCATGTAGTGGTGCTGCTGATGCAGCGGCTGGCAGTACATCACCGTCTCCACGCATTCGGTGGCCAGGTCTTCGACGATCTGCGCACAGGCACTGGCGGTGAAGCGCTTGCCCAGGTGCACGAGGTAGAGCATCCAGTGCACGCTGTCGACACCTTGCGCCACGTAGGGCGGCTTGATGCCCTCGAAGCTGAGCATCTGCGCGAGATAGTTCGCCTCGACATCCTTGCGTCGCGCCAGGATCTCGTCGATGCGCGCGAGCTGCGCCACGCCGAGCGCGGCAGTGACTTCGCTGATCGACGCCTGCAGCGGCACGCGCGATCCGACTGAGACCGAGCGGCGATCGCCGATCGAGCGCGAGCGCAGGTAGCGCAGCTCCGAGGCGAGTGCCGCGTCGTCGGTGACCACCATGCCGCCTTCGCCGCAGCACAGCGCGCTGGGTTGCGAGAAATCGAACACCGACAGGTCGCCGAAGCTGCCCACCACGCGGCCGCGGTAGACCGAGCCGATCGCCTCAGTGGAGTCTTCGATCAGCGCCAGGCCGCGAGCCTCGGCCAGCTCGCGCAGGCCCACCCATGCGGCCGGGTGGCCATTGACATTGCCGGCGACGATGGCACGCGTGGCCGGCGTGACCTGCGCGGCGGCGCGCGCCGGGTCGAGGCAGCCCGACCAGTAGTCGATGTCGGCGAACACCACGCGGGCACCGCACAGCGTGACGGCATGCGCCACCTGGTGCCAGCCGTAGGGCGAGGCGATCACCTCGTCGCCCGGGCCGATGCCCAGCGCGCGCAGCGACAGCCAGGTGCCCAGTGTGCCGCTGCCCACCGCCACCGCATGCGCACGGCCGACCCAGCGTGCGAAACCGGCCTCGAAACGCTCGACCATGCGGCCGGCCGACAGGCGCGGCGCACGCAGCGCGGCCTGCACGAGATCGGACTCGAGCTCGCTCATGTCGGGCTCGCAGAGCAGCAGCCAGTCGTCGGGCAGGTCGTTCGACATGTCGGGCTCAGCCGCGCTCGGCGATGAAGACGCCGCAGGCCTGGCCGGCGTCGCGCGTCACCGTCCAGCAATGGCCGTCGCTCGCGCCGAGGTAGAGCTGGCGCTTCGTGCCGACCGCGGCGGGTGTTTCGCCGCGCATGTCGAAGGCATCCACGACGACGACGCGCAGGTTCGCGAAGCGCGTGCGCAGTGCGGCGGCGGCCTCACGTACGCTGGCCGCAGCGTCGGCAATGAGCAGGGCTTCGCTCAGAGTGGCGGCTTCCATCTCAATTTCCGGAGAGGCGACGCGCCTCGACGGTGATCGGCAACGTCGTGCCCGCCGCCATCTCCGGCAGCGCGAGCAGCCAGCCGTTGGCCAGCGTGATGGTGCCGCCCCACAGGCCTTCGAGCTCCTGGGCGACGATCGGCTCCTCCAAGTCCTTCTTCGGCACGTAGGCCGACAGGGCGCCGGTCGAGGTCTTGCGGATCATCACCTTCATGCGATTTCCTTGAGGTCAGGCAGCCAGCGGCTGCGGGTCGAGCAGGGGAAGCAGCGCGCGCTGGATGGCGTCGAGCGCGGCGTCGATGTCGGCGGTGGTGGTGTCCGGGCCGAGCGAGAAGCGCACACCCGACCGGGCTTGCTCAGCGCTCTCGCCCATGGCCAGCAGCACGTGCGAAGGCTGTGTGCCGCCGGCGCTGCAGGCGGCGCCCGACGAGGCGATCACGCCGGCACGTTCGAGCCGCGCGAGCACCGGCTCGGCGGCGAGCTCGCCGAAACGCAGGCAGGCGGTGTTGGGCAGGCGCTCGGCCTGCGCACCGTAGAGGTGGGCGCCGGGCAGGCCGCGCAGCAGGCCCTGCTCGAGGCGCTCGCGCAGCCCCCGCGTGCGTTCGATGTCGGCGGCCAGTGTGGCCCCGGCGAGTTCGCAGGCGGCGGCGAAGCCGGCGATGCCGGGCAGGTTCTCGGTGCCGCCGCGGCGGTGGCGCTCCTGCCGGCCGGCGATCAGCGGCACCAGCGGCAGGCCCTTGCGCACCAGCAGCGCACCGACGCCCTTGGGCCCGGCGAACTTGTGCGCCGACACCGACATCAGGTCGGCACCGCTGGCCGCGAACGACAGCGCCACCTTGCCGGCGAGCTGCGTGGCATCCACGTGCAGCCAGGCGCCGTGCGCGTGCGCGAGCTCGGCCAGGGCCGCGACGGGCAGGCACACGCCGGTCTCGTTGTTCGCGCCCATCACGCTGACCAGCGACACGTCATCGCGGATCAGCGTGCGGGCGTGGTCCATGTCGAGCCGGCCCTGCGTGTCGACGCGGATCCGATCGACCGGCACGCCTTCGTCGGCCAGCCGCTGCGCGAGCGCGAGCAGGCCGGGATGCTCGACCGACGACAGCACCAGCCGCCGGCGCAAGCGCCCGCGCGAGCCGGCCAGCGCGCCGAGCACGGCCATGTGGTTGGCCTCGGTAGCGCCGCTGGTGAAGACCACCTCGGAGGCCTGTGCGCCGAGGAAGTTCGCCACGCGCGAGCGCGCATCGGCGAGCAGGCGTTTCGCGGCCTGTCCCGGCGCATGCGTCGACGAGGGGTTGGCCCAGGCGCGTTGCATCGCAGCCACCATCTCGGCGACCACCTCCGGCGCGGCTTGCGTCGTCGCGTTGTGATCCAGATAGATGCTGCCGCTCATTGCCAGAACTCCCGCTTCGGGTCGGCGCACAGCCGGCCGAGCGCCTCGTCCAGGCGCAAGCCCGAGGCCTTGAGTACCCAGCAGGCTTGATCGTGGTCGCGCGCATGCAGCAGCCACTGGCCGTTGCTGCCCGGCACCAGCCAGGCGATGGCGATCTCGCCGCCGGTCGCATCGACGCTGCGCGAGCAGTTCGGGCTCACCACCTTCCAGCCCAGGCCCTCGCGCTCGACGCGCGGCCGCACGTACTTGTAGCGCTGGCGCCGCGCGAGTGCCCGCGCGATGCGGGCGCGGTCCAGCGCCAGCACCTGCGGAGCACTCTGCAGCACGGCACTCACGCCAGCGCCTCCGCCATCGGCGCGATCTCTTCTTCCAGGCAGCCGAGCACGACCACGCCGAAGTCGACCAGGTAGATCGGCACGTTGGCCTCGTCGTGGTGGCCGATCTGCACGATCTCGCCAGGGCCGCCGGCGACGACGAGCAGGATGTCCTCCTGCGGCGCATCGGGCAGGCTGCCGTCGTTGTAGAGGTCGATCGCAGCCACGACCGGCTGGCCCCATTGGTACTTCGGTTCGCGTGCTTCGATCATGGTGACGCTCCTCAGCGAAGGGAATCGAGATGCGCCGCGCGCTCGCCGAGCTGCGCGAGCACCTCCTCGGGCAGGTGGTCGAGCGTGCAGAGTTCCTTGGCGCGCATGCCCACGCGGTGGCCGCTGCCGGTGAACTCGACGGCGTAGATGTAGAACTGCTGCAAAAAGGTGCCGATCGAGCGCACGAAGCCGACCTCGCCCTTGTGCACCAGCACCTCGCCGATGTCGCGGCCGTTGTAGGTGCCGTCGTTGCGCACCACGCTGCGGCTGACCACGCGCTCGCCCATCTCGAAGCGCGGCGGGTACGCGATCTCGATGACGTCGTCGTCGCGGGCGATGTCAGCCATGGACGGGCTCCATCGTGCCGAGCGCCGGGCCGCTCCCAAGCTGGCACGCATCCCCTCGGGGGATCGGCGAAGGTACACATTCGCCGAGGGGCTCCATCGCATCGAGCCGTTCGCGGGCGCGCTCGCGCACCTCGGGCTCGGCATCGTTCAGCAGTCGCTCGAGTGCGGCGCCGTGCGCGCGGCCGGCGGCCTCCCAGCGCACCGTCCAGTCGGCGTCGGCGACCAGCGTGTCGAGCAGCGACACCGGCAGGCGCTCGGCGACGATGCGCCGCACCTCGGGTGCCGTGTCGCTGGCCATGCGCCACAGCGCCGGCATCGGGATGCGTCGCGCCACCTCCTGGCGCACCTGCAGGTCGGCGTCGTGCATCAGCAGCGTCAGCAGGCCCTCGGGCGCGCGGCGCGCGACGATGGCGCGCACCTGGTAGTCGGCATCGCGCGCCAGGCTGGCCAGCTCGGACGGGGCCAGGCGCTGCGCAACGCGGATGCGCACTTCCCGGTGTGGGTCCTCGCGCAGCGCGAGCAGCTGCCGCTGCGGCACGCGCAGCGCCACCTGCAGGCGCACCGTCTCGTCGGCGTCGTCCATCAGCGCGCCGAGGTGGAAGATGTCGGCATAGCGCGCCGCGATCGCCCGCACCTCGAAGTAGGCATCGGCCAGATGCGCATTGGCGAGCTGCGGATGGCTGCGGAAGAAGCGGTCGATGCGGCGCGCGTACACGTCGCGCATGCAGCTGCGCCCGGGCTCGCAGGCGCTGCGCGCGCGCAGCACGGCGTGCTCGCAGTTCGCACAGGTGGCCTCGGTGATCGGCGCGCCGTGCCAGTCGATCGCCGGGATGTCGTTGCTGTCGACGGCCTGCATGACGCGATCCTTCAGGCCGCAGCCGGCAGGCGCGCCCAGGCGGCGGCGCCGGTGGCCTGTACGTAGACGGACTCGTCGCCTTCCGCATCGGCGCCGCCCGCCAGCGCGCGTTGGCGCACCGCCTCGAGCAGCGCGGCGCCGACGCAGTCGTCGGGGTCGAGCGCACGCAGCAGTGCCAGCGCATCGCGCGCCTCGACGCCATCGTCCAGGCGCAGGCTCAAGTAGGCGTAGCCCTTGAGCACGAAGAGGAAGAAGCGTGTCGGCGCGTCGTGGCGCGCGCCGGGCAGCGCGCGCTTCGGCACCTCGCGCCACACCACGGGCAGGCGCAGCGCCTGCGCACCCACCACCAGCGCGCGGCGTGCCACATCGCGCGCCATCGACAGGCGATGACCATAGAAGTGGTGCCGGTAGAACGCGATCAGCACCGCTGGATGGTCCGGCGCGAGCGACTGCGCGCGCATCAGCGCGGCCATCGCAAGCACCGGTTCGCTGCGCCGCGCGCCGGCCTCGGCGAGCGCCGCCTCGACCGCCGTCGGCAAGCCCTGGCCGAGCACCGCAGCGTCGAAGTCGGCGTCCATGGCCTGCGCTGCGGTCAGAGCCGCTTGATCGACGACAGCGACACCGAGGCCTGCGCCGGCGGCTTGCTCTCGCCAGCCGTCGAACAGCCGCAGGCTTCCGCGTTCGGGTTCACGAAGGTCAGGCCGGACTGCAGCGGCGTGTCGGCGAAGTCGACCGTCACGCCGTCGAGCAGCAGGCGGCTCTCCGCGGGCAGGAAGACGCGCAGGCCGTTGACGGCCAGCTCGCTGTCGCCGCCCTGCGGGGCCGGCTCGACCGTGAACTCGGAGGTGTAGCCCGAGCAGCCGCCCGGCGCGACCGTGAGGCGAAAGCCGCCCGCCGGCGTGGCCGAGAAACGCACCATGCGGCGCATGAACTTCTCGGCGGCGGGAGTCACCGTGACCTTGGGTTGCAGCATGGCGGTCTCAGACTTTCTTGATGCAGCCATCGACCGGGCACACCGCGATGCATTGCGGCGCGTCGAAGTGACCTTCGCACTCGGTGCACTTGGCCGGGTCGATGATGAAGGTGCCGCCCTTTTCTCGGATGGCGACGTTGGGGCACTCGGGCTCGCAGGCGGAGCAGGCGGTGCACATGGAGGCAATGATCTTCAGGGCCATGACGGTCTCCTCGGGGTCGGACGAAAACTAGGCGGCGGCGGTGAACGCGCCCTGCCGGATGCGCGCGTCGCCGCGTGGCTCGTGGCTGATCTCGCCGCGCGCGATGCGCTCGCGGTAGTCCGCGAACCACGACAGCGCGGCCTTCTCGATGAACTCGTGTGCATACGCGTCGACCGGCTCGATGCCGGCGGCCTTGAGTTCATCGCGCGGGCAGGCGCCGATCTTCGACACCAGCACGGCATGGCAGTCGTTGATGGCGCCGACGATGGACGGCAGCTGCTCGTCCTCGCCGTAGCCACCCTGGCAATACAGGTCGACGCGGCGGTGGCCGACGAACAGCGCTTCAGCCTTCGAGACCTCGAAGATCTGGAACTCGGTGGCATGGCCGAAGTGCTGGTTGACCTTGCCATGGCCTTCGGTGGCCACGGCCACCAGCACCTTCATGTCGGCGTCGACACCGTCGTCGTCCTGCACCGCATCCAGCGCGGCCAGCTTCGCCTCGTGCTGCGCGGCACGCTCGACCTCCACCTTCTCCTGGTAGGCGCGGCGCTTGTCGAGGTCGTAGACGACTTCCATCGCGTCGATCTTGTCGAGCGTGAACTCGTCGCTGCGGTCCTCGCCAAGAAGTCCGACCGCATCAGCGCGGCATTGCCTGCAATGCCGCATCAGGTTGGCGCCGCCCATGCAGGCGTCCTGCACGGCCTTGAGCTCCTGCGCGCTCGGGCCGCGCTGGCCGGTCAGGCCGAACACCGTGCCGTGCTCGGCCTCGCTGATCAACGGCATGATGTTGTGCAGGAAGGCGCCGCGCTTCTTCACCTCGCGGTTCACCTCGTAGAGGTGCTCGTCGTTGATGCCGGGGATCAGCACCGAGTTGATCTTGGTGAGCACGCCGCGCGCGGTGAGCATCTCCAGGCCCAGCATCTGCTGCTTGTGCAGGATGGTCGCGGCCTCGATGCCGGTGACGCGCCGGTGCTCCCAGAAGATCCACGGGTAGATCTTCGCGCCGACCTCCGGGTCCACCATGTTGATGGTGATGGTGACGTGGTCGATGTTGTACTTGCAGATCTCGTCGACCATCTGCGGCAGCGCCAGGCCGTTGGTCGACAGGCACAGCTTGATGTCCGGCGCCTGCTCCTGGAGCATGCGGAAGGTGTCGAAGGTCTTCTTCGGATTCGCCAGCGCGTCGCCCGGGCCGGCGATGCCCAGCACCGTCATCTGCGGGATCTCGCTGGCCACCGCGACGACCTTCTTCACCGCCTGGTCAGGGGTGAGCTTCTGGCTGACGACGCCGGGGCGCGACTCGTTGCTGCAGTCGTACTTGCGATTGCAGTAGTTGCACTGGATGTTGCACGCCGGCGCGACGGCCACGTGCATGCGGGCGTAGTGGTGATGCGCCTCTTCGGAGTAGCAGGGATGGTTCTTGACCTTCTCCCAGATCTCCGCGGGCATGTCGTCGGGGCCGCCGGACGAGCCGCAGCTCGCCTTGCCTTCGCCGCCGCTGGTCGAGCAGCCGCCGCTCGCCGCGGTCTCGAGGATCTGTGCGACCGGGCTCAGAGCCTGGCGGCCGCGCCTGAGATCGCCGATCGATACGAACGCTGTGTTGCTCATCGCGCGGGCCCTCGTCGCATGGTGGATTCGAAGCCACCATTGCGAGACCCGTGCCAATGCACGAAGCGTTGTGAATCAGGGACTTAGCGCAGGCCGGCCGGGGCCGGAGGCTGTGTCCTTTGCGACAAACCGAACAGGCCGACGACGCGTGGGGCGTCGTCGGCGGCAGGCGTCAGAAGCTGCGGCGCGGCGTGCTCGGCTGGCCGACGACG
>Ga0209097_10001228_pt1 | contig 22454 bp, 20 predicted proteins | sample AD_UKC052_MetaG_FD_184419 | JGI IMG/M metagenome (GOLD analysis project Ga0209097, IMG submission 184419) | Active sludge microbial communities of municipal wastewater-treating anaerobic digesters from USA - AD_UKC052_MetaG (SPAdes) (version 2) | ecosystem: Engineered > Bioreactor > Anaerobic >... | reverse complement strand
GATTCGTGCAGTTTCGCGCGCAATCGTTCGGCGACGGCTTGCGCTTCGCTCCTCAGTAGTGCCAGATTGATCCGAGAAGTCTAGCGCGAGATTTGCTGGGCTTTTCGTGCGCGGATCGCTGCAATGGCTTTTTGGCTCCAGCGACCGTGCGGCGGTCGTTTTCGGCTGTTTTTTCTAGTATTCGACTAATAGACAAAATCGCCTGTAACGACCACCTGGCGGTCGCTGGTACTAAAAAGCTGTATCCGCAGAAAACGAATCCACTGCCGCCTGCGCGCCGTCGCGAAAGATTGCGTTGACCCAGCGTTTCACTGGCGCGGCGAACGCGGGGTTGCGGCCTAACGCGCCGAACACGGGTTCGATGCGCAGGATCGCGTCGGCGAACGAGAGCGCATCGTACGGATGTTTCGCGGCGATCGCGGCGAACTCAGCTGCGAGTGGGTCGACGATGTTGATCGGCAAATCCAGTTCGTCTTTGCCGTACACGTAGCGAATCCAGCCCGCCGTGGCGAGCGCGAGCGCGTTCACGTCGAGTCCGCGCGCGAGACGTTCACTTGCGACAACGACCCAACGCTGCGGAATTTTTTGCGAGCCGTCCATCGCGATTTGTGCGCAGCGATGCCCCGTGTTTGGGTTGCCAAAACGCGAGACGAGTTGCGCACGATACGCGGCAAGATCAACGTTCGCGGCAGCGGGAAACGCTTCTAACGTGGCTTCGGATTCGAGCATCAGCGCGTTGACCAATCGCTCGAACGATGGGTTCGTCACCGTCTCGGCAATCGTCTCGAAATCCGCCAAGAAACCGAGATACGCCATGAGCGAATGCGAGCCGTTGAGCAAACGCAATTTCATCTTTTCGTAGGGACGAACGTCCGCCACGAGCTGTGCGCCGACTTGTTCCCACGCAGGCCGTGCGCCCGCGAAGTTATCTTCAATCACCCATTGCCCGAACGGCTCGGCGCGCACCACGCCTTCGTCGTCAACGCCCAACGCCGCTGCCGCGTCGGCGCGATCTTCGGGCTTCGTTGCGGGCACGATTCGGTCCACCATCGACGACGGGAAACGCACGTTGTCACGCAGCCACGGCATGATTTGCGGATACTGCCGCTGCACGAAATGATGCACTAGGGATTCAAGCACCGCGCCGTTTTCGGGAAGGTTGTCGCAGCACATGACGGTGAGCGGTTCGCCGCGCTTGCGGAAGCGCTCAAACAGTCCGAGCGCGAGTACGCCGAGCACGCTCACGGGGGCGTTCGCATGCTGCAAATCGTTCGCGATGTCCGGGCGATCCCACAACGGTTCTCGTTTGGCGACGTTGGCGCAGTAGCCCTTTTCGGTCACAGTGATGGTGACAATTTTTGTTTCGGCGCGCGCGATGCGACTAACCACATCCGCGAGTTGGTCCGGCGCGAAAAGCACTTCGCGCACGCTCCCGATCAAGCGCCACGCATCGGGCTCGCGCGACATGGTGCGCACGCTGTAGAGCCCGTCTTGCGGTGCAAGTTGGTCGCGCGCGGTACGGGTTTTCAGGCTCACGCCACAGATTCCCCAATCACCGCCAGCCGCCGCAATCGCGTCGTCGGTGTAAACCGCTTGGTGCGCGCGATGAAACGCGCCGATACCGAGGTGGACGATGCAAATACCGAGCGTGGCGGGGTTGAACGCGGGGCGTTGAATGGTTGCGGGGAGCGACGGGAGATTGGATAGGTTTAGGCGCATGGGGAAACTCACTGAGCCCGCTTCCAGCGGTCGTTAGGCACCAGCGGATACCAGTCCGGTCGTGACGGATCCCGGTCATAGGTGTAGCCGCCCTTTTCTTTGAACAGTTCGTGATATTCGGCCAGCTTTTCGCGGTTGAGCTTCACGCCAAGGCCCGGCCCGGTCGGAACAGCGATTGCGCCGTTTACGTATTTCATCTTGCCGCCGACGATGATGTCGTCGGTGAGGTGGTGATAGTGCGCGTCGGCCGCGTAGCCGAGGTTCGGCACGACTGCGCCCATGTGCAACATCGTCGCAAGCTGAATGCCAAGTTCGCCCGACGAGTGCACAGCCACGCCGATGCCAAAGGTGTCGCAGATCGCCGCCGCTTTGATGCACGGGCGAATGCCGCCCCAGAAGGTGGTGTCGAGGAGGACGACGTCGACCGCGCGCGGCGTGTTGGTCACGTTCATCGCAAGCTGCTCGAAATTCACGACGACCGTGTTGGTCGCGATCGGGATGCGCACGAACTCGCGAAGTCTCGAGAGTTGCGGCATTCCGAACACCGGATCTTCGTAATAGTCATTGTTGATGTGTTCGATGCCCTGCCCGAAGCGAATGGCGTCGGCGAGTGAGAACGCGGCGTTCGGGTCGAAACGGAAGCGATCTTCCGGCAGCGCGGCCGCCACGGCTTGGTAGGCATTGAGTTCGTAGTCCGGCGCATACACGCCGCCTTTGAGCTTGTGCGCCGTAAAGCCGTGCTCGGCTTGCAGCGCTTTGGCGTGGCCGACGAGTTGATCCGCCGTGCGCACTTCGCCCGCGCCAGTCTTTTCATTCGGCAACCGGAAAAACAGGTAGCTCGCGAATTCGACAGCATCGCGAACGCGGCCGCCGAGCAGTTCCGCAACGGGTACGCCAAGACGTTGGCCCATGATGTCAAGGCAAGCAAACTCAATCGCCGCGTGAAGCTGCGTACGGTTGTTGTAGAGGCTCGCCGTCGGGTTGCAGATCGCGAAGCGCAAGGCTTCGAGCTTGAAGACATCGTGGCCTTTTAGATAGCCGATGAGGCTCTCAATGCCTGCACTTGCCACTTCGCCGCCGCCGCCAAATTCGCCGAGGCCGACATACCCATCGTCGGTTTCCACTTCCACGACGGTGCGCACAAAGCGCCCCCAGTGCGCTCCGTTGCTGTGCAGCAAAGGCGCTTCGAGCGGCACGGTGACGGGCGTGGCGCGTATGTGGGTAATCCTGCTTGGTTTCACTTTCACATTCCTGTTAACTGTCTGACGGCGTATTGGCATATGCTAGAGCCAAAGGTATGATGATTACATCAACCTAATCGAATTTCTACTAAGGAGGCCTTGCCATGAAATTTCGTTCGTTAGTTACCGCTGCGCTCGCCGCGGCCACGTTGATCGCTCCGGCGCTCACCTTCGCGCAAACAAAACTCAAGTGGGCGCACGTCTACGAGACCTCCGAGCCGTACCACACGGAATCGGTGTGGGCCGCAGGCGAAATCAAGAAGCGCACGAACGGCAAGTTCGACATTCAGGTCTTCCCCGCGTCGTCACTCGGCAAAGAAACCGACATCAACCAAGGCATGACGCTGGGCACGGTCGACATGATCATCAGCGGTCCGTCGTTTGCGGCGCGCAGCTACCCTCGCCTTGGAATTGCGTATTACCCATTCATCTTCCGCGACGCAGCGCATCAGGCGGCGTATTCGAAGAGCGACGTGTTCAAAGAAATGGTCGACGGCTATCGCGCCAAAACTGGTATTCAGATGACGGCCTACACCTACTACGGCGCACGTCACACCACGTCGAACCGTCCGTTCACCGATTGCGCGGGCATGAAGGGCTTGAAGATTCGCGTGCCGGACGTGCCGGTCTACATGGCCACGCCAAAGTCATGCGGTGCCAACCCAACACCTATCGCATTTGCTGAGGTTTATCTCGCACTCCAAAACGGCACGGTTGAAGCGCAAGAAAATCCGCTCACCACGATCGAGGCGAAGAAGTTCTATGAAGTTCAAAAGAACATCATGCTGACCGGTCATATCGTTGACGGCCTGGTCACGCAGATCGCCCCGCACGTTTGGAGCAAGCTGACTGACGCGGAGAAAACGATCTTTACCGACGTGACGCGCGAAGCCGCGGCCCGTGCCACCGCGCAAATCATCAAGCGTGAGGGAGAGCTCGTCGCTGAGTTCAAGAAGAAGGGCCTCAATATCGTGACGGTTGACCGCGCAGGCTTCCAAGCGGCCGTGCTCAAGGGCGCGACACTTGAATCGCTTGGCTTCGACAAGAAGGACTTTGATCGCATCGTTGCGATTAAGTAAGCCACGGTTTCTCGTCGCACAGCACCCTCGCATGCTTTGTCTGCGGGGGTGTTTTTTTTCCACGCTCTGAACGGGTGACGCCCCATGACCACAGCATCAGAACCGAAAGTCTTAGACGACGACGGTCAGTTTCACGCCACCGACGCGCCGATTGATTTATCAGTGTATGGCTGGGAAGACTGGATTTCTCTCGGCTTTTTCATGTTGCTGGCGCTGGACATTTTCTATCAGTTCTTCACCCGCTACGTGCTGTCTGATTCGGCGGCCTGGACCGAGGAAATTGCGCGCTACCTGCTGATCATCGTGGTGTTTCTCGGCGCGTCTATGGCGGTGCGTAAGAACACGCAGATCCACGTCGAGTTCATTTATCGATACCTGCCCGCGTGGATGGGCCGCGCACTGTCGACCTTTGTCGATGTCGTTCGCGTCGCGTTTCTCGCGTACGCGACGTGGCTCGCGTGCGAGTTGGTGCCGAAAATGCACAATCTTTCGATGACAGTGGTTGATTTTCCGATGAGCTACATCTACGGGTTTGTCGCGGTGGGCTTTGCGCTGATGACCTATCGCGCCGTTGAGGTGTCAATTAAGCACTGGCGACAGGGCTGGAGCACGCTTGAACGCCCGATGGAAGGACTCTAGTCATGAATACGCTTTTCTTCACCAGTTTCCTTGCAGCGATGTCCACCGGCATTCCCATCGCGATTGCGATGTGCGTCGGTTCGCTCATCTACATCTGGCTTTCGGGCGCGATTCCGCCGGTCGCCGTCATTCACCGGATGGTCGGCGGCATAGACAGTTTTCCTCTGTTGGCGGTGCCGTTCTTCATTTACGCCGGAAACTTGATGAACTCTGCGGGGATTACCAACCGAATCTACAACTTTGCGCTTGCGCTTGTCGGCTGGCTTAAGGGCGGCCTAGGACACGTCAACGTGGTGGGTTCGGTGGTGTTCGCCGGTATGTCCGGCACGGCGGTGGCTGACGCCGGAGGTCTCGGCACGATTGAAATCAAAGCGATGCAAGACCACGGCTATCCGACCGAGTTCGCCGTCGGCATTACGGCAGCGTCGTCCACATTGGGACCGATCATTCCGCCGTCTCTGCCCATGGTGATCTACGGAGTACAAGCCAACACGTCGATCGGGAAACTGTTTGCTGCGGGCTTTATTCCCGGTGCCATCATGGCGGTTTTCATGATGTGCATGGTCACTTACTACGCGCACGTTCGCAAATACGGGGCGGACATCAAATTTTCGTGGCCGCGGATGGGTCGCGCTTTCGTCGAACTGGCGGCGGTGATCATCACCGGCGCTGTGCTTTTCGTGCTGTGGGACAAAGAGCGTGAAGGTCTCGGTGGGTTCGTGCGCTTTGGCCTGCCGCTGATTGCTGTGCTTGTGGTTGACCGCCTCTGCCGCTTTGAAGCGTTCATGGCGCTGTTGACCCCCGTGATTTTGATTGGCGGCATGGCATCGGGTCTGTTCACGCCAACCGAGGCGGCCGTCGCGGCCTCTGCGTGGGCACTCTTCCTCGGCTTTGTTTGGTATCGCACGCTGAGCTGGCGCATGTTTATCAAAATTTCTATGGAAACAGTCGAAACAACCGCCGTCGTGCTGTTCATCGTCGCTAGCGCGTCGATATTTGCTTGGGTGCTAACGACCACGCAAGCCACGGAGGCGGTGGGCGCGTGGGTGCTCTCGATTAGCAGCAACCCGTTGGTGTTTTTGCTTCTCGCCAACATATTCTTGCTCTTTGTCGGCTGCTTCATGGAAACTATCGCGGCGATAACGATTCTCGTCCCGGTGTTTATGCCGATCATTGCGAAACTCGGCATCGACCCGGTTCATTTCGGTCTGATTATGGTGCTCAACCTGATGATCGGTCTGCTTACTCCGCCTGTTGGGATGGTGCTTTTCGTCTTGCAGAAAGTCGCGCGAATCTCATTTGAACGCACGGTGGCAGCAGTGATACCGTGGATGATTCCGCTATTCGCCACGCTGATTCTGATTACCTACGTGCCGCAGATCGTGCTGTGGCTGCCGGGCAAGCTGTACCCTTAGGCTGGAGCCACACCATGCCGCGCATCACCCACGTCGAACTCTGGCAAGTGAATCTCGCACCGCCCGTGCCGCGCTCCGACGCTATTCAGTCGTTTGTTACGCAAGAGACGCCAATGTTGCGTATCACCTGCGACGACGGCTCGCAAGGCACGGGGTACAGCTATACCATTGGCACTGGCGGCTCATCGGTGATGGCGTTGTTAGAACACCATCTCGCGCCCAAGCTCATCGGGCGTGACGCAGATGACGTCGAAGCGATTTGGAAGGATTTGTTTTTCTACACCCACGCGACGGCCGTTGGCGCGATCACCGCGCTCGCGCTAGCGACGATTGACACGGCGCTGTGGGACGCACGATGTCGCCGTACGAATCTGCCCTTACATAAGGCAGCAGGCGGCGCGCAGACGCGTGTGCCGATGTATTCCACCGAAGGCGGCTGGTTGCATTTGTCACCAGAGCAGTTGGTTACACAGTCTCTGGAGGCAAAAGCGGATGGTTTTAGCGGCGTAAAAATCAAAGTCGGGCGACCACACGTCAGCGAAGACATGGCGCGACTCAGCGCTGTTCGTGAGGCGGTCGGCGACGCTTTTGAGATCATGATTGATGCCAATCAGTGCTTCACGGTGAGCGAGGCGATTCGTCGAGCAAAGCACTACGAGTCGCTGGGCATCGCGTGGTTTGAAGAGCCGCTACCGGCGGAGGATTTGAGCGGACACGAACGATTGTCTCAGTCGACTTCGCTGCCGATTGCCGTGGGTGAGTCCATCTACAGCTTGCAGCACTTCCGTGAGTATTTGCAACGAGGTGCGTGCTCGATTGTGCAGGCGGACGTGGCACGAATCGGCGGCATTACGCCGTGGCTAAAAGTCGCGCACTTGGCCGAGAGTTTTAATGTGTCCATCTGCCCACATTTTTTGATGGAGCTGCACGTGAGCTTGTGTGCGGCGGTGCCGAACGCGCCGTGGGTGGAATACATCCCACAGCTTGATTCGATCACCACCGAGCGCATGGCGCGCGATGGCGGTTTCGCACTGCCGTCGAGCGCACCGGGGCTGGGCATTGCGTGGGACCGAGAAGCAATCGAGCGACTGGCCGTGCGGCGGGCAGTCGTTACGCAGTAAAAGTTACAGCGGCGAGTCCACGTCAATAAATTGGTACGCCACGCCAAACTGTTTGGCAATATGCGCGCCGAGTGCAGCCACGCCATCGCATTCCGTGGCGTGATGTCCCGCTGCGATGAGGGCAACGTCGGATTCGCGCGCTTCGTGAATGTGATGCTCGGCAATTTCGCCAGTGATAAACGCGTCGGCCCCCGCCTCAATCGCTTCGCGCAGCAATGAACCACCGGCGCCGGTGCACCAAGCAATTTTTTTCACTAGTCGTTGCGAGCTTGCGTAGAGCGTGACGCGGCGACCGTAATGCCGCGCACAGTATGCCGCGAGCACGGTTGATTTCACGGCAACGCCTACACCGAGTTGCCCCAGTGAAATTAAGCCGTTTTCGCCAGCGGTTTCGGTGCACGTCAAACCCAGACGGAGGCCCAAGCGCGCGTTATTGCCCACCTCCGAATGCACGTCAAGCGGCAAATGGTAGGCAAACAAATTGATACTGGCTGCCAACAAACTAGCGACGCGTTCGCGGTGATATCCCACTAGACGCGGATCATCGCCTTTCCAGAACAAGCCGTGGTGCACCAAAATCGCGTCGGCGCCGACGCCAATCGCCGCGTCAATTAGAGCCTTGTTTGCTGTGACACCCGCCACAACATACGAGACGGTGGACTTTCCGCTGACTTGCAGGCCGTTGTATGCCGCGTCTTTGAAGCGCCGAATCTCTAGATAATCGTTAAGATGACGGGTGAGCGTGTCACGGTCACAAGCGTGCCCCAAGGCAGAACGCGGCAAAGGATCACTCTCAGCCTCTGCCTCTTGCATAAAATTTGGATGGTCAACGGTTCGCAAACATATCCCCAACTAGTTGCATCGTATTTCGACGACACGAAGCTTCAGACGTGCGTTTCGCACTTGATTCAACGCCGGAATCAATAACCATCCAAGCCTGCGTATTTAACGCCGAATATTTTTCTCGCACCTCAAGCACTCATCAGACACTTTTATGGAAGCGCCCCCCGAATCATGCTGAACCGATTATGGCTTGTTTTTGCGCAGGTGTGCACTGTCTGTGTCGCAATTTTGTTCACCGTGAGCACGCTGCGGCCTGAGTGGCTCGCCCGCACCGTTACGACGGTTTCGCCAGCGATACCGACTACAGCGACTGCGTCCACGGCCGCGACCGTGGTCCCTGCATCCGTGAATGCGTCCTCAGCACGCCTTACTGGCACGCACGCCAACAGCTTCAGCGATGCCGCCAAGCGAGCGCTGCCCTCGGTTGTGAAGATCGCCACGAGCGCCCAGCGCAGAGTGCGCAACCCTTTGACCGAAGACCCAACGTTTCAACGCTTTTTTGGGCGCGGACGCGAAGATAACGCGCAACAGTTGCTCGGAGAAGGCTCGGGCGTGATTGTTCGTGCGGACGGCTACATCCTGACCAATAATCATGTGGTCGAGGGTGCCCAGCAAATTCAAGTGGAGCTCACCGACAAGCGCGTACTGCCAGCGCGCTTGATTGGTACCGATCCCGATACCGATCTCGCAGTAATAAAAATCGAAGGCGGGGAATTTCCAGCGGTCGCATTTGGCGATTCACAAGCGCTGCAAGTGGCCGATGTGGTGCTCGCGATTGGCAACCCATTTGGAGTGTTCGGCAATACGGTCACCATGGGTATCGTGAGCGCGCTGGGACGAACGCAGGTGTCGGATGCCAATCCATTTGAATCGTTTATCCAGACCGATGCGGCGATTAACCAGGGGAATTCCGGCGGCGCGCTGGTGAACGCCACGGGCGAGTTGATCGGCATTAACAGCAGCATCTTCACTCGCACGGGCGATTTTTCGGGTATTGGTTTCGCGATTCCGAGCGCACTGGCGCGACCGATCATGGAGCAACTGATCGCTACCGGCGAAGTCAAACGCGGCTACCTTGGCGTGAACCTCGGAGCCGTGACGCCCGAAATTGCTAAGGCGTTGGCGCTGAAAGATTTGCGTGGCGCATTCGTGGCGGCTGTTCTCGACGGCGCACCGGGTAGCCGCGCAGGCCTACGCGTGAACGACGTTATCGTGGAGATCAACGGACGCGCTACGCCGGATCGCACTGATGCCGTGAATCTCATCGCGATGACCGCGCCCGATCAAACCATTCCGCTGAAAGTGTTGCGCGAAGGGCAGCCAGTTGAATTGCGTGTGACGCTGGGAAAACGCCCGCCAACGAAACGGCAGTAACTGTGTTGACTTGGAGCGACTGCTCGCTTCGCAGTGCCGTAGTTTCGTAAGGCAGGCACTGCACGCCCTACGTTAAAGCGCTATGCCGACGCTGCGTCTTCGCTGGCGCGAGTGCGCGGAGTAATAAAGCGGCTAATGATGATTCCAACTTCATAGAGGATCACCAGCGGCACCGCTAAAAACAACTGAGACAACACGTCGGGCGGTGTCACAACAGCGGCGATCACGAACGCGGCGACGATGAAGTAACCGCGAAATTCGGCGAGCTGATTTACTGTCACGATGCCAGCGCGCGTAAGTACCGCCAGCACGACGGGTGTCTCAAACGTAATGCCAAACGCGATGAACATCGTAAGCGCGAAGCTCCAATATTTGTCGATGTCCGGCGTCATGTTGACACCAGCTGGCGTGAAGCCCACAAACGTGCCGAATATCGATGGAAACACCACGAAATAAGCGAACGCCATGCCCACAAAAAACAGCAGAGTGGAGGAGACAATGATCGGCAGCGCCATCTTCTTTTCGTGCGTGTAGAGCCCAGGGGCAACGAACGCCCACATCTGGTAGAGCACCACCGGTAGAGAAATGAGGAAGCCCGCCATCAGCGTAACTTTGAGCGGGATAAAGAAGGTGCCCGTTACGTCGGTGGCGATCATCGAAGTGCCAACCGGCAAGACTTTAAGCATTGGTGCAGCGACCCACGCGTAGAGCTCCTTCATGCCCGGCCAGATGCTCAACGCGATGGTCATTACCAGCACTGCTGCAACAGCCTTAACCAAACGCTCGCGCAACTCGACTAGATGCGAGACGAACGTTTCTTGTATGCCGGATTCGGGAGTGTCGGACATGTAGTCGAAAGTCTTGAGAGATTGAGCGGGCCGGCTGCGGCTTTGGCCGCGAGGGAGTGGGTTGGAACCCAACCGCGACACATGTCGCGCGAGTATTCGTGGTTGTTACGCGACCTTTTTCGTCGATGCGGGAGCCGTTGGATTGAGCGTCAAGCTCATCTGCTCTGGCGAGATGATCGGTTTGGATTCTGTGGCGTTGGTCGCGTGGTTCGCAAGGGTGGCTTGCTCGGCAATTGATTTTTCGAGCGCAGCGATTTCGTCGTTCGCAGTGAACGTTGAAACCTGCGGTTCAGCTACGGGCAATGCCGGAGATGCGATCACGTTATCCGTACCAATCACGGGCGGCGTGGTGGCGGCAGCGTTCCCAAGCGCAGCGGATTCAGCCTGCGCGAGCGACGCATTCACGCTGTTTTGCATCGTCGATGCTTCCTGCTCAACGCTACGACCCGCGTCGCTCACTGCGGTCTCAAAACTGCGCGCGGCTTCTTGCGCCTGCTGTTGCAGTTTGCGCAATTCGTCCATCTGCATTTCGCGGTCGATGTCTTGTTTAACCGTGTTCGCGTAGGTACGCGCGCGGCCGAGCAAGTGGCCGATCGTACGGGCGACTTTGGGCAGTTTTTCGGGGCCGAGCACGATCAACGCAACCACTGCGATGATCATCATCTTGCCGAAGGAAAGTTCAAACATGTTGGTCAGTGAGCAGTGAACGGTGATTAGTGAACAGCAGAACGTCGCATGCAGACAGCCATAACAAACGCGAGCGACAGTGAGCCGAATTTGTCACTGCTCACCGCTCACTGTTCACCGCTCACTGCGCCGAACGGCGCTAAACCTTGTCGCGCTTAACTTCGCCTTCAATCACATTGGGCGCAGCAGCCGGTGGTGCTTCGACGTTGCCTTTGGCGGCTTCTTCGCCGCCTTTCACGCCTTCTTTGAAATCTTTGACTGCACCGCCAAGATCCTTGCCGACGTTACGCAGCTTCTTGGTGCCGAACACCATCACCACGATCAGCAGAACGATCAACCAGTGCCAAATCGAAAACGAACCCATGTGTGTAACTCCTAAATTCTAAAAATCTGACTACTCGTCGAGCGCAATCATGCGTCCCAGCGGCTTCGGGCCACCCAGCACGTGCATGTGCAAATGAAAAACATCTTGCCGTCCCACCCGACCATCGTTGATGATGGTGCGGAATCCGTCGGTTGAGCCCTGCTCTTTCGCCACCTTTGGCGCGATCAATAGCATTTTACCGAGCACCGCTTGATCGGCAGCGGTGGCTTCCGACAAACGCCCGATGTGGCCTTTCGGAATGCAGAGCAAATGCACCGGCGCCGACGGGTGAATATCCTTGAACACAAGCACATCGTCATCCTCATAAACCCTCGTCGAAGGGATTTCGCCGCGAATGATTTTGCAGAAGATGCAGTCTTTGTCGGTGCTCATGGTTGATGCGTCAAGTCGGTCGAATAGTTGCGTGGGGAAATCCCAAATCTATTTGGGGCGCGCCGCCTTTTCGTCAAGGCCGGATAAGCCCTCGCGTCGCGCCAATTCTGCGAGCACATCCGTACCGTCCAAATCATGCCGTGCCATTGCGACGAGCATGTGAAACCACACGTCCGCCGCTTCGGACACGATTTTGTCCTTCGCGTCCGGTGTGTGCTCCGCATCTTTGCACGCCATGATGAATTCGGCCGCTTCTTCGCCCACTTTTTTCAGCGCGCCATCGGGTGCTTTGGCAAAAAGCTTGGCGACGTACGAGCTAGCGGGGTCTGCGCCCTTGCGCTCCGCCATCATCGCTGCGAGTCGCGCGAAGACTTGCTGCGCGTCAATTGAGCTTCGGGGATCAGCGCTCACCGTAAATCTCCGCCTCGGTTTTCAGTGGATCGAAATCATTCACCCAGCGCTGCGCGCCGTCCTCAGCCGTCTCGAGCTTGCGAAAGAAGCAATTGCGTCGCCCAGTGTGGCACGCAATGCCACCAATCTGCTCAACCTTCAAAAGCACCACGTCACCGTCGCAATCAATGCGCACTTCACGAAGGATCTGCAAGTGGCCCGAGCTTTCGCCCTTCATCCACGCAGAAGCCCGTGAGCGCGAGTAGTAGCACGCTTTGCCCGTTGCCAACGTGCGCTCAAACGCGCCACGATCCATCCACGCGACCATGAGGATTTCGTTAGTCACAGCATCCTGCGCGATGGCCGGGATCAGGCCATTGGCGTCGAAGCGTAATTCTGTGGAAACGGCGGGGTTTACGGTGGACATGTACGCAGTTTAGCAGGCGATTTAACAGCTTAATCGCGCTAACGACAGCCAGGTGGTCGTTAGCGGGCCAAAATACTAATTGTTGACTTTATACAAAACCTAGCGCGAACGACCGCCCGGCTGTCGCTGGCGCCAAAAAGCTGTTAACCTCGCCTACGCTTGAAAGTCTGGCTGCTTCGCCGGGTGCGCTGCCGCAAACGCGGGCAGCGCATTGCAGTTTGCATCAATCGCCGCGATCAACGGATATGGCGCCATGTCCACATTGAAGCGCCGGGCGGAAAACACCTGCGGCACGAGCACGATGTCGGCAAGCGTTGGCGTGTCGCCGAAGCAAAACTTGCCACTCGTCTTGGCTTGCGCTAGCGCCTTCTCAAACGCGTCGAGGCCGGTGCTGATCCAGTGAACGATCCACAGATCTTTCGCCGACGGCGCGACGGCCAGCTCGTTGGTTAAGTAATTCAGCACGCGCACATTGCATAGCGGATGCACATCACACGCCAGTGCAAGCGAGAGCGAACGCACATGAGCACGCGCGAGCGCGTCCGCGGGCAAGATGCGCGCCGTGGTCGGATGCGCCTCTTCCAAGTATTCGATGATCGCGAGCGATTGCGTGAGCACCGCGCCGTCGTCAGTCGTCAGCGCCGGCACCAACCCCGCCGGGTTCAATGCCAAGAACTCTGGTGCACGATGCTCTCGCTTAACCAGATGCACTGCGATGGGGTCGTAGGCAATGCGCTTGAGGTTCAACGCGATGCGAACGCGATACGCGGCGGAGGAGCGGAAGTAGTTGTAGAGCTTCATATTTCAGATTCACTGCGAGCGCTATGCGCCCTTGAGTGCAATTATCCACGTCGCCCCTCTTTTGAGACATCGATCACACAAATCGCGACGAATCTTCGTTGCGCATCGGTGAGCGTCGCCTCTAGCGCTGCTGCCAGTTCTTTGGCAGTCTTTGGTTTTCGCCCAGTCATGGGTGACGCCAGTTTCTGCGTCGATCCAAACCAAAAGACCAAATACACACCGTACCCGCACGCTCGTGGATCGATTGTGTACCTCTCTGCCAACTGCTCGCGAATCGCACGCCAAATGTCCGGGTGCATTTGATTTTTTACTTCAATCGGAACAGCTATGGACGTGCCAAACGAGCAAACGAGGTCTGAGCGTTTTCGATCCGCGTGTCTTGCTTCTGGTACACACGCCACGTTCTTGTTTTCTAGACGCGTGCGAAGAATAAGCGCTATCGAATCTCGGTTCGCCTCTTCAACTTTTGGTTGCGTCGGCTTGTGGTTTTCGTCGGTATTCCAGTACTGTTTGTAGCTATCTAAGTCACTACGTTCAATCTCGTTAGCAATTTGTCGCAACTGATCGATGACGATTGCGTGCAGGTCGGCAGCATTCGCGGGGCGACCGTCATCGAGCGTGGAAACGACATCGCGTACTTCTGGGAACTTATAGTTTGCATCGCGTTGCACGACTCTCTGCGCCGCACTAGCTCGACTCAATCTTTTCATCCACGGCACCAAACTCGCAACCGTTTGCAATCGTGTCAGCTCCGATTCGGCCTCTTCCGACGGCCGCGCTGCGAGGTCGTGAATCCAAGACGTAATTTGATCGCCTCGCTGCATGTCAGCTGTCACTGAGTGCACGCCGTCGGGGCGATCAGGGCGCGCGTACGGGGCAAATGCTTCCACCAACATTCCAATAGCCGATGCTGGCATCGGTGTAACCGCCGTTCTCTGCATTACGTCGTCGCGACGCTCCAGAAAGGCGCCGAGATGTCCGATGCGAATCTCGTTACCGGTAACCCATTCACGCGTTCGCTTTTCATACTTTTTGGGAGCGAGGTGAAGCCCAACCGCCAACCAGTAAGTGCGCTGCCCGACATCGAGTGTCTTGAGCGCGAGTTTCGCCGTAACAAGGTCAAGTGCTTCACTTGCGCTGAAGCTAAACGCAAAACCTTTGATGAATCTAGCAAGGTCGTACAACTGGTGCAGCGTAGCCCGTCGCGGAAAACCTTTCAGCACGGGCGGCAGCGCCAACCGCGCGACCGCAGCAAACCTTGTGTCCTCCGTCAGTTCGTGCGCCCCAGTCAACGTACTTTTCCCTGCCTTCAATGCGGCAAGCGAATACTGGACGAAAGTATCTGCTACTAACTGCGGGCGAGCCAACGCCAATTGCACTCGAAACGCCGCATCCCTATCGACTGGCGTCGCGTACGAGGCCATAAGTGCCGCACGAAGCGTCGATTCAGGCAACTCCGCTACCTCCAGCGTTTTTGAGCTGAGCGAGGCGTCTAATCCGACAATCAAGGCTCGCGCCAGCAACCATTCTTTGTCGTTCAAATACGATTTAAGTATTTGATCTGCTTCGGGCAAATCACGCCTCGTCGGGGTCGCGCAGAGCGCAGCAAGCGCTTGGCTAACCAGCGTTTCATCTCCCCCAAGAAAGTCACGCAACCGTTCAACCGGAGTATCGCCACGCGCCTCGTACTGCAAACCCGCGTGAGCTAGGGCCAAGTAGTAGAGCCCCTGAATGTTGATCTCGCCGGGTGATTTTTGACTCAGCGCCTGCCGATATTGTTCGATCCGATCTTGCTTTTCTATACGCTCTTCGGCGTGTCGCGCAGCCTGCTCCATGCGCCAATCGTCCATGGGGCATTGACAAAACCGCTCAAATGGCAGTGCGAATTTTGGGCGCGCAGCTACCCAATGCTCGAGTTTTTCGAATGACAGATCCGGGTTGAGCATGGGCTCGTACAGTGGAGCTACCGCAAATTCAAAAAGATCCTCGGCAATAGCGTCACTTTCTTCGTTCTCTGCCAATTCAAGTAGAAGCGCGGAGCGACACGCGGGCCACTTCGGGTCGTGCAGACGCCGCAATGCAACCCATAGTCGGTCTTGACGATCCAAACGCTTAATCGCAACGCGAAGTAGCCGCACTAGGCGCGCGGGTCGGGCGATCAACCACGCATGCAGTCGTTGCAGCGATTCCGGATTAATATGATCGTAGTCGTATTCGCCTAAAGTCACTCCAAGCCACTGATATAGCTGTTCATCATCGGTGTCGTCGCCAAGCACTTCCACGCCACGGACTAAGCTTTCGCTGGCGAGCCGCCAATACGTTTCGTTTCCCGTTCCGTCAGCGAGTTTAGGGCGTACTGCGAGAGCATCAAGAAGTGTTGGCAGATTGACGTCTGTCGTTTCTTTGAGAAAAACTTCGGCCCAAAAATACCAATACCGTCCACCATACATTCTTGCTTTTTGGTCGCGCAAAAGACGTAATGCGCCCGTTACTGACAGTCGCCGCGGATAGAGCTCACTGAGCAAAATGCCAAGCAAATCGTCGTCGTCGTCGACAACGTGGCCGCGAGCAACTTCGTCTAATATCTCAACAGCCACGTCGTCTGAGTCGGCATACGTTTTTAAGTACGTTCGAAGCGCGTACCTTCGCATTCCAGACCATCGCGAAGCGTCGCGCACTACGTCAATAAACACAGGGCCGATCTCGTCTAATTTAGGGGCGCGCGAGAGCGCGGTCACCACTAGATCCGCCAAGGCTTGATCGGCATCGTCACGGCCTGATTCTCGAAGAATATTTGTGAAGACATCAACCATATCCTGCGTGACCATAGCGGCGAGGGCACCCGCGTTCCAGTCCTCCGCAGCGCGCCACTGGCCGGTTGCGATGCAGCGACGCAAGCACGCCAGAAGGTAGGCCTTATCCTGCCTTGAGAACGCTTTGACGTCCCCATAGAGCAACACCCCCTGCGGATCCACTTCTGTCAATTGAGAGCGCAATGGCAACGAACAGGTCGCCAGCCATGCATTCAGTCCGCGCAAACTCGTGACTACTCCGCCGTCGGTTCCGAGCATGAGTGACGTTATTCTCGCCGGTGGTAGGCCACGGGCGATCAGTTTCGCGACGTAACGTGCTGCGAGAAATTCCGCGATGCTCCTATGTGCTGGAGCCCACTTGTTTTGTCCAATCGCGACAAACAAATTTGTTTCGATTACATCACTCACGGATAGCGCGCCTAAGCCAGTGATGTCCTTAAGAACTAGCGGTTTTCCCGCACCATCTCCGCTGTGGCCAATCACTACGGATGAACAGTCTGCGCAAAGATACACCACGCAGATTAAGCCAGCAGCGTCGAGCAGAGTCATGGAATCCGGCCATGACTTTCGCTTCGCGCTGTGATGTTCTTGGTTGAATTCCTTCGCGAGTGTTGTACAGGCCATTTCGTACGTGCGTTCACGAGAGTTCGGCCAGTTTTTGCCGTTCAAGACTGCCTTGGCAAGCATGGTTAACGACTGTGGGTTTCGCAACAGCTCGTGCACCCCAAATTGCACCGCACTCCGTACAAAGAGCGTCGCATCAGCAACGTCAAATTTTTCCCGCAATAAGAATTCAATATTTGCGTCGGTTAAGAGATTTAACCGGTAGGTCTTCAGCGCATGCCCGTCTGTGAGTAGTGCCGACAACGCGTTGCTATCGCTGCTGCCCAGCCAATCGGCCTCCCTACACGACAGCCGAAACGGCGGTACATCCAGCGCTAGCAATTGCCCTCTAATTTGGTCGAGCACTGTACGTCCATCCTGCCCCCCCGCTCGCATTTCGTCAAGTGCATCTATGAACAAGGTTCGCGTTGCACACGCCTCACGATCCGGCGGAGCAACGAGAAACTCGCGCGCGGTTAGAAAAAGTGCGTCGACAGCTTGGGCTTCCCGTCTAAAGAGAGTCGTTTTACCTAATCCCGGGTCCCCCAACAGAATGTACGCATAGTCACCGCGCGTCGCGACCAACTCAACCGGCTCGCGATTAGGCTGCTCGTTGCGTTTCGGGTCTGCTGTGACATCCGTCACCGTACGATCAATTGAAATCATCGACGAGATCAAACATCCGTCCAGTGCGAAGCGGGTTCGCTTAAGAACTCAGCGATGGACACGTCACAGCCTGATGCGTCGCCGACGATCAACCGTCGCGTGACCCGAAACGCATCGCAAAACGCAGTTAAACCTGCGACATGGCTTGATCGCCTTCCGCTCTTCACTTCAATCGCTGTGAGATGGCGGGCGTCACGCAGCACAAAATCCACTTCGTTTGGGCTCTCTCGCCAATAATGGACACCACAGCTATCGTCCACAGTATTGATGAGGTGCGCTCCGATGCACGCCTCAGTCAATCGTCCCCAAAAATCTCGATCCGCCTGAGCCTGTTGAAACGTGTAGCCTGAACCGGCGGTCATGAGTGCCGTGTTGTGGACGTTGAGCTTCGGGCTGGATCCGCGCCGTCTGACGACTTCGCCCGCGTGTTTACTAAGGCCGGACACCAGTCCCGATTGCTCTAACAACACTAGATAGTGTGCGAGTGTGGTTGTGTTCCCCGCATCCTGCAATTGACCCAGCATTTTTGTGAAGGAGAGTATTTGCCCCGAGTAGGCAGCCGACAACCCGAACAATTCCTTCAACAGAGCTGGCTTTTCTACGCGATGAAGGGCAAGCACATCGCGCTCGATACTGGGTTGGATAAGGGCGGCAAGAACATAGGATCGCCAACGCGCCTCTTCGTGTCGCAATGGCAGGGCACCCGGATATCCACCGAAAAAAATATGTTCTTCGACAGTTAGATCGAACGCCGCTTGGGTTTCCGCCAGCCCCCAATGTTTTACGTTCAGTAGCTCGTATCTTCCTGCAAGACTTTCTGTCAACCCTTTTTGCACTAGCAGCGGCGACGAACCCAGCAGTACAACGTGCATGCAAAGCTGTGCGGCCCGATCCGCATCCCAAAGCCCCTTTACCTGCTCAGACCAGTTTGGGATTTTCTGAATCTCATCGAACACAAGCACATACGGAGATCCGTCATGATCCACTCGCCCCGACCAATTTCGAGCACGGATACGTGCCTCGCCCCAGCGTTCAGCCAACCAATTGGCATCACGCGCCTTCGAGCGATCAATGATTCCAATTTCTACTGCAGCAGTGCCTAGCTCGTTCGTGCTTTCGAATTGGTCAACTGCCTCAAACATCCACGCGAGCTTGCTCGTTCGCCCTTTAGCCTCAAGCCGGTCGAGCATGTCGCGAATCAACCGCGTTTTGCCTACCTGACGAGGCCCAGCAACGATTTGTACCGCCCGTACAGCGGACTCACTGACGCGAGCGAGAAGAACAGGGAGATGGGGACGAGAGTACATTGATATGATTGAGTAAATTTACTCAATCATATCAAAATCAGCTAAGGCACTACGAAAACGCCTGAATCCCCGTCTGCGCACGGCCCAGAATCAGCGCGTGAATATCGTGAGTCCCTTCGTAGGTATTCACCACTTCAAGGTTCACCAAATGGCGTGCAACGCCGAACTCGTCGCTGATGCCGTTGCCGCCCATCATGTCGCGTGCGAGTCGCGCTATGTCTAGCGATTTGCCGCAACTATTGCGCTTCATGATGCTCGTGATTTCCACCGACGCCGTGCCCTCGTCTTTCATGCGGCCCAGACGCAGACAGCCTTGTAAGCCCATGGTGATCTCAGTTTGCATGTCGGCGAGTTTTTTCTGGATCAACTGATTGGCCGCGAGTGGACGACCAAATTGTTTGCGGTCCATCACGTATTGCCGCGCGCGGAACCAGCAATCTTCGGCCGCGCCGAGCGCGCCCCAAGCGATGCCGTATCGCGCGCTGTTCAAGCACGTAAATGGGCCTTTAAGGCCTTCCACATTTGGCAATTCGTTTTCGGCGGGCACGAACACTTCGTCCATTACGATTTCACCGGTCGTAGATGCGCGCAGACCCACTTTTCCCTTGATCGCGGGGGCGGAAAGGCCCTTCATGCCCTTCTCCAAAATGTACCCACGAATGCGGCCTTCATCGTTCTTCGCCCACACGACGAACACGTCCGCAAACGGCGAATTCGAGATCCACATCTTCGCGCCGCTCACCGAGAAGCCACCCGGCACGCTCTTGGCGCGCGTGATCATGCTCGCGGGGTCGGACCCGTGGTTCGGCTCGGTCAAACCGAAGCAACCGATCCATTCGCCCGTTGCAAGTTTCGGCAAATACTTTTGCTTTTGCGCTTCGGAGCCAAACTCAAAAATCGGCACCATCACCAGCGAACTCTGCACACTCATCATCGAGCGATAGCCCGAGTCCACCCGCTCAACTTCACGCGCGATCAAGCCGTATGCCACGTAGTTAAGGCCCGCACCACCGTATTGCTCGGGAATCGTTGGGCCGAGCAAACCGAGCGCGCCCATCTCACGAAAAATCTCAATGTCCGTGTGTTCGTTGCGAAACGCTTCGACCACGCGCGGCAGCAATTTGTCTTGAGAATACTGCTGCGCCGCGTCGCGAATCATGCGCTCGTCTTCGGTCAACTGCTGATCGAGCAGCAGCGGGTCTGCCCAGTTAAACGTTGCTTTTTGGGATGCTGCTGAGTTAGCCATGTAAATCCTTCGCGTCGAGAGTGGTGCGACGCAATCGTCGCTCTGCCGTAATGATAGTCAGGCAGGCGTTGGCAACCCATTCGATCGCAACCGATTCCGATCAAACGGCGATAACATCGCCATGCCTAACCGTTCCAACCCCACGCCATGAACGACAACCAGCTCCTGCGCTACAGCCGCCATATTCTGCTTCCGCAAATTGACGTGGACGGACAAGAGCGACTGTTAGCGGCGCGCGCGCTCATCGTCGGAGCGGGCGGGCTCGGATCGCCGGTAGCGCTGTATCTGGCGTCTGCAGGCGTCGGCACGCTAGTGCTCGCGGATGGCGACACGGTGGATTTGACCAATCTGCAACGCCAAATCCTGCATCGCAACGGCGCCGTCGGCCAACCAAAGGCACTCTCCGGGCGCGCGACTCTCGCCGACGTGAACCCCGAATGCAATGTCATTGCGATCAACGAGCGCTTAACGGGTGATGCGCTCGACGCGCAAGTCGCCGCCGTCGACATCGTGCTCGACTGCACCGACAATTTTGCGACGCGACATGCGATCAATCGTGCCTGCGTTGCGCACAAAAAGCCGCTAGTCTCCGGCGCAGCGATCGGCTTCGATGGCCAAGTCTCGGTGTTCGACCCCCGCGTTGAAGCGTCACCTTGCTACCACTGCGTCTACCCCGACGACCAAAACTTCGAAGAAACCAGTTGCGCACTCATGGGCGTGTTCGCACCCATCGTGGGCATCATCGGAGCCACACAAGCGGCCGAAGCGCTCAAAGTGCTCATAGGCTGCGGTGACCCGCTGGTGGGTCGGTTGCTGCTGCTTGACGGCTTGTCGATGGAATGGCAAACGATGCGCGTGAAGCGCAACACTGCGTGTGCAGTGTGCGGCGACGCTAGCGCGTAGTTAAGCTCACCATACGCTCGACGTAGCGCGCGATGGTGTCGATCTCGATGTTGACGCGGTGGCCGGGCGCGAGTTGCGAAAAATTCGTGACTTGAAACGTGTGAGGAATCACATTGATCTGAAAACGGCAGCCAGACTCAACGTCTTCGACAGCGTTGACCGTGAGGCTAACGCCATTGACGGTGACCGAGCCTTTTTTTGCGATGAACTTGCCGAATGCGGCAGGCACTTCGACCTCAAGGAGCCAACTCTCGGCGAGGTTCTTCCATTGGGTCACGAGGCCCGAGGTGTCTACGTGTCCGGTGACGAGGTGGCCACCGAGCTTGTCGGCGAGCGTTGCGGATTTTTCGAGATTCACTAGCGCGCCGACTTCAAGGCCAGTAATGATGGTGAACGAGTGAGCCGACACGTCGGAGCGCAACACGCCAGGCGCTTTCTCGACGATAGTGAGGCAACACCCGGAGTGCGCAATCGAGTCGCCAATAGCGATGTCGTCCAGAGGCCAGTCGCCGCACGCCACGGAAATTCGCTGGCCATCGCCGATGGGTTGGTGTGCGGTAATGCGGCCTAAGCCTGTGATGATTCCAGTGAACATTTTTCGTTAAGGTGCGCGGTGAGTAGTTGGCGTCGTTTACTTTGCTCGCAGAATGATGCGTACGTCCTCGCCTAGACGCGCCACATCGTGCAGGTCGAACTGAGTGGCGTCGGCAAGCTTTAACGGCTCCGCCATTGAGAACATTTCTCTGGCGTCGCGGCCGAGCAATTTTGGCGCAAGGTACACCAGCAACTCGTCGACCAAACCTGCAGCGATCATCGGCCCCATTAAGCGCGCGCCGGCTTCAACATGCAACTCGTTGACGCCGCGTTTGGCGATGTCTTTGAAGGCTGCGGGTAAGTCAATTTTTCCGGGGTTCGTTGCGTCGGGCAAGCTGACCAATTCAACATCCGGGCCGAGCCCTTGGGGCATTCGATTCGAGCCGTAAATCAACGCGCCGCCACGCAGCACTTTCGCCGAGGAAGACACCTCGCCGAGATGATCAAAAACGATGCGTAGCGGCTGCCGCAGCGGCAACGTTGTGCTGACGCCGCGCACGGTCATTTGTGGGTCGTCGTACTTCACGGTGCCGCTACCCGTAAGTATCGCGCACGCGCGCGCGCGCCAGCGATGCCCATCCTGCCGCGCCTCTTCGCCCGTGATCCATTGGCTTTCGCCATTGGACAAGCCCGTACGGCCATCAATGCTCGCCGCAACTTTGCAGCGCACCCACGGCAGGCCTGTGGTCATGCGCTTAACGAAACCGATATTGAGTTCCAGCGCGTCGTGTGAGAAAAGGCCCACGCGAACGTCAACATTCGCGTCGCGCAAACGGGCGAAACCCGTGCCACTTACGAGCGGGTTCGGGTCTTCCATCGCAGCGACCACACGCGTGATTCCCGCGTTGATGAGGCCTTCGGTACACGGAGCAGTTTTGCCGAAATGATTACAAGGTTCCAGCGTTACGTAGGCCGTGGCCCCAGTCAAACTCACGCCTTTGGCACGCGCATTCTTGATCGCGTGCGCTTCAGCATGTGGCT
>Ga0209097_10001226_pt1 | contig 22459 bp, 19 predicted proteins | sample AD_UKC052_MetaG_FD_184419 | JGI IMG/M metagenome (GOLD analysis project Ga0209097, IMG submission 184419) | Active sludge microbial communities of municipal wastewater-treating anaerobic digesters from USA - AD_UKC052_MetaG (SPAdes) (version 2) | ecosystem: Engineered > Bioreactor > Anaerobic >... | reverse complement strand
ATGCCTTCCTGCGGGCAGGTATCGCGGTGATCCGCTTGGCCGGGTCCTTGTCCCACTTGCCCAGCACGTATGCTGTGCGCTGGGCTTTGGGGTTCTTCAGCGCGTGGGCCTCGTCCGCGATAAGGAGGTCCCATTCCTGCGCCCTCAGCGCCTCTAGGTGGTTCTTCAGGATGTCGTAGTTGATGATTACGACATCCGTGCCCGGCCACTCCTTGCCCGCGGCTATGCCTATCGTCAGGGGCCTCACCAGCCACTTGCGAAGTTCGCGGGCCCAATTCGTGCGCAGGGTCGCCGGCACGATCACCAGGACTCTCTTGATTGTCGGGTCCGCGTTGATGAGCCCTATGGCCTGGATGGTCTTGCCCAGGCCCATCTCGTCGCCGATCAGCACGTTCGGCCGGCGCATGGCGTAGGCGACGCCCGCCCTCTGGAATGGCAAGTAAGCCAGACCCTCGGGAACGGGCAGGTCGATCTCCGCGTCCACTGCGCTGCTCGCCTGGAACGAAGCCTTGCGCTCGGCGGCCGCAGCCTCCAGCGCCTCTCTGGCGGAGTCCACGGCATACTCGGCGAGCTTTGCCGCCGTCGCGATATCCTTGGTCCACCAGCAGCGCTCGTCCTTGTCCCACCGGAAGCCTGCGGCCTTGGGTATATGCCGCTCGTCGTAGGTCGATACCGCCACGTATCGGTCTCCGCGTTTCACCAGCTTCACCATGGACGCCTCCCTCTTCTGCCAATCTCTCCCGTCAATGATATAGTAACACGCTGGAGTATAGCAGTCAAGGTGTATATACTCCTTCGCCAAAAGAATTTTGCGAGGTTTTTCGAGACAGGCCGTCTTCTGGCGTGGGCTGCTGGGAGGGGTTATGGCGGGCCGACCTCGGTACATGAAGAAAAGCCCCGCCGGCGGGCCCTTGCTTGGGCCCTACGACGGGGCATGGGTTTGGCTGTCTATCGAACGCAGGCGAAATGCAGTGGGACAGGGGAAACGCTTGCGAGGATTCGATGGAAGGCTTCTGATCCCAATTATCGAAACGTGAGCTGCAGCCCAGCGAGCAACGCCGGATCGCGGGACCGGAAGTCGTAGGTCGCGCCCAATATCACTCCAAACCTGGGCCCGGCCAGTCTGTTAAGCGCCTCCTGCAGACTCTTGATGGTGCTAATCGCCATATCCAGATCTCGTTCTGCCTGTTCTCTTAGGGCTGCCTCTGCTTGAGCATTCGACATAGCCATATTGCGCTCACTCTGTAGTCGGCCCACTATCTCCTCCAGTGTCGCCCTATCAGTCAGGAGATTGTCTCGCTCTACGGTCATCCGGGCCAGCTCATCCTTGAGCCTGTCCCGTTCCACGGCTGCCGCAATGGCTTGCTCCTGCCAGTAGGCCACAGCCTCCGCGAGATCCCGTATGGGATCCGCCGTAGCCACCACGAGCCCCGGCGCTGTCAGTGCCAGGAGCACCGCCAGGGCCAGGAGCATGATCATCCATCTAGTGCGCCCCATCATGCGGGCCTCCTCTCTGCCGATAATACCGGTTGATCATCGCGTCCGTGTCTTTGGCCTCCTCTTGGAGTTCTTGCCGCTCCTGTTCGAGTCGCTTGCCTTCGGTCTCCCGTTCCTCCTGGCGCTCGATAATCTGCTTCACAGCCCCTCCGGCGCCGGCGCCGGCGATGCCGAGCACCGCCAGGGCCCACTTCCACCCGATCCAGCCACCGATGGCCAGCACAATCACAGCTGCGGCCGCGATCAGCCACCAACGGTAGCGCTTAACCCACTCCTTCATCACGTTTCTCCTCCTTGCCGGGATCAAACATTTTCGGCCATACCAGCCGGACGACGTCAAACTGCCCCAGCGCCAGCACCCAGCTGATAAGTGCGCGGCTGATCCATTCTCCAATGGTGGCCTGCCACGGGCCGGCCGATGCGCGCAGGGCGAACCCGGCGCAGACAACCACCGACACCGCCCCGGCCAGACCGATGATGCGCGCCTGTTTCTCGCGCTTGAGACGCGGCGCCTTGAGCCATCTGCCGACTGCGGGCAGTATCCAGCCTTGGCGCAGCCAGTTCACGATGTTCACCACGACGAACGCTGCGGCCGCGTCGACGCCGATCTGCATCAGCTTGTCGAGATTCATCTTGTCGCCTCCTAGAACGCAGCGCGGGCCATCCACCCGCGCCTGAACTTGGCCAGTCTCGGGTTGCGCCGGATGAGCGCCTCATAGTGCGCTGCCTGCAGTCGGCGTATGGCGGCCAGGAGCACGCTAGGGTTCGTGCGGTTGGTGGCCACCAACGTCTGGGGGCCGATGCGTCCGTCCACAGTCACCCGCTGCCCCACCTCACCCAGGGCCTGCTGCAGGATCCTGACGCCGGCGCTCTTGCCCAAGTTGACCGCAGTATCCAGCAGTTTTTGGGCCACTCGATCATCCCGGATCTCTGCGCAGCGCAGCTGTCGCCACCAGTTCCGGTAGTAGATATCCTTGGCCTGCTCAACCGTCAGGTTACGGATCCCATCGCGGCCCAGATGAGGATACGACCTCAGTGAGATCCCGTACTTGGTGATCCCGCCGGGATCGTCCGGGTCATCTGCTAGCCCGCCCTCGTGAAGCAAGATCATGCCGATAAGACTATCAAACCTCTCTCGGTCATCCATGTCCTATCCCACCTTCCGCGCCACCTCCAGACGCAAATCGTTGAATAGTTTGGTCAGTTCCTGCAGGGCTTGTCCCTGGGTATAAAGCATCGCGCCTTGCTGTTTGATCACAGCGGATAACTCAGTCAGAGCCTTTGTGTTATCCGAGATGATCTTGGGCAGGTCCGGGTCTTGCTTTTTAGGCGCAAACACTGTGACCACAATCCATGCGATCACTCCCAGGGCAAATACCACTACGCCATAGTCCGCTAATCCTGTTGGCATACGATCACCCCGCCTACTCTAGTCCGCCATCTTCGCCGCAAGCTTGGCCACCATGGTCTCTAGCTCCGCGATCCTCTGCTCCTGGTCCTTGATCACCCGGTCCTTGTCGGTCAGCGTCCGGTAGACCTCAAGCGCCGGATCCTCGTCGCCCCCGATCTCGACGCTGATCACGCCGGACCCAACAGGACTCCAGGCGCAGGGATTGCCGTCCAGGTCTACCCACACGTCGCACTCCACAGCTTCCGGCTCTTCCGGCGGCGAGTCGCCGGCAAGGGTCATCGCCTGCATCCCCATGGTCTGGAGCGTCCCTTCGCCCTCCGGCTCAGCCCGCGGCGCCTCATCGAGCACCTTCCACGCAGTCTCAGGCGCTTTCCTGAGTCGCACCATACACCACCCCCAACACGCCGTCCTGGATCACCCCGCTAACCGGCTTCGGCCTCCGCTCAGCCCACACCGTGCACGCCCTGACCATCCCGCGAAGATGCTGGCAGTGAGCCTCGGTGGGGATCGCCGGGTTGCCGGCGGCCCGGTTGGCTGCGGAACAATACCCCACGCCCGGGCAGCGCCCGAAGGCCACGCAGTCGGAACACTCCGCCTTCAGCGGTTCGCGACTGTTGACGATCTGTCCACACAGGGCGCTCTCGTAGAGAGGAGCCGCGTCTGTGATCCCCTCGTAGATGCTGCCGATCCGCTCCCCGCGCTGGCAGGCGCGCAGCTCTCCGTCGGACATCACGGCCCAGGAACCGCGCCCAAAGTTGCACGGGTAGCCCGGCTTGACCTTGCCGTCCGCGATGGCGCTGACCATCTCGGCCACAAACCCGCTGGGCGTCCGGCCCCACCCGTAGTGCTCACCCAGCTCCAAATACGCCTGCTCGACGCGCTGCTCGTCCCACTCGACGCCATGCTCGATGTCGGGAACGACCTGGATGCTCCTCACGCCAAGCGCCTCCAGGGCCCGGAACCGGCCCACAAGATCGTAGTCGTCGGGCGTCCATGTCGCCCGCGCCGTTACCCAATCACCCTGCGTCTGCAGGAGATAGCGCAAATGGCCCGCCACCCGTCCCCAGGTCCAGCGCCCGCGCGCATCTCGACGGTGCCGGTTGTGCAGCGCCCCGCCATCGATACTGTAGACGTACACCTTGACATCGCGCTCGGCCATCCAGTCGATACGCTCCGGGGTGAGCAGCAAACCGTTGGTGGTGAGCGATATGGGCCAGCTTGGACGCAGCTTGCGGGCCTCGACGATCAGGTCCCACTGCATGGTTGGCTCGGTCCCGAAAAAGTGCAGGCCCGGCTGATCAGTTAGGTCCTCCAGGAACGCGATGGCGTCGCGCAGGGTCTCCGTGGTCATGATACGCAGCGGGCCCTGCTTGGCTATGAAGCAGTAGCGGCAGGCCATACTGCAGCTGCCCGCTCCGTCGCCGGTAAACAGAAGGAGCTGGCGAACCCCGTGGGTCCTGGCCAGCTCCTGAGTTCGGCTCTCGATTCTCGGTTCGGGCTTGGGCTCAGGCGGCCCTGTGCCGACAGTCTGGTGCGTCGCCTGGCAAGTGGTCTCGCATGAACTCTGACAGCTCATTTCGCACGTTGTCTGGCATCCTCCCTGGCACGAACTCTGACATGAGGATTGGCACGACATTTGGCAGGGAGACTCGCAACGCCCGGCTGCTGGGCCGCCGGGATGCGAAGGTTCGCTCGCGCGTCGTTTCTCTGCGCGCCGCGCCCACCATGCGTCAATCCATTCGGGGCCCTCGACAATCCAAGCTATCGCCAGTACAACCCCGGCAACGACCGCCGGCAGCGCCCACGCCGGCAGCTGGCCCCCGGCCCTGCGGAACCGCTCCGTTGCCCACATGTACATCCAGAAGGCTTCCATCCCGCACGCCTCCTCTCAAACACAAGGCCAGCCCTTTCGAGCTGGCCCGTTCTATCTGGTCTATCTCTCGCCTACGTCTTCGATATCGCATCGGCAAACCCATGCGCGATGTACGCCCCGGCCGTGGTCTTCGGATTCCAAACCCACGTCCGGGCCCGCGACTCCTCGCGGACACTCAGCACCTCATGAAGCGTCTTGTCCCCCGGCCTGATCAGCTTGTCCCCCGGCCTGAGATACCGCGCCTGCACCCGGTGCCACATGATCTGTCCGGTCACCAGATGAGCCCTGAGCACGTCCATGGGCTGCTCCCCGGTCATCTCCAGAGTCCAGCCGCCTTCGACCTCGGCGACGTAGATCGTGTGCGTGTAGCTCCTCACGTTGCTCAGGCACTCGGTTATCGCCAGCGTGTCGGTAGCCGGATTGTAGTACGGCATCTGCATGCCGGGCTCCAGCTGCTCCACGGGGATCTCCGTAGCGGTCTCCGACTCCGGCAGGTAGATCGTAACCGGCGTCCCCGCCACCCAGCACCCGCCGCCTTGCGAGGTCTGCTCGCAGGCGGACTGGCATGCGTTCTGGCAGGACTCCTGACAGGTGACCTGGCAGTCAACCTCGCAGTTGAGTTGGCACAAGGTTTGACAAGCGGTCTCGCATGTGTCCTGACATCCAGACAGGCACGAACTCTGGCACGCAAGCTGACATGCGGTCTCGCAGGTGCCTAGCGTCCCTGATATCGCGACGGCATATCTCGGTGCGGCGGCACGGAGCGGGAGACGCTGGTTCTGGTGCAGATCTATTGTGTAGGCAGTTATGTAGTCCCCAGTGACCACTATCTGGACATGGAGGTCTCCCTCATCGCCCCGGACGTCAAGTTTGGTGCCAACACGTTCGCCTGCCACGCTACCCTTCACCAGGACGCGCGGCTCGCCATTTATCTTGAGAAGCGCGCTTCTATTGGCGCTGCCGCTCAGGCCCGCATACGCCCATAACTGCTCGATGGCCTCCTCCGCAGAGATCGTGTGGTCCAGCGCCACTGTGCCGCCGTCATCGGCCAGCGATCGGCGCAAACTGCAGTCGTCGAAGTAGGCGTCCGAGGAGCCCGTATATCTAATACGCAGCCTCACCTTCACCGTCCCGACGGGCGCAACTCCGTACACCTCGATCTTGTACCACTGCTTATTACCCGTCGCTGCCTTGGTCGCGCTGAGCGTGTCCAGCACGTTTCCATTTGAATCGAGGTAGATCAGCTCGATAATCCCCGTTGTGGTCTCCACCATACAGTACGCGCTGGCAATCCAGATTTGCCCCGCCTCTGCGTCGAACTCCTGGTAGAGAGAAGGACTGTTCACGGAGTAGGTGCCCGTGTGCGCGTAGCTGGAGGTCACGGTGCCGGTGCCGGTCCACCCGGACCTATCGCCGGTCTCGAAATCGGGGTTGGTCAGCACCTGCTGCGCAACCTCCTTGACACTGTCCACCAGCACAAACCGGTCGGGTATCGTCACGCTCAGCAGGTCGCTTAGTTTCTTGAGCGTTACGCTGCCCTCTTCGATGTGATCCTGCCCCACCAGCCCCTTCGCCAGGCTCTTGCGGATCACCGCCTCCGTAGCCCTGATCTCGCCCTGCGCCAGAAGCAGTCCATATTCCATGTCGCTCCCCAGCGCTGTCGCCATATCCGCCACGTCGCCTATGCCGATGCTCGGCTCGCCGTGGTTGTCCCAGAACCCGAGGCGGTTGGCGTCCAGGTGCATCATGAGGTTCTGGACGTCCGCGTTCTTCATTTTGAGGCCGGTCTGGTCCAATGTGATCTGACTGCTCAGTGCACTGATCGGTCTGTCGTCCGCGTCTATGGGTCCGGTCATGCCCTCGGCTACGCCTATGCTCAGCTTCTCCGCAGTTATTGCCCCTGCCGCGATTTTCTCAGCCCCGATGGCGTTCGCTGCGATCTTGTCGGCGCTGACCGCGTTGGCCGCGATCTTGTCGGCAGTGACTGCAAGCGCCGCCAGGTGTGTCGTGGCTATTTCCCCTGCCGCGATCTTGTCAGCGGTGACTGCCCCCGCGGCTATTGCCCCCGCGCCGATGGCGTTGGCCGCGATCAGGTCTGCCGTGATTGCGCCTGCGGCGATCTTTGCTGTTGTGACTGCATTGGCGGCTATGGCGTCAGTCATGATGCTGTCGGAGACGATCAGCGATCCGTCCACGATCTGCGTCTTGGGCACTATGGCATAGGTGCCGTTCTTGTTCAAGAACACCAACAGGTCCTCTGGTCCCAGCGTCGGGAACTCGTCGGATCCGTAGAAGCAGTCGGGATCCGCGTACCGCCAGATCACGAACCGCTTGTCCGTGTTCCCGTTCGGGATGTTGTACGTCGTGCCCTTGTACTGGATGTGCACGTCCTCCCACGCAATGTAGCCGAGGGAAGGCGTGTTGTGAAACGCTTGCATCGCTCAGCCCTCCCTAGAACAGGAAGTGCGTGGCTACGTTGAGCTTGTCCTCGGCCACCGCGCCAGCGCCGATCTTGACGCCCGTAACCGCGCCGTCGACGAGTTTGCCAGAGGTAACGGCGTTGTTCGCGAGTTGCGTCGAGCCTACCGCTCCATCCGCCAAGTTGCTGCTGCCTACAGCCTTCGAGCCGATCTTCGTGCCGGTCACCGCACCGTCGGTGATCTTGGCCATGGTCACGGCGTTGTCGGCTAGCTTGGTGCTGTCGATCGCGCTCCCGGCGATCTTGGCCGTTGTCACAGCGCTGTCCGCGAGTTTTGTAGAGTCCACAGCGCCGCTCGCTATCTTTGCAAGAGTGACCGCGTTGTTGGCTAGTTTCGCCTGATCAATGGCAGCGTCGGCGATCTTGCCGGCCACCACGGCTAGCGCGGCGATCTTGTCGGAGGTGACCGCGCTGCTGCCCAGTTCGCCCGAGCCGACAGTGCCGTCCAGTATGGCGGATCCCGGCACGGGCTTGCCCGGGGCCATGGTCAGGCTGAACACTCCGCCGTTGTTGATGCCCACTAGGATATCGTCCGGGCCGACGTTCGGTTTCGTGTTGGTCGACTGTAGGACTGTGTTCGGACTGGCGCTGAACTGCCACCACACGTACTTGTTCGCAGTGCTCCCGTTGGTGATGACGTATTTCACGCCCTTGTACACGATGTTCACGTCGGTCCACGCCACAGAGCCCGCCGAAGGCGAGTTGTTCGTAAACACGTACCCGTCCATCATGTGAGTAGACAAGTTGAGGTCATGCGCATGCACCCGCTGAACTCCGGCCTGCATCTCTTCGAGGACACCGATTCGATACCGCACGTCCTCCAGCAGGCTTCTGAGCTTGGTATCTAGGATGCGTTCCACTATCTGCTCAAGTTCGCTCATCATCTGATCCCCCTCAGAACATCAGGTGCGTCTTCCAGTTCGTCTGGGCCTCCGTTATGGCCCCGATAGCAATATGCTCCGACTTGATGGAACCGGGCTCAAGCGCGTCCACGCCCAGATACAGCGTGGCGGCCTCTACAGCTGCGCACTTCGGGCCTTCACACAGGGCGTCGAATGCCGACACTTCGATCAAAAAGTGGCTGTTCGGCGACGCCTGATAGGCGTACGTCGTGACCCGGCCGACCCGGATCTTGCTCGTCGCGGCCCCGTCGAGCGGCACCCCCGCGCCGTCAGAGGGCGTGATATGGACGTAGTAGCCGGTCACCTCGTCGCTCGCGAGCGGCGTGATCTCGATCCACAAGGCCGCGAACATGGGCGTCACCGTAGGCTGGGACGGCGCGACTGGCGGCGTATGAGTGATCTCCAGCGCTGTATGCTCCGAGACGTTCCCGCTGTGGTCCTCATGTGACACCCTGATCTCAATGGTCAGCGCGGGCGCCGTGTGATCGGCCTGGTTCATCTCCAGCGTGTAGGTGTATGAGGTGTTACTGGTGTACGTCGTGCGCTTCACTGCGCCGCCTGTGACGATCTCGATCTTGCTCCGTCTGTAGTCGGCAGCCTGGCAAGGATCCCAGCTGTAGATCGCGTCCCCGTGCCGAAACCGGCCGACGAGCCCCGTAGGCTTGGGCGGAGGCGTCGTGTCGCCCGGAATCGTAGCAGATGCCGGGGCGCTCCACTCCGACCGGTTCCCTGCCGCGTCCGCCGACGCCACCCGGTACGCGTAGGTCGCGCCGACGATCAGCCCGCCGTCTCTGTAGCTTCCCGCGACGCCGGGTATGCCTGTAACAATCCCGAGCGGTTCCCATTCTCTATCTGGGGCTTGGCGCTGGATGTGGAACTGCCGCAGGTCAGTATCTGCGACCGCACCCCAGGCCAGATCAATCCACGCCAGGAGGTATCCACTACTCTGCGTCTCTCCTCCAGCAGTGGCTGTCAGGCCCGCGGGCACGGCCGGCGGCGTCTGGTCGAAGTCTTCCGGAGGGACTCTAGCGACGACCGCCGAGACCGGGTCGCTGGGCGCGCTCGTCATGCCGCGTCCCACAGCGGTCACCCTGTAGTGGTGGGTAGTGCCGGGTTCCAGACCCATGTGGGCGTAGTTGCGATATCCGGTCCTGTCGAGCCGCTCCCAGGTTGTCCCGTCCGCGGAGTGTTCGACGACGAAGTACTCGCCGTCGCCGTTCCACGACAGCTGAATGTATCGGTAGCCCGCGTTCGCCCGAAGGTTCTGGGGAACCGTCGGCTGCGCTCCGCCGGGGCGAGGTCGCGGTATCTGTCCCTTCACGATCCGCTCGATGATATTGTCCAAGTCGCAGTTGAGGCCCAGGCTGACATCCTCGCCTGCCGTAGTCAGCTTGCGCTCCTCGTCGAGGATCCGCGCTGTAGTCACCAGTCCCGACCGAGGATCCACAACGGTCACCGTATCGTAGAGCTGCAGATCTTCACCGAGGTCGTGAACCGGCACATGATGCACCACGAACTGAGGTTCAGGCTGCGAAACCTTGGCCAGGCGCTTATTGCCCGACTCGGTCAGCTTCGCCGGGGTGTCGGCGCTGGTGTCCTCGAACTCGCCATGCCGCTCTCCGCAGAGGTTGATGCTGTCCTGGTTACGCAGGATAGTCCGGATCTGCGCCGGCCCGTCGCCGGCACCGTAGCAGTGCAATACGTTAACGAGCTTGTCGGCGCTGTCCCCCAGACTCTTCACGTCCATGTTGGTGGTGCGTCTGAGCACTACCTGCCTCACAGCGCCCAGGTTCTTGCCGAAGTAGAGGCGTCTCTGACCATCGACTCGGAACTCGTACCCGAAGTCCTCGCACCAGGTCTGAAGGATCCTCAGAGCGTTCTCGCGATTGAAGGAGTAGGTCTCCTTCTGGTCCTCGTTCTCGCTGCGATACGCTGGTATGGTCACGTCGGGCGTAGCCTCAATGCCGCCCTCCGTCACAGGGCCCAGCTTGCGCGCGATAACCTCCACCCCGCTCAGCACCGGAGTGTAGCCCGTGGGAACGCCGTTAGCATCCTTTTCGCTCGTGTTGTCAGTGTATAGGTGCATCCTCACCTGGATGTATCTCTCGCTGCCTGTGAGGGCCACGCCGTCCTCGGCAGGAAACACGGACTGCAGTTCCTGGCTCCATGCGCTCCATGACGTGCCGTCCGCGGAGGTCCGGAACTGCGCCTTGATGCGCACCTCCTGTCCAGCATCCTCCGACCACCGGAGCGCCTGATAGCGAGAGATCAGGCCGAAGTCCAACTGCAGCGTGATGTAGCCATGGCTCTTGTAGTGCCCGGTCGCGTCCTTAGCCAGCACTACCTTGCCCGGCCACGTCGTCAGGTCCACGTTGACCTTCTCCGCCGCGTCCGCCCAGTCGTCCGGCGTGTTGCGGGCCTGGATCGCAAAGTCCATGAGCAGATCACGAACAGCATCCCCCAGCTGCCATCCCGCCCAGTAGTTCCAGTCCGCGGGGGTGACGATGTCCCGCAGAAGCGCCTCGTTGGTGATGCACTCCACACGCATCACCTGGCCGGAGACATCGCGCCGGGTTACGGTGCCGGCTACTCGCTCCACTCCCTCTCGGCGAAGGACGCACTGCCTGCCGTGGGTGAGCAGAGGGACAACGTCACCGTCCGTGAGGACGCCGAAGTTAAAAGACGTCGCTTGGTTCTGCCGGCGTCTGTATTCAGGCGATGCGGGAGCGGGCACGAACCCGATCCGCTGGCCGCTGCTATCGAGGATATCAACTGTGTATCGTGCCATGGAATCACCCCAATGGAAAAGCCAGCCCGAAGGCTGGCGTGGTCGTCTTGAGAACAAAGAAGGATTTGTCACGGTATTCGATAATTGTTACCGTAGAAAGGAGGTAACAGCATGTCTTCCGTTGACGATGCAGCGCGGCAAGCAGCGCGGGTTCGCCGCGCACTCATGCGTACCGACACGGTATTCCAGACTATGGAGGCAGCCCGACAAGTGCAAATGGCCCTTTGCGCCTCTTCTGTGTTCCACGCTCTGGAGAACGTGACGGCTATGCAGAGGGCCCTTCTGGACTCCCCTGCATTTCGGGCCATTGAGCACGCAAGACAAATGCAGAAGTCCTTTGCCAAGCTGGAACAGTCCCTGATTCCCCAGGTTCCCACACATCTGCAAGGTCTGGATATGACAGTCGCGGATATGGGCGCCCTGGTCCACGCGGATCCGGATCCGCAGACAGACATCAGACGAGTTGTCGTGACCAGAACCGCTGGGGAGACCAATCAGTACTTGAATGCGGGTTGGACCCTCATCGAGGCCCGACTCACCGACGATGATTCCGCCGGAGAAGGTGTCTGGATGCTCGGATGGTGCCATGCAGACGAGCCCAGCGAACCCGGGTCTGGCGAATGAGGAGGTCATCACAGTGCCCAAGGATCTTGGTGAAATCGCCAGTGATATCACGATCACCTGGATGCAGCTAATCGCGCAGAACCGTGGCGTATCCGATGTTGAGAAGACACTGTCAGCAGAGAATGTCTCTCGGTTCTACAGCGCAGTCTGCAAGACCGTCACTCAATGCTACAACTTCCGCGTCTCGGATGCTGTCAAGGAAAAGCCCGAGAACTGGTGAGCACGAGAGGCCGCTCCGCGCGGCCTCTTCTCGCCTGTCACTCTACTCCGCCCACGGCGTCCTGATCGCCTTCCGCAGGACATCAGGGTTGCCGTTGGCGTCCTTCCCAGAGAACTCATACACGATCATGGTGTATTCGTCACCCTCTGGCAGCACCACGGGCACCTTGTAGACCCCGACATCGCACTTGTATGCTGCAGTCACCGAGATGGTCTCATTGATCTGCTGCTTCTGCAGGTCGAACAGCTTGAGCTCGATCTCTGTGGGGTCGTAGGCCACGCCATCGAAGTCGGTGAACACCCGCGTTATCTCAACAGTAGTTCCCTGAACCATGGTATCGCCTCCGTATCAAGTCCTAGCGGCGCACCGTCAGACTCAACTCGCCCCCACGAGCCTCAATCGTGGACTTCAGGTGCGGGGCCACGTAGGGGAGCGCCACCAGCACCGGGAATTGGGGCGTCAGGAAAGCCCACTGCTTGATGCCCGGGGGCTTGTCGATCACAGTGCTCTCGACTGGCCTGGTTATCACATCGGTCCGCCCCATGGGCACACCTCCAATGCGAGAGGCCCCGGCATAGCCGAGGCCAGAAATGCGGACTATTGACTCAATAGTTGAGACTGTGCGAAGTTTAGCTGAGCCCTTCCGGCCCTTCCGGCTCCGTTATCTCCGACTCATCCAACTCTACAAACTTGATTTCGACCCCGACGTATATGTCGTCCTCTCGCTCAACGGGACCGATCTGATATACCGCCTGAGTCTCTTGGTCAAACTCCGGAATCTCCGCAAATATCACCGGTTTCGCGTTAGGAGTGCCCTCCGGCGCCAGGAGCAATTTCCCGTCCTTGATTATCCCGTAGTGCATATTGACTCACCGCCTCTTTAGCTCTGCCGATGCTGCACACCGGCTTGACATACTTGTGATAGAACCTGTAGCTGTCACTGCGTTTTATCCATCCCCAGTATGAGATGACAGCGCAGGCGTCCTTGTAGCTCAGCTGCCCTTTGCGGGCTATCTTGCGCATCCTGCGCCTGATTCTCAGGGCGTTTCGCTTCCGCAGTATGGTATGGTCTCGGAAAAACCTCAACCCCAGGAAGTCAATGCCTCTGTCGTTAACCTGGAATACCTGCCAATTGCCCTTGAGCTGTAAACCAATACCGGCTAGGTAGTCCGCGATTGCCCTCCTAGCTGCATGGAGCCGCTTCTTGTTTGGCCCCAGCAGCACCAAGTCATCAACGTAGCGAATGTAGTATTTGACACCCAACTCCTGTTTGATGAAGCGATCCAGCCCCTCCAGATAGAAGTTCGCGAACCACTGGCTGGTATAGTTGCCTATGGGCAACCCCTGCGCCGAGTCGATGATGGCGTCGATGAGCCACAGGCAGTCCCGATCTTTGAGTTTGCGCCTGAACATCTGTTTCAGGATCTCGTTATCCACGCTGGGATAGAACTTCGATATGTCCATCTTCAGACAGTATTTTGTTCCCTTGTAGTCGGTATCAAGCCATCTCCGCAGCATCTTCTGTCCCAGGCTGGTGCCACGTTTGGGCACGCTTCCACAGCTATAGGCATACATGCTGCGCATTATCACCGGCTGGAGCTGCAGCATCAGCGCCCAGTGGATGATCTGGTCCGGGTAGTATCGCGGCTTATGGATGGTCCGTTCCTTCTGCGCCGCTCCATCGCGAACCGTTTTTACGGCATACGGCGATGGGACGTAGCTCTGGGTTATCAGCAGTCGCCGCACCCGCTCTGCATAGACATCGATGTTGTTTAGGATGTGCTTGACTCTCTTTTGGTCCCGCTTCCCGCGCGACGAGGATAGAATCGCCTGCTTGATATTGCCCGTGTCGCAGATCTTCTCGTAGAGGTTACCAACACGCTTCACGCTATCCCTTCTCATTAGCCTCAGGGCTGTTCGAGAACCCTACTAAGCCCTGCTCTGTGCGGCTGCATTTTCACCAAGCGGTGTGGAATATGGGATGCGGAATGGTGAAGCCCACTAATGAGAGTCTGCCTGCCGATGTTCACGTTCGCGTTCCCAGAAGAGTTGTTCAGATTCCAGTACGACAACCCGGCATTCGCGCCGTTGTTCCAGTTCCCGCCGACGAGGGCAAGCGTGCATCCCATATCCCAAAGCTATAAGTCTATCCTGGGGGCCGCGGCCCCCAGACCCCCTACAGAGGTTTTTTGACAAGCCGCCCGCCGATGCTCACGTACGCGTACCCAGAAGAGCCGTTCAGATACCAGTACGACAACCCGGCAGCCGCGCCGTTGTTCCAGTACCCGCCGACGCGGGCAACTCTTTGGCCTGCCGACTGGTAGTAGTAGTCAGCGTAATACTTGCTCGCCGACGCTCCCTCCGTCTGGATGGCCGCCGGGAACTCGGCAAACGGCAATGCCGGGTCATGCCCCATTGCTGCGGGGTATCCGCTGGCGTCGTGATTGGTATAGCCCAGTTGCTTGTAAGGCGAGGCGAACACGTTGCTTGCATACTGAGCTGCGTCCTTGCATGTCCACGCCTGGTGGTCGGTGATGTTCACGCCGTCCACAAACTCATAGACGCTGCCCCACGGGTTTTCAATACCCCTGTAGCAGCAGGGATACTTGCCGTCCGTATTGCTGCCTATACTGCCGCTGGATGCCGCGATGCCTGAGCTAAACCCGCTCTTCCAGCCACTGTTCCAAACTACATTGCCCTCAGCAATGGTCACGGGGTCGCCATCGAACACAATGGCTTTGTTCGATGCATCGTAATCCTCAATCGCAGTGATTGTGCGACCATAGCATACCGACATATTGCCTCTAGCAGTGCCGATGCTGATGGCTTGCCCGACCCGATACAGAGCTGCGTTGGCGCTGCTTACGATTATGCGGTTGGCATTGGGTTCGGCGACCACTGCAGTATGGCTGTCGCTGTATTGCCCGCTTGTCCATCCCTGCATAATCGCTTGCGAGTTCAGCGTCGCGAATTCGATGTAGAACAGCGTCTGTAGCAGGTCCATGACATGGATATCCATCTGCTGATACCCGCGCAGACTACCTGCATTATTGGCCCGGGCGTAGTCGCGGAAATCCACAATCGTCTTGCTGACGAGCGGATAGGTGCCCGGTTTGGACTCCAGCTTTCCACCTCCGCCTAGAGAGGCGTTGTGCTTGCCAATATCAATCCATGGCAGCTCACGGTAATTCTCGAAATCCCAGAAGCACCAAGGGAGATAGAAGCCTTTGTGCATGTACCGTGATATTTGCCATGTCTTGCTGTTGACTGTATCCGTCTTGCGAATGTAGAACTTCGGGATGCGTACATACACATTGCCCAGGCTGTCTGTAACCTCAATGATTTCCCGATAAATGCCAGCATCATCGAAGTCATTGCCAACAGTCTGGCTGTCTACCCCCGCAGCCGCTGCCATGCCCACCGCGGCGTCTGTGCGCGTCAACACAGGGTTTTCGCTTTTGTCCCATGCCACGCCGTAAATGGTGTGCGGGTCAATAGCGTCTATCCGCCGCCTATTTCGCAGGGCTAACGCTCTAGCAATGATATCACCCACCCTACATCACCACCCACTGACTGCCGTCCGACTGCCACATCTGCTGAGTCTGCACAGCCATGTATACAGTGCCTACGGGCACACTGTTGGCGGCAGGGCGCTGCGCCTCGGTCGCGCCGTAACGTTCAAGTAAACTCCCAGTTAGTTGCACTCTCTGGTTTCCGTCACCGAGCAAGGTCTTGATCTCTGCAAGGGTCTGCTCAGTCGCCCTGGCGCCCAACGCCTCGATCAGATCGTCGAGCTTCGGCGCCATGTCCTCGGCCGGCTTCCACGCAAGTGTCTCGCCAGACCGATCCAACACCTGTGGTACCGGCACACCGATCTTGCGTATCAGGTCCGGCAGCTCAGGATGTTCTGACATCATACATCCCTCCCTGGATGTCTAGTAGTATCGTGGTGTCCACTCGATCTTGACGTTCTTGGTCCCCGTGCCCGCCACTGTGATGGCGTTTACTCCAGACGCCAACCTAAAGCCGCCCGTGAGGAACGCCTCCCCGAGCGCGCTCACCACGCTCACGCCGCCCTTGGTCGCTCTGAACCTCTCGCAGTCCACAACCACCGACTCACCCGTTCCAATGGCCATGGTCAGGCCTAGCGTCTGCCCCGTGGTCACGTTGGTGATGACGGGGTTGGTGATGGCGCCTGATATCGTCACCAGAGGGCTCGCCGAAGCGGTGCCTGGGTTATTCACATCGGCGGACGCCGTGGTGACCGTGACGCTCTGGTCTGCCCCGAGAAGGGCAGGATTCGCTGCGCGGAAACCGATGTCCAGCGTGAACAGCCGGCCGCCATGCCGGCCCGTCAGGTACGCATGGTCGATCCTCTGTGCATACACCAGCATGTATCGCTCGGACAGCTCGTGCCTGTATAGCTTGAGGGGGTTCGCCCTGTAGACGAACCCCGCCACCATCTCGCGTATCCTATCGGCGTCGTCCTTACTCAGGCCCTGGAGCGTCCCGGTGACCCGAACATCCCGGGGCTTCAGCCGGATCATGCCTGCGTCGATCTCCTGCCCATCGCGGCCCTCGATCTCCACGCCCGGCAGGTCGGCCTCCATGGGCCAGCCCTGCACCGACAGCTCCTCCGGCAGCAGCATGACCTCGCCCAACGCGTTGATCACCTTAACCTGCATTTGCACCACTCCCTAGCAGGGCCAGATCAGCCCGACGGCCCAGAGACTGCATCAGCTGGTCGAAATCCTGCTCGCCCGAGCTGTAGATCTGGATCGTGTTGATAGAGTAGTAGTTGTTGACTACCGCGGCAGCAGCGCCGTTGGCGGCCGCCTGCCCGCCGGCATAGGCCAGGAACGCCTCTCTCATTGAGTAGATGGCCCGCTCGACGCTGGCGGCATACACGGGCAGCGAGTCGAGCACCCTTAGCGGTCGCATCAGCTCGACCAGTAGATCCCGCGTGGGCCCGGTGATCTCGCTGATTTGCGTCCCGGCGCTTCCGCCCCTGCCGTCGTCGATGCCGTAGTCCTTGCGCCAGTCTTTCTCGATAGTGGGTATCCGTACGCCTAGCCAGCCCAAGAGCGCGTTGATCGTCTTCGCGATGGCGTTCCAAATCCCAACCACGACGTCCGCCACCCAGACGAACACTGCGGCCACGGCCCGTATCACCGGCGTTAGGATGCGCACCAGGATGTCGATTATCGGCACCAGCGGCGCTATGAGCTGCCCGAACATGTCGATCAGCTCTTCGATGAGCGGATTCAGCACGTCCACCAGGGCTGCGAACTGCCGGCTCTTCATAACGAGGTCGGCCAGGGTCATCACGAGCGCTTTCCCTGGGTCGTCGTACGTCTGGACGTTGCGCTGATACGAAAGGATTACATCTCCCAGGGCCCCGAGGTTGCGCAGGATGTTGTCGGCCAGGGTCTTGCCCCAGCTTTTCTCCTTGCCATCGATAAGCTCGTCGACCTGGTCCAGGGCCATCTTGGCCGCCAGCGCGTAGAGCTCCCAGCCCTCGCCCATGGCCTCGTATTTGAGCTGCAAGGCCTTCATGGTCTCGCGGATGCCCTTGAGCTCGTCCAGCTTGGCCTCGTTGGCCAAGCCCATGACTGTCTCGTACATCCTGCCGACTGCGCCGGCACGGGCATCGGCGTTCTGCTGAGAGGCCTCGGCGAGATCCTGCTCGTGTTTGAGCTGCTCCTCAACCGAGACAGCACCGATGCGCTTTCGTAGCTCATACTCAGACTCGGCTTGCTTGCGCCGCAGGCTTTCCCCTTGGGCAAACACCCACTTCATGATCTCGGCTTCAGTCCATCCCGCCTTGCGTAGGGCCTCGATCTTGCGAAGGGTTGACAGTTCGTACAGTGCGTCCTCGTCATCAAGGAGTCTGGACATTTCCTCCTCGCGGTCCATTGTCAGTGCGCGCCGCTTCCGCTCCGTTTCTTCCTCCAGTTCTATTCTACGCAGTGCGAGCAGGGCAGCCATAACCCCTACGGCCTTCATCGCGTCGTTCTCGACCCCAACGCGCTCCGCGACTATGGCCCGTATGGCGTCGAGGGTCTCCTCGGCTGCGTCCACTTCATGTTCGGTCATGCGGTCAGTCGCGCCGATCCGCTGCCTGACGGCTGCCTCGGTGGCCTTCGCCGCCTCGTTGGCAAACCATTTGTCGATGAGCGCCGCATCCGACACTATGCCGGCATATTCGGTCTTCTGAACCCTCAATGCCTCAAGCGATACAGTCAGCGGGTCAACCTGCCACGAATCGACCTGAAGCTGCAGCAGCGCCGTCGCGTCCTCAATGGAGAGATTCAGCGCATCCATGACCTTCTTGATGTCAGCCACTGCCTGCACACCGGCCGCACCAAGGTCCGTGTATGTCTCCTGCAGCTTCGTCAGTTCGCGAATCTGATCAAGCGCCGACTTGGCGTACAGGATGTGTATGATGGCGATATCCTCGCGCGCCTTCTCCGCATACACAGCGGCCGCCTCGATGTCGGCGGCCTGGTATATCCTGTTGATCTCGCCCATGTTGGCTGTCTTGCGGGCCAGCACTGCCGCCGCATCGTATATCGCCGCTATCCGGTCATCATAGGAGGTCCTGATCTTCCTGTCGATGCCCGCCATGGTATCGGCCCAGCCTGCCGCGCTCTTGCGGGCGGCTTCATCGGCCTTGTCCGCCCAGTCCAGTATCTTGTCAAAGGCGATCTCCGCGGCGCCGGCCCATGCGTCGATGGACTCCTTGTTCTCCTCCAGCCAATCCCGGAGCAGCTGCGTGGCTTCTGTGTAGCTCAGGCCTTGACTACTCATGCGCCGCTCTATTGCCTTGATCTCATCCTTGACTTGGCCTTCGAGGGCTTTGCGATGCGCCAGCGTCTCCTCATCGTCGAGATCCCTCAAACGGTTAGCCAGAGCGTCCCTGCTTTTCTGGGTGAGCTCGGCATCGTGGTCCAGCTGATATTTTGTGATGTCGCTTTTCGCCTTGGCATAATTCTTATCGAGCTTCAGCCGGCTGTTGATTCGCTCGATCTCTGCTGCCGCAGCCCTATCCGACAGGTCATTTGACTCCTTCAGGCGCTCCAGTTCGGCATCCTGCTTCATCTCGTTGATCTGCCTGAGCAGCTCCATTTCCTGGGCTGCGGTTATGGTCTCTGCGCGCCTCCTGCCATCCAGGTAGGCGGCAAGGTCGGACGCCTGCTGTTCCAGCGCCTTGGCGTAGGACTGGCCACGCTCTCGGTCAATCTTGGCCGCATTCCGGGCGGCGCTAACCTGACCATCGATCTCGAACTTCCAGCGCTCCTCATCGGCCTTCCTGGTGTCGGCGTCGGCCTTGGCCTTCCACTCGGCGGCCCTATCGAGGGCGATGGCATTAGCGTCGGCCCATTCGGCCAGAACCGCTTTGTTCTCGTCGAGCCACTTCTGCAGCAGCTCACCAGCCTTGGCGTAACCGAATCCTTCGGCCGTCATCCGAAGCTCTATCGACTTGATCTGGTCCTTGACCATCTCTTCAAGGTTCTTGCGATGCTGCAGCGTGGCGTCCGTGTCCAGGCTCGCTAGATAGGAATGAAGCGTAGATGCTGCGCCCTTGCTGACCTCGGCCCTGTGTTTCTCGGCGTAGGCCGTCAGCTCCGCTCTTGCCTTCTCGTAATCGTGGTCGAGCTTGAGCTGCTCCTTCACCGCCGCCATCTTGTCGCCGAGGGCCCTGTCAGCGCTGGCCTTCGATTCCCTGACTCTCTCGATCTCGGCATCCTGCCTCATGGAGGCGATCTCTTTGAGTAAGCCCTCTTCCTGCGCAACGGTGATGGTGCCTGCCACCTTGCGCGCTTCAAGGTAATTCGCAAGATCGTCAGCCTGCTGTTCCAGCGCAGCAGCGTAGGACTGCTCCTGTTCCTTGGCCATCTTGGCTGAATGCTGCGCGGCGTTGACCTGCGCGTCGATCTCGGCCTTCCACCGGTTCTCGGAGTCTTTCTGGGCTTGCAGCTTGGCATCGGTCTCGTACTTGCCGATGGTTGTCTTCAGACGCTCCCGCCCGAGCGCAGTGAGCTTCACGGTTTCATCGTTGAGATACTCCTGCAGGTCGAGGATCGCAACAGCGTAGTTCTTGTCGAGGCTGAGCTTGGCGTCTACCTCTCTGAGCTTCGCCGCCACCGCCTGGTCGGAAGTGTTGCTGCTTGCCTCCAGCGCCGCGAGTTCCGCCTCGTGGTTTAGCTTGGCTATCTCCTGATTGATCTTCTCAGCGGAGCTGAGTGTGATGCTGCCCGACTTGATCCGCTCATCCAGGATTTTCTGCAGGTTTGCGGCCTCGTCTCGATACGCCTGCTCCGTGCTCGCGCCAATGGCCTTAGCTTCGGCTTTGGCGATGTCGATCCTCTTGCGCGAGCGGTCAATGGCGCCCGCGACGTCCTTGTCCCACAGGTCCTCGTTGTCTTTCTGCGCCTGGGCGCGTGCCTTAGCTTCATAGTCGAGAGCCAGCTTCTCGAGTTCTCGCTCCTTCGAGTAGGTGATGTTCTTCGCGGCTAGCCTACCTTCCAGGTAATCCCGCAGGTTCTTGGCGGCCTCGGCATGGCCCAGATTCTTCTCGGTTTCAACCTGCCGGCGGATCGCGTCTATGTGGTCGGAGACCTCCTGGTCCCACGCCTCGCGCTTGGCGGCAGCGCTCTTGTCCTTCGCCTGAAAGTCGAAGTCTCCGATGGCCTTCTGGAGCTTCGCCTTCTGCCCTTCGGTGATGTTCTCGGCCGCCAGGCGCTTATCGAGTTCGGCCTGGAGCGCCTTCGTGGCCTCCCGGGCTATCGCGGCCTGGGCCTCCGAGCCGTTCTTCTCAAGCTTGAGCTTCTCTTCCCACTTGGCGACCTCGGCGTCTATCTCGGACTGCCAGCCAGCCTCCATTGCCTTGCGCGTTGCCGTCTGTTCCTTGGTCCACAGCTCGCGGCGCTTGTCCTCGATCTTGTCCGCCGCGGCGGTGGACATGTTAACCTCGTCCCGGAGCAGCCGGCCAAGCTCCGCGCGATACTCGGTGATCCCCCATACCTGGGCGTCGAGCTTGGCGTCGGCCTCCTTGAGGGCCAGCGCCACACGCCGGTCTGCGTCTTCCTTGGCCCGTTTGGCCGCCTCCTGCTGGATGCGAAAGTCGTATTCGGCGTTGCGCTGGTTGATCGCTGCGATGGCCGCGTCGGTACGCTCGGCAGCGGACAGCTTCTCATCCATCACCCGGTTGAAGACGGCCTTCTCCTTCTCGGCGTTCTTCTCAGTGATGGCCAGCTCGTTCTGGGCCGCCGCCAGGGCGTCAGCGAACGCCTTGTCCCGGATCTTGGCTTCCTCTTCAGCCGCCCGCGCCTCCGTATCAAGTTCAAGCTGCTTGTATGCCGTCCTCAGGTCCGCATTGGCGGCGTAGGGGCCCAGATAGTCCGCGAGGCTCGCCTTCTCCTGCGTGGGCGTCCACCGCTGCTCCTTCTTCGCAGCGCCGAAGCTCTTCAGCATGAGGTCATAGACCTGGCTCTCGGTCTTCAGCCGCTCATCGCTGCTAAGCGCCAGGCCTTTGGCAAGCAACACGTTCTCGCGCAGCCAGTCGGCCTGCTCACGGAATATCTCCGACAGCGGCTGCGAGTAGTCCTGAGCCGCCCTGAACTCCTCGAACATCTCCGTCCGCAGGCGCGTCAGGAGCGACTTCTCTTCGAGTTTGAGCTCCCGCCACTTGGCCGAACTCTCGACCTCCATGGCAAGCCACGCCTGGACCTGCTCAAGCTGAGCCTCGAGTGTGAGCGCCCCCATGCCCACAAGGAATTGGTGCCGCTCTTCGGCATCCTTCCTGTCCTGCTGGCGCAGCGCCAGCTGCGCTTGGGCGAGGGCTACCTCGGCCGCTTCCACATCCTTGCCAGTCCGCAGCGCCTCGGCAAGGCGTACGTACGCCGCGGCCTCCTCCTCTTCGAGCCGCTGGGCACGGGTCTTCATCCCGCTGTCGAGGTAGTATTTGTTCCAGTCGTCGTTGACGCGCCGGTTGTAGTCAGCCACATCCTTGGCGGCCTGCTTTTGCACTAAGGCCAACTCTCCGGCGAGGTTCTTACGCTCCTCCACATTGAGCGTCGCATCGTTCAGCAGGCGCTTCAGGTACTCCGCCTGGCTCTGCGCCGACAGATCATGTAGCCTGACGTCAGTCCGGAACTGGTCGTAGGCATCGCGGATAGCTTGAGAGCGCTTCGTCTCTCTGAGTTGATGGAGCCGTTCGTCTATCTGCCAGATCTCATCAGTGGTCTTGGCGTAAACGTCCTTTATCCGCTCAAGCTCGGCGATCTGAGCGTCGGCGCCTACAATGTCGCCCATGACGACCTTATGCTGAAACTCGCGCATGGCCTCGCCAAACCCGGATTGGAGCTTCTGCTTCAAGCTCGCGTAACCGCCTTCGACTACCGCGGTGACGGCGTCCATAGCCGCTGCAAAGCGCTCCTCCAGTGCTCCAGAGCCCTGAGTTATCGCGTCCCGAAGGGTTGACAGGAGGATGTTCGCGCGGGCCGTTGCCCATGTCTTGGCGATGGAGTCGTCCACCTCCAGAGCCTTCGCGATCTCATCCCACTCGTCCATGATCAGTGAATGGGTCTCGCGGCTGAGCTTGGCGACTTCCTTGCCGAACGCTGCGAAATCCGACACCATCTTCGGCGTAGCAGTCGTCGG
>Ga0209097_10001221_pt1 | contig 22506 bp, 20 predicted proteins | sample AD_UKC052_MetaG_FD_184419 | JGI IMG/M metagenome (GOLD analysis project Ga0209097, IMG submission 184419) | Active sludge microbial communities of municipal wastewater-treating anaerobic digesters from USA - AD_UKC052_MetaG (SPAdes) (version 2) | ecosystem: Engineered > Bioreactor > Anaerobic >... | reverse complement strand
TTTAGTATTATCAAAACTTAGGGAATACTACAAAGTAGTTAAATTTTGTAAAAGAATGTTGATTCTTCTTTTTGACAGTCTGCATTGTGGCAAGCCAATTTAGGTGTCATGGGGCAAGTCGCGACCCTAAGCTGACTGTTAAATCTGATGTAAGGAATTTTAATCTCTAGTATTTTTGTCACTTTACATTTCCATAGCACCGCCAATTATTTAAAATAGAACGAATAATCCTGCCACTGGTGTAACTTCAAGCAACCCCCCCCACCGCTATATTAGTGACTAGTATGTCTCAACCGCAAAGCATTGGTAATCACTGACACAGAACTTAAACTCATCGCCAAGGCCGCAATCATGGGTGAGAGTAACCAGCCAGTAAATGGATAGAGAACACCAGCAGCTAATGGAACGCCTAGCGCGTTATAAACGAAAGCAAAACCGAGATTCTGTTTCATGTTGGCAATGGTTTCTTGGGAAATAGAGCGAGCTTGGGCAATGCCTCGCAAATCACCTTTAACGAGCGTTACCTGCGCACTATTCATTGCAACATCAGTGCCAGTACCCATTGCCACACCAACATCGGCTTTGGCCAACGCAGGAGCATCATTGATGCCGTCACCTGCCATAGCCACAATGCGGCCTTCTTTTTGCAACTTATCCACCAGCGCTAATTTATCGGCGGGTTTAACTTCTCCGTAAAATTCATCTATACCAAGTTTTTCTGCAACAGATTTTGCTGTTAGCAAGCCATCTCCTGTTGCCATAATCACGCGCATGCCTGATGCTTTTAAATTGTCTAATGCTTCTGCAGTGTTCTCTTTGATTGGGTCGGATACGGACAGCAACCCCGCAAGCTGACCATCGACTGCTAGATACATCACGCTTGCTCCTGTTGCACGTAATTCATCTGCTTGTACTTTTAGTGAATCAATATTGATATTTAGCTGTTCCATTAGCGCAGTATTACCTAACGCCAATTGTTTGCTGTTCAAATTGCCTCGTACTCCAATACCTGTACTGGACTCAAAGTTTTCTACTTTATCAAGAACCAATCCCTTTGCACCAGCAGCCTTCACAATGGCATCAGCTAATGGATGTTCACTACCTTGGTCAAGACTTGCTGCTAGGCGTAATACTTCATCTTCGGTATAGCCTGCAGAGGAAACCGCTTTATTAAAGCGTGGTTTACCTTCTGTCAAAGTACCTGTCTTGTCTATGATTAAGGTGTCGACTTTACGGAAATTTTCGATAGCAGCGGCATCTCGGAATAGCACACCTTGTGTTGCAGCTTTACCAGTAGCTACCATGATGGACATTGGTGTTGCCAAACCAAGTGCACAAGGACAGGCAATGATGAGTACTGCTACAGCGTTGATTAAGCCATAAACCCAACTTGGTTCTGGTCCAAATATCCCCCAGACTACAAATGTTAGTAATGCAATGCCAACAACGGTGATTACAAAATAGCCAGCTACTTGGTCGGCCATACGTTGCATCGGTGCTTTGGATCGCTGGGCTTGGATGACCATTTGTACAATGCTGGCTAATACTGTTTGGGAACCTACTTTTTCTGAGCGCATGACTAATGCGCCATTGGTATTAAGTGTTGCACCAATCAGCTTATCGCCAATACCTTTGGTAACTGGCATCGGTTCACCAGTAAGCATGGATTCATCCACTGCGCTACCACCTTCAGTTACGATACCATCAACGGGGACTTTTTCGCCTGGGCGTATGCGTAGCAGGTCACCAACATGAACATGCGTGAGCGGAACGTCTTCTTCTTTTCCATCATCATTGATTCTGCGCGCGGTTTTAGGTGATAAGCCAAGCAAAGACTTAATGGCGGCAGACGTTTGTGAACGCGCTTTAAGTTCTAAAATTTGACCTAATAACGTTAATGAAATAATCACAGCAGCCGCTTCAAAGTAAACTGATACGCGACCCATCTCCATAAAAGAGGCAGGGAATACATTTGGAACGACCGTGGCGACAACGCTGTAAATAAATGCGGCAGAAGTACCCAATCCAATCAATGTCCACATGTTCGGGCTTCGATTCACAACTGATTGAAAGCCACGCACAAAGAATGGCCAGCCTGCCCACAATACTATAGGTAAAGACAATACCAACTCAATCCAGCTTTGTGTGGCCATTTCAAACCATTGAAGGCGGTGACCCAACATCGCTAAAACGGTGGCAATGATAGTCAGTGGCAACGTCCAAATAAAGCGCCGTTTGAAGTCTGCCAACTCAGGGCTGTCACCATCGTCTAAACTAGGCATTTCTGGTTCTAAGGCCATACCGCATTTGGGGCATGCGCCAGCATGGTCTTGTCGAACCTCTGGGTGCATCGGGCAGGTGTAAATCGTACCAGTTGGCACAGGTTCGGTCATAGTGGGTTTTGTTTCTAAGACCTTGATATTCGAGCTTGGATCTTTAACCAAATACTTATTTGGATTGGCAGAGAACTTAGCTTTGCAACCAGCACTGCAAAAGTAAACTGAATGGCCTTCGTGCTGCAAAAAATTCGGTGATTGCTCTGTCACATTCATTCCACAAACAGGATCTTTTAACATTTAAATTTCCTTCTTTGAATTGCACTGACTAACAATCAAACAATCCAAAATACTTTCTACATCACAGGGCTCTTGTTTTTTCGTTCTGCTATATTACTTTCTGAAATTAACCACAACCGCATCCAGATCCGCATCCTTTGCCCTCAGGTTTCTGAGATGCATTGGCATCTGCTATGCCATAACCAGCAGTAATTACAGCTGATTTCAATTGATCAAGTGTGGTTAATTTGTCGTCGAACTGCACCGTGGCTTCGTGAGCTGAAAGAGACACTTTTACATCTTCTACGCCATTAACGGCTTTCAGGGCCTGCGTTACATTGTTAGTGCAACCTCCACAGGTCATTCCAGTTATTTTTAAAAGTTCAGTTTGCATGATGAAACTCCATTTCTGTCTGATTAAGCATTTAATTGTCCTAAATTTACTCACATTTTCACTAGCTAAGTATTACCATCTTGGAACCATCAGTCTGTTTGCTTGGACACATTGTTGTTTAAAGATGATTACTCATAACCGAATGATTATTTCTATCCTATAAATCCGTCTTACATTCTTACTTTTACTTCGTAATTAATTAAATCTGGGAAAGAATGCCGGTGTTCGCTCAGCATATTTAGAATACTCCTGCCCAAATTCAGCATAAGCCTCTTTCTCTTCAGTACGCGCCAAACGAACATACATGTATACCAAAATTGGAAACATCACTATGGTCAATATAGTCGGCCATTGCAGAAGGAAGCCAAACATGATCATAATGAATCCTACATATTGAGGGTGGCGCATCCGAGCATAATAACCAGTGGTAGCGAGCGTGCCTCGTCTCTGGCTTTTATACAAAATTGCCCAAGCTTCTGACAGCAACCAGAATCCGCCTCCAATGAACAGGAAACTTAGCATATGAAAAGGTCCAAAATGTGGATTGGAACGCCAACCGAACATAACTTCAAGTAGATGCCCCGAATCGTGTGACAAGAAATTGATACCAGGGAACTGCTTTGATAGCCATGGCAGCAAGAGATAGATCGTCAGTGGGAAACCATACATTTCTGTGAACAAGGCAACAATGAAGGCAGAGAAGGCACCAAACGAACGCCAGTCACGCTTGCTTTGTGGTTTAGCAAAACTAAAAGCAAAGATGATGAATACTACTGAATTGATGATAACTAGCGACCAAAGCCCATAGGATGTGGATGGAGTATTCATTTTGAATTCCCCTCGGATTTTTCATCTTTCGGATTATGGTTGCCGTGCCCATGATGCATGAATAGATGCATTAACGGACAAGCTAGCAAAATCAGAAATGGCAATAACCCAAGTACATGAGCGCGGTGCTCGGTAAACAGCAGTAGACCAGCAATTGCAAGAAATCCATAAAATACCCATTTCCCTCTGGAAAGATGTTTTTCTTCGTGTTCAGTAGTCATAATAACCTCCAATTTAGTACAGTCATTTTTATGTTTACTACAGATTTTTTACCAATAACTTCTTAAGATCCGCTTGAGACTACGTTCAATTTACCTACCATTCCCGCTTCAGAATGACCTGGCTGTAAACAAGCAAAATCGAAATGACCAGACTTATTAAATGTCCATAAAATTTCACCAGAATTGCTTGGCTTAATGCGAACCATATTTGGATCATCATGCTGCATATCAGGCATTTTTCTCATCATCTCAGCATGTTCTTGAAGGTCTTTTAGTGTTCCTATCACCATTTCATGCAATATTTTGCCTTGATTAGTAATGATAAATTTCACCGTTTCACCTTGTTTGATGGTTAAATTATCTGGAGTAAAGCGCATATTGTCTGTCATGCTAAGTTTAATGGTACGAGTCACTTTAGCTGGGTCGCCAGCCATACCATAGGCAGTTTGCTCTTTATCAGCATGACTATGTTGTTCATGCGCTTCAGGTTTAATTTCAAACCGTACAGTACTAGCAGGCTTGCCTGCAAAGGTGACTATAGCAATCACTTTGGTTCCATCTTTAGCATCGAATTTACCTTTGGCTTCCAGCTTATTTTCGCCAGCAGGAGCAAGATTAGCCTCGGTTTTATTGCTGCCTGTCAGCATGGTGACTTTGGCTGTGACAGATTTAGTATCAACTGCTTTTCCGTGGTCTTCTACATAGATAGTGACAGTGTCAGGCTTTGTAACCAACTCATAATCAATGTCTTTGACTATGGCTACTACACCACCATGTTTAGCTTCTACATCACCATGTGCCAGCGCTAATGCTGGTAGTCCTAAAATACTTATTAACGCTAAAATACTTAATGCTTGTTTCATAATATTTCCTTTCAATAACGAACTAAAAAAGTGGCAATTAAATGTTCGCAATGCATAACAGCCAATTAAACTCAATTTACATCTGTTACTTAAAACAGTTCTTTCTCACCAGATTTAATCAGTGCTTCCAGCGGTTTTTTACCCACTAACCAAAACATCGCTGGCGTTAGATAAGTGTCCAGCAAGGTCGAGCTAATTAACCCTGAGAAAATCACCACAGCTACAGGATGCAATATCTCAGTGCCTGGCATCTCAGCTTCAAACAACAAAGGAGCAAGCGCAAATGCAGCTACCAATGCGGTCATGAGTACAGGTGTGAGTCGTTCTAATGATCCTCGAATAATCATTGTCTGATTAAAGGTTTCACCTTCAGACGCGCATAAGTTGATGTAATGGCTGACTTTCAAAATGCCATTACGAATACTGATGCCTGCCAGTGTGATAAAGCCGACAATCGCAGCCACAGAAAGCGGCTGACCTGATAACCATAAACCAATCACACTACCCACTAACGCCAATGGAATGTTGGCCATAATCATCAATGCCAATACAGAAGATTGATAACGGCTAAACAGAATCATAAAGATTAGTGCTAACGAACCAATAGACAGTAGACCTATAGTGCGGCTGGCTTCTTCCTGCGCCTCAAATTGGCCACCCATGGTAATGTAATAGCCTTGTGGCAACTTAGCCTCAGCCGCTACTTTACGAATGTCTTTAACCACATCAGACAATGCGCGCCCTTGTGTATTCGCCGATAACACGATGCGACGCTTACCATCATCTCGGCTAATCTGATTAGGTCCATCTGACTCATCAACGCTAGCCAATAATGACAACGGTACTCGACCAGTAGGCGTATCTATCATAATTTGCCGTAATCCATCTACGGTGCGCGCTGTTTCAGGTAAACGTAACACTAGGTTAAAGCGTCGATTACCTTCAACAACCTGGGTGACTTGTTCACCATCTATCAAGCTTTGCAGTGTTTGCAACAACTCAGATGGCGACATGCCGTATTGAGCTGCTTTGTCGTAATCAATCCGAATCTTGACTTGTGGCGTGAGTACCTGTTTTTCAATATCAAGATCTGCCAAGCCAGGAATTGTGGCCAGGCTGGCTTTTAATATGGCGGCTTGACCACGTAGTGTATCTAAGTCATCACCAAATATCTTAATGGCGATTTGCGCTCTTACTCCAGAAAGAATGTGATCTATACGATGAGAGATTGGCTGGCCAATACTGAGAGAAACTGGCAAAGGCGCGAGTAATTTGCGCATATCAGCATAAATTTCAGAAGTCGCACGGTTTGAGCGTTTTAGCTTCACGTCTAGTTCACTGGCATGCACGCCTTCTGCATGTTCATCCAGTTCTGCACGACCAGAGCGTCTGCCAATATTTTCAACTTCTGGGATTTTGAGCAGCAACAATTCTGCCTGCTTCACTAATCGCACCGACTCTGCCAAGGTGGTACCAGGATTTAAACGCAACCCAACCACTGCACTACCTTCATTGAAGGGGGGCAAAAATGTTTTCGGAAAAAATGGCACAGAAGCAATTGCCAGTGCCACTGCCATCACACCTGCAACCAAGAATGGTTTAGGATGATTTAGCACCCAACTTAGGCTGCGGCTGTATCCTGCTTTAATACGCTGTAACAACTTGGTATCGCCATGACCAAGTTGTTTCATATTAGGCAGTAAATAAAGCGCCATCACTGGGGTAAGCGTCACAGAAACAATCATACTAACCAGCAAGGCTACAATGTAACCTATTGCCAATGGCAACATGAGTCGACCTTCCATGCCAGGCAAGAAAAATATGGGTAATAAGACCAGTACTACAATCATGGTGGCATAAAGAATGGCTGATCTTACTTCTAAGGTTGCTTTAGCGATCAAGGTAATCGGATTCATGCGTACGGCTTCACCTTGATCTAACTTCAATCGCCTTAATACATTCTCGACACCTACCACCGCATCATCGACCAGTTCACCGATCGCAATGGTTAAGCCACCCAATGTCATGGTGTTAATCGACATTCCGAAATATTTAAACACTAGAATCGTAGTGAGTAATGAAACAGGGATTGCTGTAATAGAAATTAAAGTGGTACGCCAATTGGCAAGAAACAGATACAAGATCACCATGACCACCACTGATGCCGCCATTAACTTACCTTGTAGCGTGTTAATGGAAGACTCGATAAACGTCGCTTGGCGCATCGTAATTTCTGGCTTACGCATGCCTGCAGGAAGCGATTTTTGTAAATCAACAAGTGCAGATTCAATTGACTTTGTAAGCTTGACTGTATCGGCATCCGGCTGTTTTTGTATACTTAAAATCACAGCTGGATTACCGTTATAACCACCATCACCGCGTTTTATTGCGGCAGCAAAGGTAACTTCTGCAACTTGTTTTAGCAAGATGGGCTGGCCATTTTTAGTGGCAATCGCCAATCCTTTTAAATCCTCTAATCGTGAAGTACGGCCAATATTACGGATAAGATATTCGCGGCCATTCAGCTCCATAAAACCGCCGCTGGTGTTAGATGAAAAGTTCTTTAGTACCTTTTCTAACTGGTCTAACGTAATGCCTAATTGCGCCATTTGTGCAGTATTCGGTTGCACTTGGAACTGCCTAACTTCGCCACCGATAGGAATAACTTGTGCAATCCCAGGAATAGCAAGTAAGCGTGGTCGTAATACCCAATCGGCATACTCTCGCACTTGCATCGGTGTGATTTTAGATGCGTCGATGGGTAAGGCAAGCAACATTATCTCGCCCATAATCGAAGTCACTGGCCCCATAGTGGCAGAGGCATTGGGTGGCAATTGCTCTTTCACCAATACTAATCGCTCACTGACGACCTGACGGGCACGATAAATATCAACATCCCAATCAAAGGTGACGTAAATAAACGACAGGCCTGCACTGGATACCGAACGTACATTTAACACGCCTGGCACGCCATTCATGGTGGTCTCTAGCGGGTAGGTAATAAGCTGCTCAACCTCTTCAGGTGCCATACCGCCTGCTTCAGTAATGATGGTGACGGTGGGTCGATTGAGATTAGGAAAGACATCTACGGGTAATTTGGTGAGTGAGAACCCACCAATTACCATCATGACGACCGCAATCGCTAAAATGATCAGGCGATTACGTAAGCTGGCATTGACAAGGAAATTGAACATGTCTTATCTCACCTGATTCAACAAGGATGCGCCTTGCACCACGATGCGATCACCGTCTTTCAGGCCGTCAGTGACCGTAACATTGGCACCATCCAGTGCCACGAAATGCACCACTTTGGCAATAAAGTTTTCAGGTTCACCATGCACCCAAACAATGTCCTGATTACTCGCGTTCTTAACAATCGCTGCTGCTGGAATGGGGATGCCTGCAATTTTAGTATTGGTTTGAACTAACACTTTGACAGGCTGACCTACTGATAAGAAAGTTGGCTTATCCCTGGACTTTATCTTGAATTGGATAGGTATCGCCTGTTCACGCAATAAACCACCTGCTCCGATGAATTCTAGGCTGATTGCATTGCCAGCGGTGATACTGGCATTTGCTGATGCAATATTGCTGACTAATTGAGTATCATAGGCTAAGGCTTCTATTCGTAATTTACTTGTATCCACAATTTCAAATAACACTTCACGTGCATCAACCACTTGACCAGGTACGACATTAACACTTGCGATTACACCAGAAGCTGGCGCAAACAGTGATTCTGTCGAAGATAAACTTGCACCGACAGTCGAGAGTCGTTCAGCGAGACTTTGCAATTCATAACGTGCAGATTCAATGTCTTTTTGTGGAATCGTACCTTCGAGCTGTTGTAAACGTGCTAGACGCTTCTCAGCCACAGCTTTGTTGGCACGTAACTCAGAAGCTTGAGCTGATTGATTGGCGCGATCGATTGGGTTGGTGGCTGGCTTCACGTAGGCCAGCAACTCCCCCTTTTGTACCTTTTGACCTAATGATGGCAAACCTTTTGAGCCAGCTTCCAAGCGCCCTGATAGCGTAGACTGCACTCGACCACTCGCATTTGGGTCTGCAATCACTTTGCCAGATAATTCCACTGTTTGTGGTGAGTCTTTTTGCACAGCAACAATCGTACGAATGGCGAGTTGTCTTTGTGATGGTTTAGGCAGCAAAACACTACCATTAGGCAATCGTTGCGGACTATTTCCGACCGCTACAGCAGGTGCAGCTGCATCATGATTTTCATCACCATGCGCTAGCACCAGGCTAGGTAATGCCAGTAAGCAACCGCCGAGTAATAAGTTTTTAATATTATTTTTCATTTGAACATTCCTACTTTTTGGCGGCGACGTTGACGAATGGCGAATCTTGCTATCAGCACTAGAATAGCCAATACGGTTAAACCACCAATCAGCCACTTGTTAGCAAATGGTGACACAGCAACATGGGAATCATCGGCATGTGCATCAGCGACGACCAAATCGCCTGCTAACAAATCACTATCGTTACCCGCAGTAATAGTAAAGGTGACAGGAATCTCAGTTGGTTTTGCAAAGGCTTTAGCTACTACGCGGTAAGTACCATCTGGATTGGCGGTGGCGATGAGTTTTTCTGAACCAGTTTCTACTTCGATATTGGCATCTGTGACTGGAGCGTTATCTACATAACGATCAAGGTATAAGGTCATTGCACCATTTTCGACAATACCGACCAACTCAAATAAGTCTGAATACACAGCAATGCGTGGCGCGCCTCCTACTGCAATGGCGACAGGGGCGGCACCATGATCTTCATCACCATGTGCTTGCGCTAGTATACTAAAAAGGTACATCGACATTACGGCTATTAAGGTTGAAACTACCTTCATGGCAACACTCCTAATGCTTGATTAACTTTTGAGATGGCGCGTCCTGTTTCTAGGCGTGCTTTGATTAAATTACGTTCAGCCTCAAAACGAGCAGCTTCAGCCAATAGCCGTGTAGGCAGATCTGATTCACCTAGGTTGAATGAACGATCTAGTAACTGCTGGGTATCCAATGCAGTATTAAAGCGTAACTCAGCAATGGCTACTGTTGCTTTTGCCTGTTCAAGCTCAAAGTTAGCACTGGCAATTTCAGCTTCAATACGTGCTGTTTCTAGCCCTTGTTCTGCATCTGCTTCAGCCTGTTCGGCTTGCACTGAGGCTAGTCGTTGCTGGTTGATTGCATCACTTGAAAAAGGTATTTTGAACTTCAGTGAAACACTATTGTTATACGGGTCATTTGAAAAATCTTTCTGATGAGTAACGCCAAGGGACAATTCAGGTGCATCTCTTGGTGTTGAACGTATCAAATCCAAACGCTTCTGTGCCAGGACTAAAGATTGTGCTGCCAGTTTTTGCGGAAGATTTTCTGTTGGCTGCTGATTAACTGATTCAGCTTCTTGAGGTATGGTCGTTAAAGCTGTTAGCGCTGTAAATTGTTGCATTGCTCTGAAAGCTTGCGCTTGAGCATCTTTTAAGGCGATGTTAGCCGTCTGTAACTCTACATTGACACGATTAGCATCTACTCTGGCTAAGTCACCGGCTTTTACCCTTCGCTCGACATCGGATAGTAATTTTTGAGCACTTACTACCCGTTGGTTGGCGAGGTCTTTTTCAGATTGTGCGAGACGCGTTGCCCACCATAAATCCCGCACTTCTCCTGCAAGGCGCCATTTGGTGAAGGTTTGTGTGGCACTAAAACGACTGGTTTCAGCCTCTACCAAGGCACGTTGGCTATCGCGCTGACCTGGTAGCCATAATGGTGCAGAGAATTCAATGTCGGTTTGGCGTTGACCTACATTACTGCCAATTTGGTCGGTACGCTGCCCCAATGAGATAGAGCTAGGTAATGGCGTTAAATTGGTCGTGGCTTGGCGTTTGGCTTCAAGCTCACCCAGTCGTGCAGTTTCTGCACGTTGCGCTGGCTGTCTGTTCCAAGCAGACTCTAATGCCTCGTGCAGCGTTTCTGCCTGCACAGAAGCTATTGGAAATAGCACTGTTGTCATAACAGCAACGGCTACTAATCGTAAAAATGACATATTACCCTCATATTTTGATACAAAACCCGCTAAGGGACTGACTCGCATAACTATATGCGACTTATAATTAAACAAGTTGTCATATTTACACTGTTTGTAAATGATTAGCCACATAGTTAAATATAGCTAGAAGCTGGGCGAAAGTTAATCCGCCCAGTACTTAATTAATGCTTGTGCGCGTCACCTGAATCCATAGGCATATCGTCCATCTTATGCATCATTTGATTCTCTTGCATCATCTGATCCATAATCTCTTGCATGATCTTATTATGCTCGATATACCACTCTTCACGCTCCTTCTCCGACAATCCTTCCTTCGGTTTCATTGTTCGGCATTTATCCATATCTTCCTTCATCATCTGCGTATGCTCAGCCAAGAGCTTTTTATGTTCAGCACCCTTAGCTGCTTCAGCCTGCTGTAGTTTAAGCTTAGCTTGCTGAACACGTTGTATCATGTCCCTTTGAAAACTATCCGGACCAGCGATAGCTGATGCAGAGATCAAGCCAATGCAACTAATGGCAATAATGCCGATCATTTTGTGAATGTTGTGTTTGCTCATAATAAAAACTCCTAACTAAAATTAAAAAAAAGACAGATAACTACAAAAAGGTAATTCCTACTTGAACCCTTTTGGCTAATACCATTATCATGGTCGGCGTATTACCGGTTGCTTACAACAACATTACAATTTTGTAATGTTGGGTAATTTGCCTCGGTACGTGCAACAATTAGCACGTTGATAAATCTCTGAGAGAAAAAGATGAAAGTCTTAATAGTCGAAGATGAACAGAAAACTGGCGACTACCTGAAACAAGGTTTAACCGAAGCAGGCTTTGTAGTAGATTTAGTGCGTGATGGACTCGATGGCGTACATCAAGCATTAACTGAAGATTACGATCTTGTAGTACTTGATGTCATGCTACCTAAGTTAGATGGCTGGCAAGTTCTTCAGCGAGTCAGGCAAGGGGGTAAGCATATGCCCGTGCTATTCCTTTCAGCTCGTGACCAGATTGAGGATAGAGTAAAGGGACTGGAGCTTGGTGCTGATGATTACCTCGTCAAACCGTTTGCATTTTCTGAGTTACTTGCAAGAGTGCGTACATTATTGCGCCGTGGAAGAGGTAAAGAGGCTGAACTTCTTCAGGTTGCTGACTTGGAATTGGACATTTTGCGACGCAGAGTCACACGGGCAGGCAAGCGTATTGACCTAAGCGCCAAGGAATTCACTCTGCTTGAATTACTAATTCGGCGCCAAGGTGAGGTGCTACCTCGTTCTCTGATTGCATCACAGGTATGGGACATGAATTTTGACAGTGACACCAACGTGATTGAAGTTGCGATGCGTCGTTTGCGTGCGAAAATAGATGATGAATTCGAGCCTAAGCTCATCCAGACAATCAGGGGCATGGGATACGTATTGGAAATTCCAGAATCATGATGAATCCGAAATCAATTACTTCCCGTCTTACGCTATTTTTTTCGACAGCATCTACAGCAATATTGCTGGTAGTTGGACTGCTAGTCGGTTCCTTAGTGGAATCACACTTTGAGGAACAAGACCTAATGGAGCTTCACGGTAAGCTGGAACTTGTGCGCCATGCACTGGCTAAGGTCAAAACTCCATCCGAACTCACTACCGTTCCTCAGATTCTTTCTGACGCGCTAATTGGGCATCCAGACCTTTCAGTAGCAATACTCGGGCCAGAGCATCATATATTATTCACTACGCCAAATGCAGCATTTGCAACTCACCTTCTTGAGAATCCTAGAAGTAAAGATTTATCTGGTGAAAATGAATCAAGTCCCGTGATGTGGGAACAAAAGGGACAAATTTATCGCGGAATTTATGCGAATGCAGAAACTGGAATTACCGGACAGTCATCGTCCATAGTCGCTCTGGCAATTAATATCGAGCATCACCAGGCATTTATGAAAGCATTCCACAATAACTTGTGGAGAGCAATCGCCGCAGGTATTCTACTAACCATATTGTTAGGTTGGGTTGCTGCTCGACGAGGATTAGCTCCAGTACGTCAAATGGCAGATGTAGCAAAGGGTATTTCGGCAAGTCACTTGAGTGATCGATTATCATCAAACGCGGTTCCTCCCGAATTGGCTAATCTAGCGATTGCCTTTAATGAAATGCTGACGCGCCTTGAGGGATCATTCCATCGCTTATCAGACTTCTCATCTGATCTGGCTCATGAGTTAAGAACGCCTATCAGCAACTTGATGACGCAGACGCAGGTGGCTTTATCCAAGGGCAGAACGGCAGAGGAATATCGAGAGGTACTATATTCAAACTTGGAAGAGTATGAGCGACTTGCACGTATGATTGCCGATATGCTCTTTCTGGCAAAAGCTGATAATGGGTTAATCATACCAAGTAGCGAAATAGTAGACTTAGCTCAAGAAGTGCGAGAACTGTTTGGTTTCTACGAAGCGATTGCAGATGAACAAGGCGTAAGTCTGATTCTTACAGGAGAAGGCAAAATTAGTGGTGACCGGCTAATGCTCCGCAGGGCTATAAGCAACTTACTCTCAAATGCCATTAGGCATACTCCACACAGCGGATTGATTAACGTATTCATCGATCATTCCAATCCTGAAGAAACGAATCTTGCCATTGAAAATTCTGGTGAAACTATAGCGATGGAGCATCTATCTAGGTTATTTGATCGCTTTTATAGAGTTGATCCTTCCCGTCAGAAAGCCAGTGATGGCGCTGGACTTGGGCTTGCTATTACGAAATCGATTATTGAAGCACACCAAGGAAATATTCAGGTATTTTCATCAAATGGTACTACTCGTTTTAAAATTACTTTCCCTAACTGCTAATAAACCTTTTATGTAGCTTTATCCGTCTTCATTGACTCTGGCGTTTTGACACAACCTCGGCCCAAAGTTCCCATTAAGCGTAGCAAACCACATGCCCCAAAGCCGTCATTGGCATATATTAAAGATTAGATACTCCAAAGCGGACACAGTTAATCGGATCTTTCGACCCAAAGAATATACTACATCCCAGAGTAAGTTGGACCGCTACCAGCTTCAGGCGGCATCCATACAATATTCTGCGTTGGGTCTTTAATGTCACAAGTTTTACAATGAATGCAATTCTGTGCATTCATTTGCAAATATGTTTCTTCCTGATTCTTTACAATTTCATAAACCCCTGCTGGGCAATAGCGTTGCTCTGGAGCATCGTATATAGCGAGGTTAATCTTAATTGGAGTAACTTTGTCGACTAAATTTAAATGACATAACTGATTTGCTTCATGAGCAATGTTACACAGGCTAATTGAATTCAATTTATCAAAACTATAAACCCCATCAGGTTTAGGATAGTCAATTTTAGGCATTTCAGCAGCTGGTTTAGTGCATGTGTGGTCTGCCTGCTTGTGTTGCAAAGTCCAAGGTAAGTTGATGCTAAATGCAGCTAACCACATCTCGAAACCGCCGAGACAAGTTCCGCCCCAGCTACCAAACCTTGATAAGAGTGGCTTCACATTTCGCACGGCATTAAGATCTTCCCAAACCCATGAGTTTTTAAGTGCAATTGGATAGTTGTGGAGCAAGCTTGAAAGTGCCACTCCATCTGCCTTATTATTAAATTCTTCAAATACTGCCTCAGCCGCCAGCATTCCAGACTTCATTGCATTATGACTTCCCTTAATGCGAGGCACATTGACCATACCAGCACTGCAACCAATGATGGCACCGCCAGGGAATATCATCTCTGGCCATGACTGCAAACCACCTTCAGAGATGGCTCTTGCACCATAACTCAATCGCTTGCCATTTTTGAGTAGCGCTTGAATTACAGGATGTGTCTTAAAGCGTTGAAACTCCTCATAAGGAGATAAATGCGGATTGGCATAATCTAGATGCACTACAAATCCAATTGAAACCAATTGCTCACCATAGTGATAAATGAAAGAGCCGCCGCCTGTTTCATTATTTAATGGCCAGCCTAGACTATGCTGCACTAACCCCTTTTTATGCTGTTCTGCAGAAATACGCCAGACTTCCTTAAGTCCTAATCCATACTTTTGTGGAGATGAGTGTTTGCGTAAATCATAATGATCTTCTAACTCACGGGTGAGTGACCCCCGAGAACCTTCAGCAATCAGCGTATATGGCGCTCTAATTTCTATACCTGGCGTAAATTGTGAAGTTGGCTGACCCGTTGAGTCACGTCCCATGTCACCTGTGATAATACCGATGACTTGATTCTGATCGTCATACAACATTTCTTGCGCTGCAAATCCAGCATAAATCTCAACACCCAACTCTTCAGCCTGTTGTCCCAGCCATACGCAAACATCACCAAGACTAACAATATAATTACCTTGATTACTCATCAATGGCGGCATCAGTTTATGTGGGATAGCCCAAGACTTAGCCTCACTCAGTATTAAGAATGCATCCTGTTGGACAGGTGTATTTAGAGGCGCACCTCTCGCTTTCCAATCTGGGATTAGCTCATTCAATGCAATTGGATCAATTACCGCACCTGATAAAATATGCGCACCAACCGCTGCGCCTTTTTCAAGCACGCACACGCTTAACTCTTTGCCAGTTTCATTTGCAAGTTGTTTTAGTCTAATTGCTGCTGCTAAACCAGAGGGTCCTGCTCCAACAATTAACACGTCATAATTCATCACATCACGTTGCATTATTTTCCTTCACAATCTTTAGGCAATTTCAGGCAAGTTCACCAAATCACTTCGGTCAACATCTGCTGTAAAGCGCTTACATAAATCTAAAAACTCTCGAATGCCTGTGGTTTGATATTTTTGCTTATGCCACAAGAAATAGAAATATCGACCCAACTCTAAACTTGGGGTTGATAGTGGGACTAAACTACCTCGACGAAATGCATCTTTGAGGGCAAGGCGAGAAATACAGCCAATACCTAGACCAGATTCAACCGCACGTTTAATTGCCTCTGTATGCTCAAGCTCTAATCTAATTTTAAGCTCTGAATGGTGACTGTGAAAAGCGCGATCAAAGGTGGCGCGAGTGCCAGAACCCTTTTCCCGCAAAATCCATTGCTCTTGTAGAAGTTGCGTCATGGAAACTTTGCGTTGATTTGCCAAGGGATGATTCGGCGCACAAAATACCACCAACTCATCTGCAATCCATGGTTCAACGGCAATGTCTGGATGATTGCAATCGCCCTCAATCAAACCTAAATCTAATTCATGATTGGCAATTTGTTGCACGATGGTACTGGTATTGTGCACTTGAAGTTGTATGCGACTTTCAGGATGTTCTTGTAAGAACCTAGCCACAAGAATTGTGGCCAAATAGTTACCTACAGTTAATGTTGCACCAATCTTCATATGTCCAAAACCTGCATTACCCTGCAGTAAATTCTCAATTTCTTTTGCACGGTCTAATAGCTCTACAGCACGCGGTAATAATTGCTGACCAGTTTCATTGATGCGCAGTGATTTACCGACGCGATCAAATAGTTGCAAGTCAAACTGTCGCTCCAATTCACTTAATGCTGTGCTAGTAGCTGATTGTGAAAGCGACAATACCTCAGCTGCACGTGAGACGCTCTCCGTGCGGCTAATTGCAACAAAAATCTCTAATTGTCTTAGGCTATATTTCATACATTCTTATATCTATTTAATAGATATATATTATCTTTATAATCCATTTAATAAATATTATACGCTACTGTAAAATGCACAGCAATTGCAAAGGATACTGTCATGAAAATATTAGTCGCAGTCAAACGAGTCGTTGACCATAACGTTAAAGTACGCATCAAACCTGATGGTTCTAATGTGGACATCGAGGGCGTTAAAATGGGAATCAACCCTTTTGATGAAAATGCTATCGAAGAAGCTTTACGCCTTAAAGAGAAAGTATTGGCAACAGAAGTGATTGCCGTTTCTCTGGGTGGCGCAGCCAATCAAGATGTACTACGCCACTCATTGGCGATGGGGGCTGATCGTGCCATCCTCTTAGAATCAGATGCTGACTTACAACCTTTAACAGTTGCCAAGTTATTAAAGGCAATTGTCGAAAGTGAAAAACCAGACCTCATACTTCTTGGTAAACAAGCGATTGATGACGATGCTGGCCAAACAGGACAAATGTTGGCGGCATTATTAGATTACCCACAAGGTACTTTTGCCTCTTCAATCCAAAAGGAAGCGAACACACTCATCGTTACACGTGAAGTTGATGGTGGCACAGAAACACTTGCATTGACACTGCCTGCTGTAGTCACTACAGATCTACGTTTGAATGAGCCACGCTTCGTCAAACTTCCAAACCTAATGATGGCTAGAAAAAAACCGATTGAAACAATCAAAGCTACAGAGCTAGGCATAGCTACTGAGCCACGCCTTAAATTAATACAAGTTGCTGAACCTGCTGTCAGAAAAGCCGGTATTAAAGTTGGTAGCGTAGAAGAGCTACTAAACAAGCTACGCGCACATGAAGGGATTTTAGTATGACTATTTTAATTTTAGCCGAACATGATGGTGTTCAATTAAACCCATCCGTCCAACAAGCCGTTACCGCAGCCCAAGCATGGAATTCAGAAATTCATGTACTGGTTGCTGGGAGTAGCGCTGAAGTAGTTGCGAAGCAGGCTGCATCCATTCATGGTGTTGAACGCGTCATTCAAGCGAATGCCTCGCACCTTGAGAAACTGATTGCAGAAGATGTTGCCAATTTGATTGTATCCATCAGCAAAGATTACAAGGTCATTCTTGCCGCACACTCATCTTTTAGTAAAAATGCGTTGCCTCGTGTAGCAGCATTACTCGATGTTGCAATGATCTCGGATGTATTAGAAATCAAAGCTAACAATACCTATGTCCGCTCCATCTATGCTGGCAATGTATTAACCACTGTAGAAAGCAGTGATGCAGTTCAAGTACTGACTGTACATGGAAGCAACTTCAATGCAGCTGCATTAACTGGGAATGCAACCATTGTAATAGTAGATGCACCGACTGCATTCGATAGAACACAATGGAAATCAGAAATTCGTAGTCGCTCAGACCGCCCAGCATTAGGTTCCGCAAAAATTGTGGTTTCTGGTGGTAGGTCACTAGGAAGTGCTGAACATTTTGAGAGCGTTTTGTCACCATTGGCAAGCAAACTAGGTGCAGCTCTTGGTGCTACGCGTGCAGCTGTTGATGCTGGTTATGCTCCAAACGACATACAAGTTGGACAAACTGGCGTGGTGGTTGCACCTGAACTTTATATCGCGGTTGGTGTGTCTGGCGCAATCCAACATACCTATGGAATGAGAGACAGCAAAGTTGTTGTCGCAATCAATCAAGATCCTGATGCACCTATTTTCCAAGTGGCTGACTATGGTCTCGTGGCAGATCTTTTTGACGTAGTACCTGCGCTAACTGCAGCAATTCAATAATTATTAAAATTAGAAAATACATCATGAGCAAATATTCATCTGAACGCGTCCTTAGTGTCCATCATTGGAACGATAGTTTATTTAGTTTTAAAACGACACGCGATCCTGGATTACGTTTTGAAAATGGTCAGTTTGTAATGATTGGACTAGAAGTTGATGGTCGCCCACTTACACGCGCTTACAGTATTGCAAGCCCCAACTACGATGAGCATTTAGAGTTCTTTAGCATTAAAGTACCAAACGGCCCACTCACTTCTCGTCTACAACATTTGAAAGTTGGTGATGAGTTGTTAGTAAGCCGTAAACCAACTGGTACTTTGGTCACTCATGATTTAAAGCCAGCCAAAAATCTTTACCTACTATCTACTGGCACTGGCTTAGCACCGTTCATGAGCTTAATTCAGGACATCGAAGTGTACGATCGTTTTGAAAAGGTAATCTTGATACATGGTGTACGCTACCTAAGTGAACTTGCCTATGCAGATTTCATTGAAAAAGAATTGCCCAATAATGAGTTTTTTGGTGAAGAAGTTCGAAACAAGCTAATTTACTACCCAACAGTCACGCGTGAACCATTCCGCAATCAAGGTCGCCTTACAGACCTTATAAATTCTGGTAAGTTGTTTGAAGATATTGGTTTGCCGCCAATGAACCCAACTGATGATAGAGCTATGATTTGTGGTAGTCCACAAATGCTTGCAGACACAGAGTCATTACTTGATAACCTTGGATTTAAAGTTTCTCCAAGGATTGGAGAATTAGGTGACTATGTGATTGAACGAGCTTTTGTAGAGAAGTAACTCTTCGTCTGCTTAGGGCCCTTAGTGTCGAACATGAGCGGCCGCTATGCAGTTCCACAGTTTATATTTTTGCCAGCTACTGTTTAAGAACAAATCAGTTTGTTTAAAAGTGAAAGAATGGTCAGTTTCAATATTAATTAGTTTCAGCTGGATTGGATGATTATTCGTATAGCTCAAAATAAAATGCCAACAGCGTCAAATATTTTTTGAGATCATAAATTTAATTAAAAGCCTAAGTAATTGGCCGCAAGCCAAAAAAATATCTTATTTCATGCCTGCTGACCTAAATCAGAAGGCATGTTGCTTTTAGCAATTACAAAGCACTAGAGTTAGTACAAGTGTAGGTTTTGTTGTTGTATTCAAACTCCGTCATATCGCCGCTCAGTTCGCAATCTCTGGCAAATTTGTCATAATCGATATAAAAACGAATACTCTCAGGAAAGCTAGGTAACCAACATTCATTAAACAGCTCTTCGGCTGCATCGCGTAAGCTAGACTCTGTGATGCTAGGTTCATCCAGTTTTTCAAGCGCTTGGCTTAATGTGTACCCCACCACCCCAGCCAGATAATATAGATTTACTTTTTCATAGTCATTTAAAAACTCAATATCATCAAACCATATATTCAGATTAGCTTGGTTAATGCCACAAACTTCAAATAGCTGCGCGTCGTCACCGTCAATAAACTGTATCTCGAATTCTTCTACTAAATTGCCGTAACGGTCAACGTGCACGGCTGATTTGGCCTCATAGTCGTGTGCATCGGTAAAATAAAAACCCGTTGCGTCTATGTTATAGGGTGTTGCGTGTAGTGTTGTCATAGTCTTTTGCCTCACTGTATCGTTCTTAGATTGAAGAGCCGCTTTTGAATTAAAGACTTGCCCCGAATTTGCAGACTTATCAACCCGACCTGCATCGCTCTTGAGTTGTTTCGCCTGCCGATAAGGTTCATGGAGATTAAGAAAGAAAAGCCAGCAACCAGCCAAAATCGCAGTCGCAAAGCCGATATGCGAACCGATTGCAGGTGGTCACGAAGTGTTTATGCTTGTTTGGATTTCGCCCCGTGAGATGGTCGGTGCTTTGGCGAAACTAAAGAGCGAATGCTGTTAATAGATGAATAGCAAAGCAGGGGATGTTTTTAGTAAATTTAAGGCGAAATTTACTCCGATTCTATCGCTTCAGTCAGGCTTTGAAAATCCGCTCCTGCTCTTTAATCGAAGTTATGAAAGCTAGAGTATCTCTATGCGTTTAATTTTCTCTTGAGCTCGTCATATTGCGCTTGATGCTTAGTTGGGTTCTGTGCCTTAAGTTTCTCTAAGTTTCTTAATTTCCACTGTACTGCAGGGAATCGCTCAAAATCATAAAGTACCCAATTTGGTGTTAAGTTTTTTACGCTAAGTAAAAACTCTTTGTCATAATCGGTGAGGTTGTTATGGATCGTACGTATAAGATTTTCTCTGGTAGCTTCAAATTCTTCGTAGCTAAATGGTTCGACAGTCATGCCTTCAAAGTGATTAATCATTACTGCATGTTGATCCAGATAATTCGGCACAATGAGTTCATGCATTGGACGTCCACTACTAGCCAAACACAATAAGAAGCCAATTTTAACTTCTTCAGAAAATCCTTCATTGTTTAGCAAGTGCATCACATCAAATAAATCTCTTGGATGCTGGCGATCCAATGCAGCACAAATCTTACCGCCGTAAAGTTGGCCAAAAGGCACAACCGGCATTGCACAAAATACATCAAATTCAGTTTGAGCCTGATCGCATAACACCATTTTCTGCGGTGATGTTAACGTGCCTCTACCTGTTGTGTTCACTTCAATTTTAATTTGTGCGCTTCTCGATGATACCTGTAGCTTGTAGACATCATGCTGGTGAGTAACATTGATGTTTTGAATGCTGGCTACAATATTCGCTTTGATTCGTTCTAAGGCGCTAGAGACATTTATATATGTGACTTCTCTGTCTTCAATCGGCAGGTAGGTTAAATCAATATCCACCGACAAGCGTGGCATATCTCTCACAAAAAGGTTAATCGCTGTACCACCATGTATTGCAAAGCACTCTTCTCTTGCAACAATAGGCAATACATCAAGTAATAAGCTGACCTGATTTTTATAGTTTTGCATTTTATGCCAACTCTTTAGGAACGGTTATTTGGTATTTTGTATTGAGGACGCCATTAGGTACAACACTCCGCTTACCTTTCCCAAGGTCGATTTTGGTCAAATCTAAATATTCAAACCAGTCATGTTTGGCTTTTTCCGCTAGAAATAAAAACAAACGCTTTACCTTAACTGAAGTACAAGCCTCTAACAGTGCCTGTACCTGCTGCGGTCTCAAATTAGTCAGTCCTTCCATCAACTCATGGCATTCGGACAACTCTTGTTTCTCTGGTGCGAGGTATAAACATTCCATGATGGCACGAGCAGGACTTGATACCTGGATTGAAAAGGTTTTGAGCTCTAGATCAACCAGTCCAAGTTTTGGAGGTAGGAAAGAACTGCCATAATAATCTATTGCAACCTTCCAGTCAGCATTATTAACCCAAGCAGGCAGTCTATCTGTAGCCCCGCCAAACAATATAGCTTTGACATTGGAAAGTTGTAGATAATGTGCCTTTCCTAGCATCGCTAACGCAGTTTTAGCGCCAGGATGTATGGCGGAATCTGATTGTGTTTGCAAAGCAAATACTGCTCCTTCGTAAGAAGCTTGGTCACCTGACCTTATGAGAGCGCCTGTACCTATAGACTGTAGCCACGCACTCTTCTTATATCTATCCAGCAACTGATTGGAGATACCTCTTTTGTTTAGCCACGAAGTTAAATAAACTGCGCCAGCAGGCCAGTCATTTATTAGCGGGTTTAATATTTTTTTATTTAATACACTCATAGTATATTTATAAGCCTATTTGTAAACCAAGTCAATTAATTAGTTTATATTTTCATGTTGGAATAAACTTATAGTTTATCTATAAGTATAAATATAAACCTAGCTAATTCATATGATCTGCATTAACGTTTAGTGAAAGATAAATGCTGACTACGCAAGACGCGTAACAAACTAACTGCGATTTTCGTTGTTAAAATCGGTATTAAATACTTCTAAATAGTGGTTGATGCATCAGCCACATCAAATGCTGGGGTAAGCCTCGCGGCAAGGGGTGTGTTTAAGAGGTGCGTGGCTTTGGCAGCACTTAAATTGACCCTTTTTGAGCATTCAAGATTAAGTTTTTTTAAGATTTATCTATTTGTCTGACAAATCTCGGCAACTTGCCTATCCTGCATTAGGTAGGGGAATTAGTATGTACTAAATCTGCATGGAGTGAACGTAAGCACTTAATTTTCAAAGCAGTCATTGAAAATTAATTTATTT
>Ga0209097_10001220_pt1 | contig 22514 bp, 20 predicted proteins | sample AD_UKC052_MetaG_FD_184419 | JGI IMG/M metagenome (GOLD analysis project Ga0209097, IMG submission 184419) | Active sludge microbial communities of municipal wastewater-treating anaerobic digesters from USA - AD_UKC052_MetaG (SPAdes) (version 2) | ecosystem: Engineered > Bioreactor > Anaerobic >... | reverse complement strand
CGGCGAGCGGCTCGTCGGCTGCGGCGGTGCCCGAAGCCACGCGACCGCTGCTGCCTGATCCGGCCGCCGCTACCGAATCACCTGGGTCTGCGAACGCGCGCAACAGTGCGCGGGACAGCTCGCGCAGTGCCCGCGAATCACGCAACTAGACGAGGACAAAATCATGAACAAAATTGCTCCCGTTCTCACCGCGTTCCTCGTTGCGATTTTCGCGTTTTCGCAAACCATGTTCACGGTCGACGAGCGCGAATACGCAATGGTGCGCCAGCTGGGCGAAGTGGTTTCAGTAAAAGACCAACCGGGTCTGAACTGGAAACTACCGTTCATTCAATCGGTTACCAAATTCAGCAAACAAATTCTCACGCTCGATAGCGTAGAGCCCGAGCGTTTCAACACGAAAGAAAACCAGCCGGTGCAGGTGGATTCGTTCGTGAAATGGCAGATTGCCGACGCGCGCGAGTTCTACCGTACGGTGGCGGGCGAAGAGAAACAAGCCGAACGTCGCATTGGACAAACGGTGACGTCGTTGTTGCGCGAAGAATTTGGTCGTCGTACGTTGCTTGAAGTGATTTCGGGTGATCGCGAAAAAATCATGGCGACTGTGCGCGATGCGGCAGAAGTCGATGCGAAGAAAATCGGCGTGAAAATCATCGACGTGCGCCTCAAGCGCGTGGACTTTGATGAGTCGGTTTCGACGCGCGTGTTCGATCGTATGCGTTCTGAGCGTCAACGCGTAGCCGCTGAGTTCCGCTCCAACGGCGGCGCGGAGAGCGAACGCATCAAGGCGGACGCCGACAAACAGGCACAAGTGATCCTCGCCGAAGCGTACAAAAAAGCGCAGGAAATGCAGGGCTCAGGCGACGCGAAGGCGACGGCGATTTACAGCGCTGCGTACGGCCAGAACGCAGAGTTCTATTCGTTCTACCGCAGCCTTGAAGCGTACAAAGCCACCTTCAAGAACAAGAGCGACGTGATGGTGCTGGACCCAAGCGCGGACTTCTTCAAGTTCTTGAAGAACGGAGCGAAAGCGAAGTAGCTTTTTGGTGAAGGTGAGCGGTGAATAGTGAACGGTGAACAGTAAAAGCCGCTCCACGACGCTGCTCACTTTTCACTGTTCACTGCTCACTTTTCCAAATAAACGTGGATTTCTTCGCCGCCCTTTGCCTCGTCCTTGTGATCGAAGGCTTGCTTCCATTTATCGCGCCGAAAGTGTGGCGGGAGACGATGAACCGCGCGGCGAACTTGAACGACGGGCAGCTACGCATGGTGGGGCTGCTCTCCATCGCTGTCGGATTGATTTCGTATTGGATTACCGTCGCGTTGATGGGGTAACAGCTTTTTAGCGCCAGCGACCTGCGGGCGGTCGTTTCAGGCGTTTTTACCTTATTGTCGACTTAACTGTAAAGTAAGCGGAAACGACCACCCAGCTGTCGTTCGCGCCATAAAGCCATACTTCACGCAAAGTGGGCAAATGACCAGCGCCATTCGCAAACGCCGCCTTGCGACTACCGCATCAACGACGGCAAGTGCGCCTCGCCCATGTATTCCGCGCTTTGCATTTCAGTCAGGCGCGACGTGGTGCGCGCGAACTCCGTCAGCACACGCCGCGTATCGGAGTCTTTGATCGAGTCATCCACACGCGAAATTTCCGTGAGCGGCGCAGCAGCGCTCATCACCAGCTTCACGCGGTGGTCGTAGAGCACGTCAACGAGCAAGGTGAAGCGTCGGATCACATTGCTGTCTTTCGCTCCGAGCATCGGAACGTTCGAGAGAATCACGGTGTGGTGCGCTTCGGCTAATTCGAGGTAATCGTTTTGCGAGCGCGGTGTTTCGCACAACGCAAAAAAATCAAACCAGATCACGCCTTCTGCGCGCCGGCGAACTGGGATCTCGCGGCCGAGTAACGTGATGGTTTTGTCCGTAGATACTTTGGCGGTCGCAAGGCGTGCGAATGTGGCCGCGAGCTTCGCATCCGTGTCAGCGCCCAGTGGCGTGTGATAAACACTGTCTTGCTCGAGTGTGCGGCGGCGGTAATCGATCCCGCTATCCACTTCCACCACGTCCATCTTTTCTTTGATAAGCGCAATGGTCGGCAAAAAGTTTTGTCGCTGCAAACCTTCGGGATAGAGCTTGTCCGGTGGATAGTTCGAGGTCATCACAAACACGATGCCGTTGTCGAAACAGTTCGAAAGCAAACGTCCAAGAATCATCGCGTCGGCGATGTCGCTCACGTGAAACTCGTCGAAACAAATCAGGCGATATTTCTCTGCAAGCCGCTCCGCGACCACAACCAACGGATCGGCCTCGTGCTTGAGTGTGCGCAGTTCGGCGTGCACGCTGCGCATGAAGGCATGAAAGTGCACGCGCGTTTTGCGGCGCACCTTCGTCGCGCCGTAAAACGAATCCATCAAAAAGCTCTTGCCGCGCCCCACGCCACCGTAAAAGTACACACCGGTCGGCACCACCGGTCGCGAAAAAACGCGGCCAATCATCGATGCGCGCTTGTTGCGAAACGCATGCAACTCGTCATTCAGCCGGGCGAGACGCCCCGCAGCGTTTTGTTGCGCGCTATCGAGCGTAATGCCGCGTTCGGTGCAAAGTTTTTGGAGGGTGGTGATCACCAGCGACTCCCTAGCTCTGTCATTCCCGCGAAGGCGGGAATCCAGACCTGACGGCAAACGACGTGACCATGTGCGTACGATGTGCCGTCGGTCTGGGTCCCCGCCTTCGCGGGGACGACGACGCGTTTATCTAGCCTACGCTCACGCAGACCTATCCCACGATGTGTGAATAAAGATCGCGCCACTCTGGATTGTTTTGATCGACCAAACGCAACTTCCAAAGTCGATTCCATTTCTTGATTTGCTTTTCGCGTTGGATCGCCGACCCGATGTCGGTCGTCAACTCGTACCAAACAAGCATTTTGACACCATATCGCCTCGTGAAGCCGTCGGCGAGATCGTGTTTGTGCTCATAAACGCGTTTGACTAAATCGGACGTGACGCCGGTATAGCGCGTGCCGTTGCGTTGGCTGGCTAGCAGATGAACGGCGCAGTTCATTCCGGCGCCTCCTTGGTCTGGGTCCCCGCCTTCGCGGGGACGACAACATCTGTCATTCCCGCGAAGGCGGGAATCCGGACCGAAAGCTGGCGAATAAACACGCCACGTCACTCTACATATTCAACGTCCGCTTATCGACGGCGAGCGCCGCCTCTTTAGTGGCTTCTGAGAGCGTCGGATGCGCGTGGCAAATGCGCGCGATGTCTTCCGACGATGCGCCGAACTCCATTGCCATCACGCCTTCAGCGACCAGCTCAGACGCCATCGGGCCGATCACATGCATACCGAGCACTTTGTCGGTCTTCGCGTCTGCGATGATCTTCACGAAACCGTCGGTATTGCCCAACGCGCGCGCACGACCATTGGCCATGAACGGGAAGCTGCCGGCTTTGTAGGCCACGCCCGCCGCCTTCAATTGCTGCTCGGTTTGTCCGACCCATGCGATCTCTGGCGACGTGTAGATCACCCACGGGATGCAGTTGAAATCGATGTGCGGATGCTGACCCGCGAGGCGCTCTGCGACGGCCACGCCCTCTTCCTCCGCCTTGTGCGCGAGCATCGGACCACGCACCACGTCGCCCACTGCCCAGACGTTCGGCGCGCTGGTTTTGCAATCGCCATCGACCGTAATGAAACCACGCTCATCGAGCTTCACGCCGGCTGCATCTGCATTCAGCCCGTTGGTGTTTGGCGTGCGACCGATCGACACGATCAGGCGATCAAACGTTGCGCTCTCCGCTTTGCCTTCCGCCGTCGTGTATTCCACGGTCACATTGTTTTTGCCAGTTTTGATCGCGCCGACTTTTACGCCGAGGTTAATTTTCAAACCCTGTTTGGTGAAGAGTTTTTGCGCTTCTTTGGCGACTTGTTCGTCGACCGCACCGAGGAAGGCTGGCAGGCCTTCGAGCACCGTCACGTCGCTACCTAAGCGACGCCACACCGAGCCCATTTCAAGGCCGATCACACCCGCACCGATCACGCCGAGCGATTTCGGCGTTTCGCCGATACGCAACGCACCGTCGTTCGAGAGGATGAGTTTTTCGTCGAACGCGGCACCGGGCAACGCGCGCGCGTTGGAGCCGGTGGCGATGATGACGTGTTTGCCGGCGATTGAAGTCTTGGCAGGCTCGGTCACGTCGATTTGATACACGCCGTCTTTCGCGGCGCCTGCGAACGACGCGCGGCCGTGGAAGAACGTAACCTTGTTTTTCTTGAAGAGATACAAGATGCCGTCGTTGTTCTGTTTCACAACGGTGTCTTTACGCGCGATCATCTTCGCCACGTCCATTTTCACGCCCGTGGCCGTGATGCCGTGCTCAGCGAAATGATGTTGCGCATGATCGAAATGCTCCGACGATTGCAGCAACGCCTTTGACGGAATGCAGCCGACGTTGGTGCACGTACCGCCAGGAGCAGGCTTACCCGCCGCGTTCTTCCAGTCGTCGACACACGCGACCTTAAAGCCCAACTGCGCAGCGCGAATCGCCGCCACATAGCCGCCTGGGCCGCCACCAATCACAACAACGTCAAATTGATCCATTTTGTTTTCCTGTCGCCATCCGTGGCGATTCGTTCATACGTAGCCTTGAGAAGCGAAGCGCGTCAAGGCAAATTGAAGACGCGGTTCCGACGGTGAGCCCCGGACGCGCCGCGCTGATCCGGGCTGCGTTGCGTCACTCGCTACTCCATCAAGCGCTTAACAAGCCGAATAATGATTAGCGAACCGCCAACAAACATCGTGACCTTCTCAGAGACATTCATGCTTTGAACGTCGCCTTTTTGTGCAGCGACCACGCGGCGGTGCCTGAACTCGTACGATACCGAGAACAGTCCGAACCCAACAAAGCCCATCCAGCCAACTAGCGACGAATCCACCGACGCAAAAACGCCTGGCAGATTCGAAAGCGCTATCAGCGCAAACAGAACCTGCCAAACGCGAACCGACGTGGGCGTGTCTGAGAACATTAAAGATCCAACAACAACCGAGCCGGATCTTCCAACGCATCCTTCATCGCCACGAGCGTCAACACGGCCTCACGGCCGTCGATAATGCGATGGTCGTAGCTCATGGCGAGATAGTTCATCGGACGAATCACGATCTGGCCGCCTTCGACCACGGCGCGGTCTTTCGTGGCGTGTACGCCCAGAATCGCGCTTTGTGGCGGGTTGATGATCGGAGTGGAGAGCATAGAGCCGAAGGTGCCACCATTCGAAATGGTGAACGTGCCGCCGGTCAATTCCTCGATGCCGAGCTTGCCTTCGCCTGCGCGCTTGCCGTAGTCCGCGATTTTCTTTTCGATGTCAGCGATGCTCATCTGATCGCAGTCACGAAGGATTGGTACGACGAGGCCGCGCGGTGAACCGACGGCGATGCCGATGTCGTAATAGCCGTGATAGACGATGTCGTTGCCGTCGATTGACGCATTGACAACCGGATAGCTCTTCAACGCGTGCACGGCAGCTTTGACAAAGAAGCTCATGAAACCAAGCTTGACGCCGTGGACTTTCTCGAACTTGTCTTTGTACGTGTTACGCAGATCTATCACCGGCTTCATGTTGACCTCGTTGAACGTGGTCAAGATGGCAGCAGTGGATTGGCTTTGCACGAGACGCTCGGCCACGCGCATGCGAAGGCGCGTCATCGGCACGCGCTGCTCCGGGCGATTGCCGAGTGGAACGTTCACGGCGGGTGCGAACACTGGCGCAGCTTTTGGCGCGGCGGCGGTAGGTGCAGCAGCTGGAGCAGCTGGAGCAGCTGGAGCAGACTTTGACTCGACCGCAGCGATTACGTCGCCCTTGGTGATACGGTCGCCGCGCCCCGTGCCTTGAACGCTGGCGGCGTCAATACCCGCTTCAGCCATCATCTTCTTCGCAGCGGGGAGTGCGCCTGGTGCGGATGCAGCAGCAGGGGCTGCTGGGGCAGCGGCCACGGCAGCAGGCGCTGCAGCACCGGCCTTCGCCTCAGTATCAATCACGCCGAGCACAACGCCCGAGGTGACTGTGGCGCCGGCTTGAATACAAATTTCAACGAGCACGCCGTCGCCTTGCGCAGGCGTTTCGAGAACGACTTTATCGGTTTCGATATCGCAAAGATTTTGGTCGCGTTTGACCGCATCGCCGGCTTTGGCATGCCATCCGGCGAGTGTGCCTTCGGGGGTGCCTTCTGCGAGTTGGGGGACTTTTACTTCGATCAACATTTCTTATTCACTCCGTGAATGGTGAGCAGTGAGTCGTGAACAGTGAGCAGTGGGTGATTTGTGGAGTCGCCGGGTCCATCCCGAGCTGAAACTGCTCACTGCTCACCACTCACCGCTCACCAACGAATCAAAGATTCGTCATCATTTGGCCAGTGCCGAGCTTCGAGCTGAAAGCACTTTCGACTAGCTCTTTCTGCTGCGCGTTGTGCTTCGACAAATAGCCCACGGCCGGCGACGCGCTGACCGAGCGACCTGCGTACAGAAGCACTTGCTCCGGTTTCACGTCCGCACGGAAGTACGCCATGAGTCGGTACCACGCACCTTGGTTTTGCGGCTCTTCTTGGCACCACACGATTTCGTGCGCGTTCGGGAACTTCTTGAGCTGCGCTTTGAAGTCATCATGCGGGAACGGATACTGCTGTTCCAAGCGAATGATGGCAACGTCCTTGATGTCTTGCTCACGACGATGCGCGAGCAACTCGTAGTAGACCTTGCCCGAACACACGATGACGCGCTTAACGTTCTTGGCGACGATTTTGTCGGTCTCGCCGATCACCGTTTGGAAGGTGCCTTCGGCCAGTTCTTCGAGCGTGCTCACAGCTTCCTTGTGGCGAAGCAATGACTTCGGCGTCATTACGATGAGTGGCTTTCTCCAGTCGCGCTTCATTTGGCGACGCAGCATGTGGTAGCACTGTGCAGGCGTTGACGGCACAACGACTTGCATGTTGTGCTCGGCGCACAGCTGCAAGAAGCGCTCCGGACGAGCCGATGAGTGCTCCGGCCCCTGACCTTCATATCCGTGTGGCAGCAGCAACGTGAGGCCACATACGCGCCCCCACTTCACTTCGCCGGAGCTGATGAATTGGTCGATCACGACCTGTGCGCCGTTGGCGAAATCGCCGAACTGTGCTTCCCAAATCACAAGCTGATTTGGCTCTGAAGTCGCATACCCATATTCGAAGCCGAGCACAGCTTCTTCCGAGAGAATCGAATCGATGACAGTGAAGTCACCTTGCTTAGGCGCGATGTGTTGCAACGGCGTGTAGCTGCCACTGTCCCACTTTTCGCGGTCTTGATCGTGGAACACCGCATGGCGATGCGAGAAGGTGCCTCGACCGCAATCTTCACCAGACAAACGAATTCCAACGCCTTCGTTTACGAGCGTTGCATAGGCTAAGTTTTCAGCCATGCCCCAATCAAGAGATTGCTTGCCTTCGCCCATTGCTTTGCGGTCGTTGATCATTTTTTCAACGCGCGGATGCAACACGAATCCTTCAGGCATCGTGGTGAGCTTTTTAGCGAGCGCCTTGACGGTTGCGAGCGGCACCGTGGTGTCAGCTGCGTCGGTCCAAGTGCGGCCTACAAACTTCGCCCAATCCTGCTGGAACGGTGCGACGTAGTTTGCAAGAATTGTTTTGTTGGTGTGCGTGCCTTTGTCCATCGCGTCGCGGAACGCCGTGACGTACTGATCACCTTCACCAGGCTTAATCACACCCTGCGCTTCGAGTTGGTCTGCGTAGAGCTTGCGGGTACCCGGATGCTGATGAATTTTCTTGTACATCAGGGGCTGCGTCACCATCGGCTCGTCTTGCTCGTTGTGCCCGAGGCGACGGAAGCAGACCAGATCGATGAACACATCTTTGTGGAAAATCGTGCGGTAGTCCATCGCGATTTCAGCGATCAGCAAGCAAGCTTCTGGATCGTCTGCGTTCACATGGAAAATCGGCACTTCCGCCATCTTGGCGATGTCGGTGCAATAAAGCGTTGAGCGGTAGTCGCGCGGGTCGCTCGTGGTAAAGCCAATTTGGTTGTTAATCACCACGTGAATCGTGCCACCCGTGCCGTAGTGACGGGTCTGCGATAAACCGAGCGTTTCCTGATTTACGCCCTGACCGGCAACCGCTGCATCACCGTGCAACAGGATACCGAGCACTTCTTTGCCCGCTTTGTCGCCACGGCGGTGTTGACGTGCGCGTACCGACCCGACCACTACAGGATTGACGATTTCTAAGTGCGACGGGTTGAACGCGAGCGTGATGTGCATCGGGCCGCCCGGCGTCGTGATGTCGCTCGAGAAACCCTTGTGATATTTCACGTCGCCAGCGGAAAGGGCTGTGTCGTACTTACCTTCAAATTCTGCGAACAGATCTTTCGGCAGCTTGCCGAAGGTATTCACCAAAACACCAAGACGACCGCGGTGAGCCATGCCAATCACGGTCTCTTGCACACCGGACGCACCAGCGCGCTGCAGCAAATGATCGAGCACAGGGATGATCGTGTCGCCACCCTCACCGGAGAAGCGCTTCTGGCCCATGTACTTGGTATGAAGGTAACGCTCAAGGCCTTCAGCGGCAGTCAGGCGCTCAAGAATGTGTCGCTTTTGTTCTGTGGTGTAAGTTGGCTTGAGGCGCGACGTTTCGATTCGATTGCGCAACCATTCACGCTCGTCTTCGTTGGCCATGTACATGTACTCAACCGCGACCGTGCTGCAGTAGATGCCGCGCAACGTGGCGATGATGTCTTTGAGTTTGGCGCGATTCTGACCGTTGATTCCCAGAATTCCGGTCGAGAATTCGGTCTCCATGTCGCTATCGGCGAGGCCGTAGTGCTTGTGGTCCAATTCTTTGATGAACGGCACGTCTTGGCGCTTCAGAGGATCAATGTCAGCAATGCGGCCGCCGACGAAGCGGTACGCGTGAATTAACTTCATCACGCCAAGTTGCTTGTCCATCAGTGTCGCGTCGATGCTTGCGACTGCCGCCTTGCGCGAACGTGCCATCGCGGCAAACGCATCGATCACAGGCTGATGCGCCACGTCAGCAGAGCCCGCGCGCATCGCGTCGAAGTAGTCGCGCCATTTTTGATCGACCGACGCAGGATCGGCGAGATAGTGCTCGTACTGCTCTTCGATGTAAGGCATATTGCCGCCGAAGATAGTGGAGGTCTGTTGCAGTTGTTCCATCATGATGGGAACTCCGTTCCTGTGTTGAGCAGTGAAAAGTGAAGCGCGAGCAACGCGAGCAATGAGCAGGTTGTTATCTGCTCAAGCTCCGCCGCTCACTTACAGATTAACGCTGATGCAATGGCACCACATCACGCGAGGCTGAGCCCGTGAAGAGCTGACGCGGACGACCAATTTTTTGATCCGGATCGGCCAGCATTTCGTTCAATTGCGCGATCCAGCCAACAGTACGTGCAAGCGAGAAGATTGCAGTGAACAGCGCTGTGGGGATGCCCAATGCGCGCTGCACGATGCCCGAATAGAAATCAACGTTCGGGTAGAGCTTGCGCGAAACGAAGTATTCGTCCGACAACGCGATGCGCTCCAGCTCCATCGCAAGCTTGAACAACGGGTCGTTCTGCAGACCGAGTTCACCGAGCACTTCGTAGCAGGTCTCACGCATGAGTTTGGCGCGTGGATCGTAATTCTTGTAAACGCGATGACCGAAGCCCATCAGGCGGACGTTCGAATTTTTATCTTTAACGGCCGTGATGAACTCACCGATTTTCTCTACGCCACCATTCTTTTGAATGTCGAGGAGCATCGAAAGCGCCGCTTCGTTTGCTCCACCGTGCGCAGGGCCCCACAGGCAAGCTACGCCGGCAGCGATTGCTGCGTACGGATTTGTGCCGGACGAGCCGCACAAGCGAACAGTAGAGGTCGATGCGTTTTGCTCGTGATCCGCATGCAGGATGAAGATGCGATCCAGCGCGCGAACGAGCACGTCGTTCACTTTGTATTCTTCGCATGGTGTGGCGAACATCATGCGCATGAAGTTTGCGCTGTACGACAGATCGTTCTGCGGATAGATCATCGGTTGACCGGCCGAATACTTATGCGTCATCGCGACGAGCGTTGGCATCTTGGCGATCAATCGGATCGCCGCGATGTGACGGTGCTCAGGGTTATTGATGTCGAGCGTGTCATGGTAGAACGCGGACATCGCGCCGACGAGGCCAGTCATGATCGCCATCGGATGCGCATCACGACGGAAGCCACGCAGGAAGAACTGCATCTGCTCGTGCACCATCGTGTGGTGCGACACGTTGTCCACAAACTTATTCTTTTGTTCGACGTTTGGCAGGTCGCCGTTAAGCAGCAAATAACAGGTTTCGAGGTAGTCGCAGTTGGTCGCAATCTGCTCGATGGGATAACCGCGATAGAGGAGCTCGCCCTTGTCGCCATCAATGTATGTGATGGCCGAGCGGCATGCCGCCGTAGACATAAAACCGGGGTCATAGGTGAACTTGCCCGTCTTGCCGTAGAGTGATTTGATGTCGATGACATCCGGTCCCACAGAGCCCTTGAGGACGGGAAATTCAACGCTAGGCGAGCCGTCGCTGAAGGTCAGTGTTGCTGTCGAGGAGGCGGTCATTTCAAACTCCGAGTTTTTGTTTAGGGTGAATTACGGCAAGTTGCAAAAGTAAAGCTATTGGTTGACGCGTGTCTGACGCAGCGTTGCGACCATCTCGTCCGTGCCTTCGGGAAAAGTATTGGAGCGACCCGCAATGATTTCCCAGAGGTCGTTGTCGTCCAGCGCGATGAGCGCCAAAAGCTGTGTGTGCTCGTCGGCAGAAAAATCGCCGTTACGACGTTCAAGCAAACGCGTCAGAATCAAATCATTCTCAAGAAAACCGCGACGGCAGCGCCAGCGCAGTTTGGAGTGTTCGAGATCGGTAAGCATGGGGGTCGGGTCGGCGCAATACCGCCGATTAAGCCGCGCGATTGACGAGTTTTTCTTTGAGCTTGCCGATAGCCTTGGTTGGGTTCAGGCCTTTCGGGCAAACGTCAACGCAGTTCATGATCGTATGGCAACGGAACAAACGGTACGGGTCTTCCAGGTTGTCCAAGCGCTCGGTGGTGGCTTGATCGCGACTGTCTGCAACGAAGCGATAGGCGGCCAGCAGGCCAGCGGGGCCGACGAATTTATCGGGGTTCCACCAGAAGCTTGGGCAGCTCGTTGAGCAGCACGCACATAGGATGCATTCGTAGAGGCCGTTCAATTCTTCGCGATCTTCTTGCGATTGCAGACGCTCTTTTTCAGGCGCAACCGTTTCGTTCACGATGTACGGTTTGATCGAGTGATACTGTTTGAAGAACTGACTCATGTCCACGATCAAATCACGAACCACGGGCAAACCGGGCAGTGGACGTAGCGTGATTTTTTGCGGCAACGTGAGCATATTGGTCAGGCACGCCAAACCGTTCTTTCCGTTGATGTTCATCGCATCGGAGCCGCAGACGCCCTCGCGGCACGAGCGGCGATAGCTAATGGAATCATCCATCTTCTTGAGCTTCATCAGCGCGTCGAGCAACATGCGCTCGCTGCCGTCGAGTTCAATCTCGAAGGTCTGCATGTACGGCTTCGCGTCAACGTCGGGGTTGTAGCGATAGATTTCGAAAATTCGTTTGTCAGACATGGGAACTACCTAATCAAATCGTAGGGCGGGCAGTGCCCGCCGGCCATTTGTGGAAAGCGAGGCGGGTCACGCCCGCCCTACGTTTTTAGAACGTGCGCTTCGCCAGCGGAATCGAATCCACGGTGAGCGGTTTCATGTTCACAGGTTTGTAGTCGAGACGATTGCCTTCGCTGAACCACAAGGTGTGCTTCAACCATTCATCGTCGTTACGACCCAATGGATACTTCTCGCAGTCACCGTAGTCGTCCACAGTGTGTGCGCCGCGGCTTTCTTTGCGGGCAGCAGCGGACGTCATAGTGGCCTTGGCCGCTTCCATGAGGTTGGCTACTTCCAGCGCTTCGATGCGTGCAGTGTTGAAGACTTTGGACTTGTCTTTGAGCGACAGGGTCTCAGCTCGTTCAGCGATAGCGAGCACTTTAACAACGCCCTCGTCCATCGTCTTTTGTGTGCGGAACACACCAGCGTGTTGTTGCATTGCCTTGCGCAAGTCGTTGGCAACGTCTTGCGGGTATTCGCCACTGTTCGAGTTGTCGAGCTTGGCGATTCGCGCTAGCGAGTAGTCGGCAGCGTTTGCTGGCAACGGCTTGAATGCCTTGCTCGAAAGCGCTGTCTGGATCAAGTGATTGCCTGCTGCACGACCGAACACGAGCAGATCAAGCAGCGAATTCGTCCCGAGACGATTCGCGCCGTGCACCGAAACGCACGAGCATTCGCCGATCGCGTAAAGTCCATTGATGATCGAATTCGGGTTACCGTCTTTTGGCACCACGACTTGGCCGTTGATGTTGGTCGGAATGCCGCCCATTTGGTAGTGAATCGTCGGCACGACCGGAATCGCCTCTTTAATCACGTCGACGTTAGCAAAGTTCTTGCCGATTTCGTGCACCGATGGAAGACGCTTCATGATGGTCTCGCCACCAAGGTGCGTCAGATCAAGCGCGATGTAATCGCCGTTCGGACCACAGCCGCGGCCTTCTTTGATTTCTTGATCCATGCAACGCGACACGAAGTCACGCGGCGCGAGATCTTTAAGCTTCGGAGCGTAGCGCTCCATGAAGCGCTCGCCGTCTTTGTTGCGAAGGATCGCGCCCTCGCCACGGCAGCCTTCGGTCAGCAACACGCCCGCGTTGTGTACGCCAGTTGGGTGGAACTGCCAGAACTCCATGTCTTCGAGTGGAATGCCGGCGCGAGCGGCCATGCCCAAACCGTCGCCGGTGTTGATGAAGGCATTGGTCGACGCGGCGAAAATTCGGCCCGCGCCCCCGGTAGCGAACAACACACACTTGGCGTGGAAAATCGACACTTCGCCGGTTTCCATTTCAAGGGCAGTTACGCCAACGACGTCGCCTTCGGCATCACGAATAATGTCCAGCGCCATCCATTCGACGAAGAACGTCGTGTTGCTCTTTACGTTCTGCTGATAGAGCGTGTGCAGCATCGCGTGACCGGTGCGATCTGCGGCGGCGCAAGCGCGGGGTACTGGCTTTTCGCCGTACTTCGCGCTGTGACCACCGAACGGACGCTGGTAAATCGTACCGTCTGGGTTGCGGTCGAACGGCATGCCCATGTGTTCGAGCTCATAGACGACCTTTGGCGCTTCGCGGCACATGAATTCGATCGCGTCTTGGTCGCCGAGCCAGTCGGAGCCCTTCACCGTGTCGTAGAAGTGGTAATGCCAGTTGTCCTCGTCCATGTTGCCAAGGGACGCGCCAATACCGCCTTGTGCAGCGACTGTGTGCGAACGCGTTGGGAATACTTTGGAGAGCACCGCCACGCGCAGACCCGCGCGAGCAAGTTGCAGGGAGCAGCGCATACCGGCACCACCGGCACCGATCACCACTGCGTCGTATTTGTGAACTGAAAGAGCCATTCTCTGTGTGCCTCTATTTCATGCCGAAAAGGATGTAAACAGCCCACAGCACAATAGCCGCCGCCGCAATCCAGGAGTACGCGTTTAAGACCGCCAGAACCGCACGGCTCTTGACGTAATCGGGCCACACGTGCATCGCGCCGACGAGGCCGTGATACGCGGTAGCAATCAGTGCAAGCAGCGTCGCGAGCTTGAAGCCCACGTTGCCAAAAAGTGCCTGCCACTGTGCCGCATTCGGCGTGCCGTTAACCAGCAGTAAGGCCAGGACGAGCAGCACGTAGGAAGCGACAACCACAGCGCTGACGCGTTGCAGCCACCATTCTGAAATGAATTTCGACGACGTAGCCATTAGCAAAGCCTCCACACAACCAGCGCCGTCAGTACAACGCTGATACCAAATACCGCGAATGCTGTAGATCGCGCCGTTGGCAAATCGAGCCACTTATTCGCGTCTTGAATCATGTGGCGAAAGCCTGCAACCATGTGATAAATCACCGCAAATAGCAGGCCACTCAGCACAATCTTGCCAAGGATATTGCCCCAGATGATGGTGCGGAATACTTCAAACCCGGCTTCGGATTTAAGGCTCATTTGCAGCATGGCCAACAAGAACAACAGCGCCACGAAGAGCGCAATGCCCGTCACGCGATGCACGATCGATGCAATGCCAGGAATAGGCAATCGGTAATTGCTAAGTTCGCCGAACCCGATGTTGCGATACACCGGTCTGGTTCGTGACTTGGCGAGGGGGGTGTCTGCCATTAAATGCACTCCATAAGTCGTGAAAAGTTAACTGAGAATATTTGAGTAGTGGTGGCTGCGCGTTGTGCACAGGCCACGTCGAAATTCCACCGGCTTGTCGCCGTACGTATATGCAATGCGCTCGACACAGAGCACCGGCGAGCCCATGCCGACGCGCAGCGCTTCGGCCGTCGTCGGGTCGGCGGCGACGGCCTTGACTTGCTCTTCGGCGCGCAGCATGCGCACACCAAATTCGGTTTCGAAAAAACCATACATCGAGCCCTCGTAGGCATCGAAGCGCTCTTTGGTTAATCCTTTGAAGAGCGACGCAGGCAGCGTGATCTCGTCGAGCACGGTCGGCTCTCCGCCGTAGCGCAGCAATCGGCGCAAAATCAGAATGGCGTCGCCCGGTTTGATGTCGAGCGCGCGCGCAACTTCGGCGCTTACACGGCCGCGTTTCACGTCCAAAAGCTCGCTCGCTGGGTATTCGTCTTGCCCGTCGTTGCGGCGCATACGCAGAAAGCGAAACATCGAGCTTTGCGTTTCAGTGTGCGTCGCAACAAAAGTGCCCTTGCCTTGACGGCGGATCACCAAATTTTCGCCCGCGAGTTCGTCGATGGCTTTGCGCACCGTTCCTTGGCTCACACTGAACTGCCCGGCCAAATCCTGCTCGCTTGGGATCGCGGCGCCGGGGCGCCATTCGCCCGACTCGAGGCGCTGCGTCAGGAGCGTCTTTATCTGTTGATAAAGCGGCTGAAATGACGGCGTCTCCGGGGCCGGATTTACTTCGTTCGGGGCGAGGGCGACGTCACTCATGGCCGCAATTGTTACCCATCTTCAGAAGAATTGCAATCTATGGTCTTATGTCTTATATAAGACATAAGAGCTATTGACGCACGCGTCAATTCGCGCCATAATTTCCCCCAAGTTGAAGTTCGCGGGGTGTCGGGAAGCGCAATTTACGGCAGCGCAACATTTTCGCAGCAAAAATTGGCGGATTGCGCGAGAATTCAGGGTTGAGTCAGCCTAGTTGATTAGCGTCTTATATAAGACCGCGAAATTCGAAGTTGACACCTGTCCCGATTCTCACTCAGCCTCTCAGTCTCACAGCAAAGGAAACATCATGAAAGCCCCCGTTCGTGTCGCCGTCACCGGAGCCGCTGGCCAAATTGGTTACGCCCTCCTGTTCCGCATCGCTTCTGGCGAAATGCTCGGTAAAGACCAGCCGGTCATCCTGCAACTCCTAGAAGTGCCGGTCGAAGGCCCACAAAAGGCGCTCAAGGGCGTAATGATGGAGCTTGATGACTGCGCGTTCCCGTTGCTCGCCGGCATGGAAGCCCACAGCGACCCAATGACCGCGTTTAAAGCCACCGACTACGCCCTGCTCGTCGGCGCTCGCCCACGCGGACCTGGCATGGAGCGCGCGGATCTGTTGCAAGCCAACGCTGCGATCTTCACTGCGCAAGGCAAAGCACTCAACGCCGTTGCCAGCCGCAACGTTCGCGTTTTGGTCGTCGGCAACCCTGCCAACACCAATGCCTACATCGCGCAAAAATCGGCCCCTGATCTGCCCGCGAAGAATTTCACGTCGATGCTTCGCCTCGACCACAACCGCGCGCTGTCGCAGTTGGCCGCTAAGACAGGCGTCAAAGTCGCTGACATCAAGAAGCTCGTCGTGTGGGGTAACCATTCGCCCACGATGTACCCGGACGTTCGCTTCGCCAACGCCAATGGCAAAGCCATCTCCGGCATGATCGATGACGCATGGAACAACGACGTGTTCATCCCAACCGTTGGCAAGCGCGGTGCAGCGATCATCGACGCGCGCGGCGTGTCGTCGGCAGCGTCTGCTGCGAACGCCGCTATCGATCACATGCGCGATTGGGCCCTCGGCACCAACGGCGAATGGGTCACGATGGGCATTCCTTCCGATGGCACCTACGGCATTCCTGAAGGCATCCAGTACGGTGTTGCCGTGACCTGCGCCAACGGCGAGTACACGCGCGTGACCGGCCTCGACATCGACGCCGCGAGCCGCGCACGTATGGACAAAACATTGAAAGAACTGACCGACGAGCGCGACGCAGTCGCGCACTTGCTCGGCTAATTGTGACGTGCAAACGCCCTCGCGGGCGTTTGCCTACGACAACCGCAGACAGCGTTGCACAGCAGCGCCGTTTTGCAAGCCCACAGTCGCGCGCGGTGCGCCCGACAACAAGCGTGGGCTTGCCAAACGAGACATTGATCAAGGCGTGACGTTTTGCGCCGCGTGTGGAGATGACGACTTGGCGTCGCATGTGTAGGCGACGACTTGGCGTCGCTTGGTTGGGTAGGCTTTGCGTGGTGCGACGAGGAAGCGCGGCCAAGTCCGCGCCTACAAATTGCGCAATTGAACGGTGTTTGATCCGGACGTAGTGATACAGCTTTTTAGCCTGAGCGACTGCCCAGCGGTCGTTTCAGGCTAAAAAATTGGTTAGTCGATAAGTCATTGAATCAGGCTGCAAGCGCCGTCTAGCAGTCGCTAAAAGGAAAAAGCTGATGTCCGTCCAATCATCCGGGGCCGCATTCCGCGCCGCCCTCAAAGCAGAATCCCCCTTGCAAGTGATCGGCGCGACGACTGCGCACCACGCCTTGCTCGCCAAGCGCGCTGGGTTCAAAGCGATTTATCTCTCAGGCGGCGGCGTCGCGGCGGGTTCGCTCGGTCTGCCGGACTTGGGCATCAACAATCTCGACGACGTCCTCACCGACGTGCGCCGCATCACCGATGTGTGCGACGTACCGCTCATGGTGGACATCGACACCGGCTTCGGCCCAAGCGCTTTCAACATCGCTCGCACCGTCAAGTCCTTGATCAAATTCGGCGCTGCCGCGTGCCACATTGAGGACCAAGTCGGCGCGAAGCGCTGCGGTCACCGCCCGGGCAAAGAAATCGTGACCACCGAAGAAATGGTCGACCGCGTGAAGGCCGCAGCCGACGCCAAAACCGATCCGGACTTCTTCCTGATCGCCCGCACTGACGCGATCCAAGTGCACGGTGTGGATGCCGCGATTGAACGCGCCATCAAGTGCGTGGAAGCCGGCGCTGACGCGATCTTCGCCGAAGCCGCGTATGACCTACCAACGTATCGACGCTTCGTCGACGCGGTCAAGGTTCCGGTGCTCGCAAACATCACCGAGTTCGGCCAAACCCCATTGTTCACTGTTGAAGAACTCAAGAGCGCTGGCTGCGGCATCGTGCTCTACCCGCTCTCCGCGTTCCGCGCAGCGAACAAAGCCGCAGAAAACGTCTATCAAGCGATCCGCAAAGACGGCCACCAAAAGAACGTCATCGACACCATGCAAACCCGCATGGAACTCTACGACCGCATCGGCTACCACGCATTCGAGCAGCATTTGGATGCGCTGTTCGCCGCGAAGAAGTGAAGTCGACTTTCGTAGGATGGCCAGCCTCTGCCCACGCATAGATTAACTAAGCTGCGCGTAACTAGCGACGAAATACAAACCTTCGCATTTTCAGGAACCAACATGAAGAATTTGTACAGTTCAGCGGTTTGCCTTTTGTCGGTCGGGTCGCTTGCAGGCTGTGTGACGGCACCTGCAGATGACAAGCAGTCGATCAGCAGAGTTCGATCGGTCACGGTTTTCTGCTGCGACTACAAGAACGAGGCCCCATTGTTGCCTGAATCGAACATGTCTGCGGTGTTAAGTTTTGCGGGCGCGTTCACGGGTGGCGCTGTTGGAGCGCTTGCGTCGGGAGTTGTTCAAGCAGGGGTTGCGGACTATCGAACAACGGGCTTCTACAAGGCAGCGGGCATTGCCCCGTTCAAGCCCCACGAACCGTTTGTCGCGGAACTCAAGCAGGCCTTGGAGTCCGCCGGTGTAGCTGTAACCATTCGCTTTCCAAGTTTTTTTGACGGGTACCTCGGACGCTACGTGTTTGATGCGGGCGAAGTTTCCACAGACGCCGTACTGGAGGTGCGACATATCGCGGCAATCGCACACACAAGCGACCGCTACTATCCGACTATCGGCGCAAGCTTCCGTCTCCTGTTGCCGGATCGGCGGGTGCTGACCGACGGCGTTGTAGGCTCGACTGATACTGGCCAAAAGCCATCGTGGGGTGAGATCCATCCCTTCGGAGCGCTAGCGCTGTCTTTGGTACACAGACAGCACAGGAATGTCCGTACGAAGCCGCATTTGATAGCGCTTGCACCCGAGGCGATCGTAATCGGCGATAGCGACAAACTGCACGCTCAGGCAGGAGCGATGTATCGGAACCTCGTAGTGACCAACACTCAAGTTGCTCGGAAAGTCGCCAAAGAGGCCCTGCTCAAGGATTAGCTCGCGTGGCGCAAGGTGATTGCGCCCCTCGTCGAAAAAGTGTTTTTTGGTAAGTATCAATTCGGGCGCAAAACAAACGCACCCACGGAGAAAAAATCATGACAGAAGCAACCGCCGCTCCCGCCGGAGCCCCTAAAGCCAAAAAATCCGTAGCCTTGTCGGGCACGGCTGCAGGCAATACCGCGCTCTGTACCGTCGGTCGTACGGGCAACGATTTGGCCTATCGCGGCTATGACATTTTGGATATTGCAGACGTCTGCGAGTTTGAAGAAATTGCTTACTTGCTCGTGCACGGCAAACTACCGACGGTCGCTGAACTGGCCGGCTACAAAACCAAGCTGAAATCGCTGCGCGGCGTGCCGGCTGCGGTGCGCGTCGCGCTGGAACAATTGCCGCCATCGGCGCATCCGATGGACGTGATGCGTACGGCCGTTTCCGTGATGGGTTGCGTGTCGCCCGAGAAGGACGACCACAATCATCCGGGCGCGAAGGACATTGCCGACAAATTGATGGCTTCGCTCGGTCCGGCGATGTTGTACTGGTATCACTTCAGCCACAACGGCAAGCGCATCGAGATTGAGTCAGACGAGGACTCCATCGGCGGTCACTTCCTGCACTTGCTACACGGCGAAAAACCATCGAAGAGCTGGGTGAAAGCGATGCACACGTCGCTGATCCTTTACGCGGAGCATGAGTTCAACGCGTCCACCTTCACCTGCCGCGTGATTGCGGGCACGGGTTCAGACATGTACAGCGCGATTGCCGGCGGTATCGGCGCATTGCGCGGCCCGAAACACGGTGGCGCGAACGAAGTGGCGTTCGAAGTGCAAAAGCGCTACGAGTCGCCGGACGATGCCGAAGCGGACATCAAAGCGCGCGTCGAGGCCAAACAAGTGGTGATTGGTTTCGGCCACCCGGTGTACACGGTGAGCGATCCGCGCAACAAGGTGATTAAAGAAGTGGCGCGCAGCTTGTCACGCGAAGCCAACGACATGAAGATGTTCAACATCGCGATGCGCTTGGAGACCGTTATGTGGGACATCAAGAAGATGTTCCCGAACCTCGACTGGTTCTCGGCCGTGAGCTATCACATGATGGGCGTGCCCACCGCGATGTTCACGCCGCTCTTCGTGATCGCCCGCACCAGCGGTTGGAGCGCCCACGTGATCGAACAGCGCATCGACGGCAAGATCATTCGACCCAGCGCGAATTACATTGGGCCGGACGATCAAGCGTTTGTGCCGTTGCAACAGCGCAAGTAGCAATTGCCCACTCATAAGTAAGCCATTGTCATGAACCTGTTTGTATGGCACCATTTGGATGTAGACTTTCAGACTAGTCTTAATCTATTTGTTAAAAACAATGCAGCCAGGGGATCACATTCGCAAGAGCGCCGCAGGGCGTGCCGCACTAGCGTCACGCGGCGTAGACCTGCCCCCGCCTCTGCGCACGTTGCTGCTCATGATCTACGGCGACAAGACGGCGGCGGAGTACAGCGAGATTGCCTCACGGCTTCCCGCTGGGCGTGCAGGGTTGCAACAGCTGATCGAACGTGGTTTGGTCGAGACGGTGACAGAACCAGCCCCCAGCAACGCGCCCACCGCTCCGGCGCCCGCCAAATCAGACGCGACGTTAATCGCGCCGCAATCCGACGTTGTGCAGATGGAAGCGACGCACACGGTCGACGAAGCGGCGCTGCAGCGCTTGCTGTATCCGGAGTTCGTGCGCGCGGTGGCCGATCTGGGACTGCGCGGCGTGATGCTGCAAATGAAGGTGGAGCGTGCAATGTCGGCCAAAGACTTGCTCGCGCTCCGCGACTCGGTCGAGGCTGCGATAGCGAAGTCCAAGGGCGAGCCCACGCGTCACGAATTTTCCAATCGCGTCAATTTCTTGCTCTCGCAATAGCGCGTTGCGCGCGCGCTAACGCGCAGCTGAACCGCGACGCTGCCGCGTCTAACTTTCCAAGCTCACTGGCTGCCGCACCCGCTGCGGCCAAGTCGCATTTCCCAACGCATCTACTCGCAGCGCTCGACAGCAGCGCTGCGCCGTTTTCCTGCGCGCCGATTTGGCGCTCCTCCTCGAAAAAGTCATGAATACTCAAGACCGCAAAAATCTCCCCGGCACTTCGCTCGACTACTTTGACACGCGCGCGGCGATAGACGCGATTTCTCCCGGCGCCTACGCGAAGCTGCCCTATACGTCACGCGTTCACGCGGAAAACTTAGTGCGCCGCTGCGACCCCGCGACGCTTACCGCCTCGCTGAAGCAACTCATCGAGCGCAAACGCGATCTCGATTTTCCGTGGTTTCCAGCACGAGTCGTCTGTCACGACATTCTTGGCCAAACGGCGCTGGTTGACCTCGCTGGCCTGCGTGACGCAATTGCAGATATGGGCGGCGACCCGGCGAAGGTGAACCCTGTGGTGCCAACGCAATTGATCGTAGACCACTCGCTCGCGGTTGAATTTAACGGCGACGATCCTGATGCGTTCGCAAAAAACCGCGCAGTAGAAGACCGTCGCAATGAAGACCGATTCCACTTCATCGATTGGACGAAAAAAGCGTTCAAGAATATGGAAGTGATTCCGCCGGGCAACGGCATCATGCACCAGATCAATTTGGAGCGTATGTCGCCGGTGATTCACGCGAAAGATGGCGTGGCCTTCCCGGATACGCTGGTGGGAACAGACAGCCACACACCGCACGTTGACGCGCTCGGTGTAATCGCCATTGGTGTGGGTGGGCTTGAGGCTGAGAGCGTGATGCTCGGTCGAGCTTCTTGGATGCGCCTGCCGGACATTATCGGCGTGGAACTCACGGGCAAACCACAGCCCAACATCACCGCGACCGACATCGTACTAGCGCTCACCGAATTCCTGCGCAACTCGAAAGTGGTTGGCGCGTATCTCGAATTTTTCGGTGAAGGCGCGACTGCGCTGACGCTGGGCGACAGAGCTACGATTTCGAACATGACGCCGGAGTTTGGCGCGACGGCGGCGATGTTCTACATCGACCAACAAACCATTGATTACTTGAAGCTCACGGGCCGCGACGACAAGCAAGTCAAACTCGTTGAGACGTACGCAAAAGTAGCGGGGCTGTGGGCAGATTCGCTGACGACGGCAGAGTACGAACGCACGCTGAAGTTCGACCTGTCGAGCGTCGTGCGCAATATGGCCGGTCCGTCGAACCCACACAAACGTTTGCCGACCACGGCGCTTGCAGAACGTGGCATTTCAAAGGACTGGGCGATGCCCGCAACGTCCGAAGGCACAATGCCAGACGGTGCCGTCATCATCGCCGCAATCACCAGCTGCACGAACACCTCGAACCCGCGCAACGTGATCGCTGCGGGTCTGCTCGCACGCAACGCCAACGCGCGCGGCCTCACCCGCAAGCCGTGGGTCAAGTCATCGCTGGCTCCTGGCTCGAAAGCCGTGCAGCTTTATCTCGAAGAAGCCAAACTGCTCAGTGAATTAGAGCAACTCGGTTTCGGCATCGTTGCATTCGCCTGCACAACGTGCAACGGCATGAGCGGCGCGCTTGATCCGAAAATTCAACAAGAGATTATTGACCGCGATTTGTACTCCACCGCAGTGCTCTCGGGCAATCGTAACTTCGACGGCCGCATTCACCCGTACGCGAAGCAAGCGTTCTTGGCGTCACCACCGCTCGTCGTGGCCTATGCCATCGCGGGCACTGTGCGCTTTGACATCGAAAAGGACGTGCTCGGCACCGACAAGGACGGCAAGCCCGTCACGCTCAAGGACATCTGGCCGAGCGACGCCGAGATCGACGCGATTGTCGCCAGCAGCGTGAAGCCGGAACACTTCCGCCGCGTGTACGACCCGATGTTCACGTTCGCAGCGGCGGGCACTGAAAAAA
>Ga0209097_10001218_pt1 | contig 22539 bp, 18 predicted proteins | sample AD_UKC052_MetaG_FD_184419 | JGI IMG/M metagenome (GOLD analysis project Ga0209097, IMG submission 184419) | Active sludge microbial communities of municipal wastewater-treating anaerobic digesters from USA - AD_UKC052_MetaG (SPAdes) (version 2) | ecosystem: Engineered > Bioreactor > Anaerobic >... | reverse complement strand
TCTCCGGCGGCAGCAACCTCGCCACCGCCTTGTCCTTGAATGCCTGTCCGTATCGAGCCAAGTCCGTCCTTCATCGCCGCCCCCGGGGGTGTTCTATGGAGGCGACAACTATTCTGACGCGGGGGGGGCGCCTGAAGGCGTTCAAGGCGCTTGGCGAGGCGACGATCCCTGCGCTCGTCATCGACGTCAATGACGAAGACGCGTTCATCATGAGTCTGGCAGAGAACATTGCGAGGCGGCAGTGTCGACCGCTTGAACTCCTGGTTGGCATTGAGCAGCTGAAGGAGAAGGGCTACAACGCCAAAGCTATAGCGGCCAAGACAGGGCTGACCTTCTCATACATCCAGGGAATCCTGACGCTTATCCAGCATGGCGAAGAGAGGCTGCTCGTGGCCGTTGAACGAGGCGAGATCCCGCTCAACGCAGCACTGTCCATCGTCGGCGCGGGTGACAACGACAAGGCCATCCAGGCCGCGCTGCAGGAGGCCTACGAGGCGGGTACGCTGCGTGGCAAGAACCTTCTTGAGGCCAGACGCGTCATTGAACGACGCAAGAGCCTAGGCCGTTCCGTGGCAAGAGCGACCGCTCGGACTCGGGAGCCGGTGACCAGTTCGAGCTTGGTGCGCACGTATCAGAAGGAGGTCGAGCGCCAGAAGCTGATGGTCCGCAAGGCTGAATTCGCACAGCAGCGTTGGCTGTTTCTGGTCAGCGCGTTAAGGCAGCTGCTGGCAGACGAGAACTTCATCAACCTACTCCGCGCTGAGGGGCTCGACACGCTGCCCAAGCAGTTGTCTGAGTGCGTGTGGGCCTAGGGTAGTTCAGTGAGCAAGGTTGAGCTAGGGTTCGTGCCAGAGCCGATCACCGTGCCGATTGACCGAGTCCTGCCGTCCAGGAAAACGCCCGTCGGCCTTGCTACTTCGCGAAAGTTCAAGCAGATCCGGTCGTCCATCGAAGAGGTTGGCTTAATCGAGCCCTTGACCGTGGCGGCGATTGCGGGCGACGCCGAACGCCACATGCTGCTCGACGGGCACATGAGGCTGATTGCATTGCGCGAGCTGGGATTCGCTGAAGTGCAGTGTCTCGTGGCCACGGATGACGAAGCCTACACATATAACAACCGCCTGAACCGGCTTTCGTCGATCCAAGAACACTTCATGCTGCGGCGAGCCATAGAACGCGGTGTGGCGCCCGAGAGGCTGGCCAAGGCGCTCAACGTCGATGTCAGCCACATCATGAAGAAGATGAACCTGCTTGAGGGCATCTGCCCTGAGGCATCGGAGCTTCTGAAAGACCGGCAGTTCTCGGCGGAGCTAGGTCGCGTACTGCGGAAGATGAAGCCGACCCGACAGATCGAGTGCACGGAGTTGATGGTCTCGGCCAATACGCTCAGCGTTGCGTACGCAGAGGCGCTGCTCGCCGCGACGCCGGCCGAGATGCTCGTCGACGGCTGCAAGCCAAAGAAGCTGGGCGGCATCACCCGAGAGCAGATGGCTCGCATGGAACGCGAGATGGCGAACCTCCAGGGGCAGTATCGGTTGGTCGAGCAGACCTATGGCCAGGACGTCTTGAGGCTGGTTCTGGCTCGGGGTTACCTGATCAAACTGCTGGAGAACCCAACGGTCAAGCGCCACCTGAAGCAAAGGCAGCCTGAGGTGCTAGAGCAGTTTGAAGGGATCGTGGCATCCGCTTCACTCGACGGTTGAGCGCCGGTGGATTCTCACGAGGACTAAACCAGACGCTATGGGTTCGACAACCAACCTGGAAACTTGGTTTCCGCCAACGCCAGGGCGCGAATGAATCGCGGCGATGCGCGTTGTCGGCAATAGTGTCAGTGCGCTGAGCGGTCTATTGCTTTGGATCAAGTGGGCGCAGCGTCGTCTAGAAGTGCCATCGCCTGACGCCGAGCCTGTCTTGGTGCCCGATGAAAAGCCAGCAACATTTTTGCCACCTCGTCGGTGTCGCAGTACAGGTATGCAACTGGCACATCCAACACCTTAGCAAGCCGGACTGACATCTGAAAGTCTGGCGCATGCACGCCGACTTCGTATCGATTCAGCCGCGTCGAGGCCACAAACTCATCCAGGCCCGCCTCGATGCCAAGCTGCTTCTGGCTCAGGCCGCGAGCAAGCCTCGCTTCCTTCAAGCGCTTCTGCCAAACCCCGCTGGCGGCGACGACATCTTTTGACTCCGACATTTGCTACGAGAGTCGTAGCTTTCGTAGAATGCGACTACTACGAGTTGCGTAGTGTCGCAGGCAGCCAAACCACCAGCTTGGCGGCGCCTGTTGCCACTACTCGCGGCTTGACGACTACGACGGCCTGCCCGACGGGGCTGGCAGGAGGTTGAGTGACGTGGAGAAGATGATTTCCTTGGCTGTATCGCTACTGACGCTGCTCGTCGTCGTCAGGTTCCTCGCCGCTGTCTTCGGCGGCGGGAGCCGGAGTGCGGGTGCTTCACAGGCAGAAGGGTCGAACCAACAGGTCGCGGACCCTGAGGTCGAACAAGAAGAAGAGCCGGGTTCTCCTGGCCGGTGGAACTCGTCGCTGGAACGGAACAGGTACTACCGGGCCCGTGGCCACAACGTCAATGGGATGGAGTAGCGATACATGTCAAGCAGGAACCTGGCCCTCGCGCTCGTTTTGGTGGCTTGCCCTTGGCTGCCCCAACCCGGCGTCACCGCCGAACTTGCTGCCGACGCCGTGACCAGCGTCGCGAACGGCTCCATCGCCTTGTCTGCCAAGCAGCACTCGCCACTCTTCGCTGAGTTTGATCGGAGTTCGACACTGTCGAAGCGGTTGCATGAGTCGTTGCTTGCGATGGGATTCGTTCTCACCCAAGATAAGTCAACAGCCCGGGCAACCCTGCTGTTCCGTGGAGACCTTGCCCTGGTCGGTGGCCCCGTGTTCTACAAGGGCGTCAAGGTTCCTGTCGGGGATGCCACCGAGAAGACCCTTCAGGGCGCCAAGGACGGCGGCGGTGTGTCGCTAGCCGAAGTCGTGCAGGCGGTCGCTGGCCTGGCAATCAACAAGGCGGCGTTGGACTCAGCCATCACGCCCTTCTGGCACGGCATGGCTCTGTCGGGGATGGCCTCGGCGATTGGCGACGCCACCGGAGTCAAGGGCCGCTTCAACACAGCCCTCACAGGAGACCCGCGGGGCATCTGTCTCAGCCGATGTGAAGATTGGAAGAAGGTCAGTCAGACGGTATACCTGTCGATCACGCTGCAGGATGCCGCCGCCAAGCAAGAGGTCAGGGTCATGACCAAGGCGTTCTCCGAGACGTTGGCGCCGGAGGAAGTGATGGATCGCGCTCTCGCCGACGGCGTCCGCACCATCAAGATGGTCGACGGTTCAGCGGACGCGCCTAAGTGATCGGCACAGCATGCAAGATCAGCTGCGATCACTCCTGATACTGGGCTGCGTCGCCTATGGCCTCTACCTGGCCTGGGGTCTGTTGGTGCTACTCGTGACGGCACCACGCGGTTCGCTGTTGGAGGCACTGGCAACGGCGGAGGTCGACGAGGAGGAGGAAGACCGGCAGCGCCGTCGCCGTCGCCGCGACGATGACGAGGAACTGAACCAAGGGTACTCTTGGGATGACGATGATTGATACCTGTCCGTGAGCACGAGACCATCCACACGAAGACTGCGTGCCGGCGGGAACGCATCTGCCCCCGCGAAGTCGGAACGGAGCGACGGCCAACCGCGAGTGCCGGGGCCTTTACGAGTCGATCCAGCCGCTTTCAGCTCGCCAGGCTGGGACTTTCATGAACTTGCTGTGTTTCTGCGTGCTCAGGACGCTGAATGGGTAAGGCGCACCGGCATCTAGAAGAAGCCTGTTGCGCGACGCCAGAAACCAACTGCCTGCAATCGGTTCAGATCAGCTTCTGCTTCCTCGATGATCTGCGGGAGTTCGGACAATTGGCGCTTGAGCCAAGCGACCTTTTTGACGGACTTCGCGTACGGCTTCGTGGCCGCGGTTCCATGCGAAGTCAGCGTCTTGCGCTGAAGCGCGTCAGCCAGCCAGGCCATTGCCCTCGAACGGCCTTCGGCTTCGCCGTCGCCATCCCAGGCATCGAAGTCAAACTCAGTACACCACGTCAGGCACTTCGTTCCGCTCTGATTCGGGCAGGTACGCACCAGCCCTTCTTCGATGCCGTGAAAGGTCGCTTCAACTTCCCATTGGTACCTGGACATGCAGCCAGGGTTTCCGAGCCACATGAATTTCAACTTGATCCGCATCGTGATGGGTACGGGAACGAAGTCGATGACCATCTGCTCATCAACGAGTTTGCGATCCTGCCGTCGTTGGGTCCTGTCGATCCAAACGACGGCTTGTTGTGGCGCGCTCTTGCTCGCTCGGCGCGTACGCCCCTTGCTACGAAACGAGTCCTTTCCGAGCAAGGCATCCAAAGCTGCCGTCGTCGACGACTCGGGTTGAGCTGCGTCGCTGTCTGGTAGGTTGAGCGGAATCTCAAGGTTTGGCAGCGAAGCCAGGCCAGAATCGATCACTTTGAAGAACGCGTTGAACCAGTCGACCTTCTTCTGTTCAAAACTGATCTCCGACGGCAACGCAGCCAACCTTCGACGATGATCGACAAGTGTGTCTGCCGACTGCGCAATGCGAGCGCTGTGGGCGGACCAACGACGGACCACCCGGGCGGCGAGCTTTGCTGCTGCTGCGATCGCAGCAATGACCAGAAGGACAACGTGCGGGCCCAGCCAGCTTGCAGGCGCCTTCCATTGCTCGATGGAGTCCGCCAGCCAGGGATTGCTCGCTGAAGAAGAGATCGATCGGTGGCCTGGAAGCGCTGCGATCTCAGCTGCTTCAAGTAACGCAGTGCCTTGGGCGAGGAACTCGCGCTTGACTTGCGAACATTGCGTCGCAGGCGACTTGTCGTTGATGCATGACCAGACTGCGTCGAAAGCGTGTTGAGCATCGGATCGCCGGATCTGACATTGTTGATCCCACGACGAATCAATACGGCACAACAGCAGTTCGACTTTCAGAACTGCGAAGGACGGCGTCTGCCAGTTGACCGTGGTCACGTTGATGCCCATTGCGGTTGCTCCGGCGACGGACATGGACAACGTGACGACGAGCGTGTAGGCCGAGAGCCGATCCACGATGTCGCTCACATCTCCACCAGTCGAACTTCGACGTGCTCTTGGAGCCATGCCGGCACCTTCTCAATCGACTCGACTTCCCACTGATGCCGAGCGTTCTTGCGCCAGTACTTCAACGGCTCCCCTGGCTTCATGGCTTGGCGATACCGGCGACAGATGGCTTCGCTGTCGGTGATGATCGCGAAACCGTCGAGCCTGTCCTCGGGCACTTCTGAGTCCAGCGAAGCGGCGATCCCCGTGATGAACTCATCGAGCTTCCGGTCCCACTTCGCCGAGAGTTCCATCTCGATACCGATCCGCTGGCCGTCTTCAAAGTGCCAGATCGCATCGGGTCGCTTTTGGCCGCGCTGGTCTCCGGCGTTCAGCTCCTTCTCGGTCGTCACGCGCACGATTTGGCCGATGTTGATCGCTTGGACGGTCAGCATCTGAACGAGCAGGTTGTGCCGCATCGTCGCCTGGTTGACGCGAAAGGGATCGATCTCGGGGTAGGGCAGAAGCGTCATGGAGTGACGCTCTGCCAGTTGCAAGCCTGGCTCTGCGAGCGTGTAGAAGACGCCCGGGACGCCCGACTCCGTCTTCGTCGATCGAAGCAATCCGCGCTTTGCCGCGACGGATGGCCAGCCCGCACCTTGTTTCTGTAGGACGTGTTTCAGCACTTGAGAGCTGCTGAATCCGAATCGATAGATCCAGTCCGCAGCGTTGCGACGGTTGACTTCGGCCCGTTCCTCCGGCGTCTGATTGCCGAGATAGTCGCGCGGTCGCACCCTCATGACTTGGCTCCCCCAAATGCAGCTTCGAATGCGCTACATCCCGGGGCGACGGACGGCGTGATGAAGTTGCTGTTGAAGGGATGGTTGTACGAACGGGTCGATGCGCTGTGCATCGAGCACCGTGCTGGGCGTCGCTTCGCGCCGGCGGCTAGGGCCGCTGCCCCAGCACTGCCGCGGCTGTACGCCGCGTCTGCCCGCTGCCCAGCGCCCTCACGGCCTTCGGCCTCCGGCGGGCGGCTGCGCCGCCCTTGGGGGCCCGCCGCGCAAAGCGCGGCTACCCCTGGCTGGGGCTGCGCCGCACGGTCGTTCCTCCCGTCCGGCTTGGGCTGCGCCGCCCGGCTGGACGCCGTGCCCTCGGCCCCTTCGGGACCGACCTGCGCTGCGCGCAGGCCAGCCAGGGGTAGCCGCGCTTCGCTCGGCGGGCGGGGCTTCGCCCCCCATCGGGCTAACGGCGGCTGGGGCCGCCTGCTCGCCTGTCGGCTCGCTACGCCCGACGGCTCCCCCCGGCCGAAATCGATCGCGCTGGGGCGCGAGCCGATTTCGGGGCTGCGGCTGGACGCCTTGCCCCAGCTCCTCGGCTGCGCCGTGTCGCCGGCCCCTGTGTTTGCCTGGCTGGGTCGAGCCAGTCTCGCGTTGTCGCCGGCCGGGTCGACGGTGTCGATCCAGGATCCACGTGGCGCGGCTTGTGCCCGGTAGCGATGCGGCCCGCCCTTGTCGCGTAGCCTCGTTGAGTTCAACATGTCGACTCCTGCTGTCATCTTTTCGCCGATGACAATACGAGCCGCGGCTATCACACGCAACGTGTCGACGACGCCAGTGCCGTAGCCCATTCGGCCGCGGCGGGGCCGAACGCAGCGACAGATCGGATCGACTTCGATCTCTACGTATCTCTATCGATCATTCGAGCCGGTGCTCGGCGCGAAGAAGAGTTTTGTAAAGATGCGCGCGCGCAACATGGCGCGCCAATCCTGCACCGCCGCCGGCTCAGGCGCGGTCGCTGGTGACCTCAAATGCGCGCGCGACAACAGCCTCGGTGAGCAAGCCTTTTGGCAGGCACGAGGAGAACTTGATCGCTTCGGCGAACACGCTCAATTCGTCGTCGGTCAGTTCGAACTGTGCGCCCTGCGCTGGCACCAGCAGTGAGGCAGGGGCCTGAACGCTCAGCGCATCGAACTTCACTTTGCTGCCGTTGCCGGCAGCGCTGCGTGCAAAGTTCCTGTTTGCGCGAGTGCCTGCAAAGGTCCAGGTGCGAACGGTGGCTTCATCCGGCCTTGAAGCGATGAAATGCGTTCCAGACGAAATGCTCATGTCGTCTCGCAGGAACTGCAACGCGGTCTTCGCCCGCTGCGAAAGCGTGACCAAGGCCGGTGCGCCCTCAGCCAACACCGCTCGGATGCCTTGGCAAACCTCGCGGCTCAGACTTCGTGCACCGCCCATCCAGCGTGCCTTGCCGCCTTCCTTCGCCGGTTCCAGCCAGACCGTCTTCTTCGACCACTCGATACCGGTGACGCGCCAACTGCGGCCGGCGAGCAAGATCAACCTGTTCTCTTGTTCGCCGGTCAAAGCCGTCGGGTCGATGTAGCCGACTTCCGCATTGCCGTGTTTGCCCGTGAGCAGCATCGATCCACTGAACGATGCGAGCAGGTCACGGTAGTGGCCTCGACCGAACTCGCGCTCCAGGCGCGGGCCCACTCGCACGATGGCCTCGGATCGATCCAGGTACTCGATCTGGACCATGTGCTCGACAAGTTGCCCGATCTGGGCTTTTGCCAGTTCAGGAAACGAGCCCGCCAGCACATCGGCCAATTCGTGTGTTGGCATCTCTCCACGTTCAAGCGTTGCCACCATGGCCTGCTGCGCCACGATCGGCCAAGGCTTCGCGGGGGGGATCGCAGCTTCGACCCAGGCCTCAGACCATCGCTGCGTGATTCCCAGTGCAAGCAGGAACGCGTTGTCGTTCGTCGTGAGGAACAGGCAATTGCGCTTGCTGTCGCCGCGCCTGCCGGTTCGGCCCATGCGCTGCAGGAACGATGACACCGTTGACGGCGCGTCGATCTGAATGACCCTGTCCAAGTCGCCCACATCGATGCCGAGTTCCAGCGTCGAGGTCGCGACGATGACGCAGTCCTTCTCTTCGGCAAAGGCGGTTTCCGCCTGTCGGCGTTCCGACGCACTTAGCGACGCGTGGCTCAGGAAGGTGCGCACTTCGTGCGCCCGGAGCATGCTGCTGAGTTGCTCGGCGCTGCTTCGTGAGTCGCAGAAGACCAAGCGCTTTTGCCCACGGTGCAGTCGCGCAATCACGGTCGCCGCGTTTTCCAGCGAGGCGACATGATCGATCGTCACCTCGGCATCAGTGCTGACGCTGGCACTGCCGACGACTTCGCGTTTGCCTGAAGGTGCAAGCCAGTCCAGCAGCTCTTGCGGGTTGCTCACGGTGGCCGACAGGCCCACACGCTGCAGCGGTCGCTTCAGGTACTGATCGAGCCGATGCAGCACCGAGCGCAGATGCCAGCCTCGGTCGTCGGCTGCGAAGGCATGCAGCTCGTCCACGATCACGGCTTGCAGGTTGCCGAACCAGGCCTGTTGGTCGACCCGGGTCGAGATCAGCATGGCTTCGACCGATTCCGGTGTCGTCAGCAGGATGTCTGGCGCGTCCTTCAGAGCACGCTGTTTTCGTGACTGTGAAACGTCTCCGTGCCAAACCTCGACGCGCCGACCGACCAATCCGGCGTAGTAGGAAAGGCGCTGTTCCAGGTTGTTCAGCAGCGCCTTGATCGGGCAGATGTAGAGCACGCTGGCTGCCGGCCACTCCTCGCGCAACATGCGCGAAAGCATCGGTATCGCTGCTGCCTCGGTCTTGCCACCGGCCGTTGGCGCGAGGAGCAGGCAGTGCGTGCCAGCGTGGATCGGCGCGATGGCGGCCAACTGGGTTGGCCGCAAGGTGCTCCAGCCCAGCGAGTTGACGACGTGGTACTGCATCGCAGGATGCAGTTGGTCGAACTCCATCACAGCTCGATGTCGTCCACCGTCGATGCGCCTGTGGCCGCGCGCTCTGCAACCGACATTTCGCTCTCGGCCAGTGTCAGGCTGTAGTGCTTTCTTGGATCGAAATCGGCATGCAGGTCCACGCGGTCCAGCACATCGGCTACGAGCTTTTTCAGGAAGAGGCGAGGCGCAATGCCGACCTTGCCGCCCAGGCCGCCCGCTACCGCTGTGGCCAGGGTATCGACGTACGCGTCGTCCACCACAGCGCGAAGGCGCATCTCATGTGGCCGCCCGTCGGCGTAGATGTCGCGCACCCGGCGCCCAACCGATAGCAACGCACCGTGGTCAAACGGCGACAGCCGAATCTGCACAGCTCGCGGACTATCAAAACGCCTGTCGGTGCCGAAGTCCACGTGCAGCCGCTGTGCCAGCGGTGCCAGACGTTGCACGCCCTGCGGGCCGTCGAAGAACGCAGGAGTGCCGGTCACGACAAGATAGAGCCCCGGGTAACGCCCAGCGTCGATTTCATCGATCCATTGGCGCAGCGCGTTCAGGCCCTTCTCGCGCGTGTCGGTGCGCATGCGTTGAAGGGTTTCCACCTCGTCCAACACCAGCACCAGGCCTGCGAACCCGCTGTCGCGCAGGATGGTCAGCAGGCCGACGATGAAGTTCGTGGCGCCGAAGTGGTCCAGGTCGCCCTTGATGCCCGCCGCGCGTTTCACGCTGGCGGCCACGTTGGGCTGGCCAGCCAGCCAACTGATCAGGCCATCGGCCAGCATTGCGTCGCCGTCGGCGACGGCACGGCGATAGGTGCGCAGCACCGCCGAGAAGGCCGGCGCCGCTTTGTTGATGGTGGCCAGCCGGGCCTCCATCAGGGCGTCCGTCCGGGCCAGCAGGTCATCGGCGTTGCTTGCGTCCACCGACTCATCGGCCAGCACGTCCTGTTCCAGCGCGTAGAACCATCCGTCGATCACGCCGCGAAAGGCGCCGACGCCTGTGTCTGCCGTGCCCAGCCGCTCAACCAGTCGGCGATACACCGTCTCCAGCTTGTGCAGCGGCGTCTCGGTCTCGTTGATCTGAACCTCGCTGGCGGCAAAGCCTCGCGCACGGGCGCGCTCCTGCAGCCAGCGGCCGAAGAAGGTCTTGCCGGTGCCGTACTCGCCACGAACGGCCTTGAATCCGCCACGGCCGGCTGCCACGGCGGCCAGCTCCTCGTCCAGGGTCGGTGCGAAAGACTCGATGCCAACGGCCAGTGCGTCCAAGCCGCTGCTGGGCACGGTGCCACGGCGCAGGGCGCCGACGATGTCTTCGCGCCGGGCTTCGCTGATCATCGAGGCCCTCCTTGCGTGCTGACCCGGAACTGCTGCATCAACAGCGCCCGGTTCAGTTCAATCGTGCCCGCCGATTCGTCGACGGTCAGCACCGGAGCCTGGTCCACATTGAGCATGCGCCGCACGGCGCTCAGCAAGCCGCCAAGCCGCACTTCGGGCAGCGCGAGTCGCTGTGCCAGGGCAGCACGCGACAGCTTGCCGCCGCGCTCGGACAGCGACACCAGCAGCAAACGCATCTTGTCGTCAGGCAGCGCTACGCGCGCTGCCAACTGGCGCTGCGACGCGTAGATCGAGCTGGAGAGCAACGCCCCGATCCAGTCGTCGGCAGCGGCGGCTGCCGCGATCGGGGGCAGGGTGGGTGCCTCTTGCGGCTCGAACAACGAGGGTTGCGCCACCGGCGCAGTAGGCGTCTTTCGGCCCGCCGGGCGTGCCGCAGGTGCCGGCGCCGCAGCCGGTGCCGGCACAGGGGCAAGGTGCGGCAATTCCCACCACTCGGGTTGCGCCGGTGGGGCCAGCTGCCAGCCCGCGAGGTTCATCCCCAGCGGCACGACTACGCTCAGAGGCACCGCCACCTCCTGTGGCGAGACGCCGCCGTGATAGCCGTTCTTCCTGCCCGCGTACCGCGTGCTTTCACCCCACAGGCAGACCACGGCCTTCGAGTTGTCGGCTGTCACAACACGGCCACCGCTGAAAGCCACTTCGTGCGGGGCGCGTGCATCGCGGCCCGGACGCCACCGGTCACTGACCTTGTCCGGCGCGGATGCGCCGGTCACCTGGGTCGTGCCGTCCTCCAGCAGGTGCCCGTGGTCGGCGGTGATGACGACCACCCGTCGCGCTTCGCGCGCCTCGCGCAACAGCGGCAGCAACAGGCGCAGGTCTTCCAGCGCCCAGCGCTGATGCAACTGGTCAGGCCCACTCAGGTGGTCATCCACGGCGTTGTAGACCACGCCCACCACCCGCTGTTGTGGGTTGGCGATCGTTGCGCGGACCTCCTGCGACAGGTTGGTCGAATCGGCCAGTTCGCCTTTGTGGAATAGGCGCGGTGGCACCTCGCTGCGGCTGTGTGCCAGCAGCGCGGTGTGGTTCGCGAACCCGGTCTTCTCATTGGCAGCGGTTCCAAGGGCGAGCCGGCCGCAGAGAAGGCTGGTGCGGCTCACTTCGGTGACCGTGGGCAGCGCGGCGACGCCGACCAGCGGATGCTCGACATCGGCCGGCACCAGCTCGACCCAGCCGAGGTTGTTGATGCGCGAGAAGAGTTCGCGGTAGATGCTGGTGCTCAAGCCGTCCATCACCAGCAGCAGCACCGGCTGGCTGGCGGCGATCGGGCCGAGCACTCGGTCCAGCACCGATTCAATCGGCACTACGCGTCCGTCGGCGCCAGGCGTCTGAGCGTTCCACTGCAGCAGCGTCTGGGCGAATGGCTGGTCAAAGGCATTGCGACGGGCGATCGCGGCTGCGCGCAGCGCGTCGTACGCATGATCGAGTTCGGTCAACTCGTCGCCGCCCAGCAGCCGGAAGCGTGCCCAGTCGACAAATGCGCCTTCGTCCGCCTGCCAACCCACAGCGGTGGTCACGTTGGCGGCCGATGGTGCCGGCAGCATCAGCCACCGTGCCAGGCGCCTGGCCATCTCGACACGCTCCATGCGCTGCTGCTGCCCTGCGGCCAAGGCGTGCTTCAGCACGCCGTCTGCCAACTGCTCCACCCGTGCAAGCTGTGCTTCGCCTGGCGCGGCAACGTGTGCCGACAAGGCCGCAGCAAACGCCCGCATCCGTTGGTCCAGGGACGAGGGCAGCAGGTCGCTCAAGTGGGCGAACTCCGCGATGCGCAGTTCGTTGAGCAGACTATCAGCTCGATCCAGGGCGCCGCGCATGGCGTCTGGCCCGGCTGTACGGACAGCCTGCTCGGCCGCCTGCGACCAAGCACGGCCTTCGGCGATGCCGACATGTTTGTCACCCACGTAGCGCTCAAGGCGAATGGCCGCTTGGCCCAGCGCGGCCTGGCCTTCGCCAGCCGGCGCATAGACCACGCCGCACACCAGCCCCAGTGCCAGCGCATCGGCGGTGCGGCCGGCATCCACGCAGGCCAGGACCATGGCGCCGGCGGTGCCGGCGGCCTCGCTCAGCCAGCGTGTGAGATCGGTCCGCGTTGCGGCCGGCATCAGCCTGAGCGCAGCATCGGAGCCCGGCAGCGAGCACCACTGAAGCAGTGCCACGGCATCGGGCCGCGCGGACTTCAGCCCGAGAAAGCGTTGAAGCACCTCGCGCCAAGCCGTCTCCAGATCGAGGAAGCCGTTGGCCACCGGTGTGTACTGGCCTTGAGCCGCGCCGTCGATCAAGGCCTGCGGCATCCATGCAAAGCGTCCGAGCCGCGCATCGGTTTCCTTGGCTTGGAACAGCTGGCGGACGATGTCCCACCCTTCGGGTTGGTACACGCGCCCGCGCGCCAGCCTGGCGGCGATGTCTTCGGCCACCTCGTGCGTGGCCAGTGGCGTGATCACCACCAGTCCGGCAGAGGCAGGGTCATGCTGCTCGTTGTCGCACAGCGCCTCTCGTATCGCCAACGACGACTCACACCACCGCAGCGAAAACTGCCGCCCGCGCTGGGTCAGCGACTCGGGCCACGGTTGCCGCGCGGTCGCACGAATGGCCACCGCCGCCGCAGTCGGGTCGCTGCTCAGCACCCGATCCAACTGCGCTGCGATCTGTGGCGTCGATAAACTCATAGCTGCGTTCCCTTGCGCTGCAGTCGCCAGCTCAGCGTCAACTCAAGGTCCTGATCCTTCGCCATCCGAGCCTTCAGGTCGTCCAGTGCTGCGGCGGCCGCTGCGCCGCTCAGATGGAGCTGCTGCTTCTCTTCCACCACTTCCGGGCCCATCGCCGCCGGTGCAGGCGGCAAGGCCACCGGCGCAGGCGTTGCCGCCGTCGGGATGCCAGCCGGCGTCGGGGCAGGCGCGGGGGGTGGTGGTGCAGCTGCCGTCAGCAGCCGCATCGCGTCACGCTCCAGTTCCTCCAGCCGCGACTTCAGCGGCACAACATGCTCATCGCTCGTCAGCACCTCGCTCAGGCGGCTCAGCACGGACGCGGCGGCGTCGCGTCGGTGATCCTGCAGATCGCGCATGGCGTCGAACATGTCCCAGCGGGTGTTCGTCAGCGTGTCGGCGCAGACCTGCGCCTGGCCCAGCGTGCGGCCCACCGCCGCGTCAGAAGTCTGCAACGTGGCCGAGGCCAGCGCTGCCACCATGTCGCCTTCAGCCGCTTGGGTCAAAGACGCCAGCAGCGCCTGTGCCGACTCTGCCGTCTGCTGGCGATTGCCGGTCACGCCAGGGGCATAACGAGTCGCCCGATCGCGCACCTGCGCCACAAGCCGAGCGGCGGCATCGCGCTTCTGCGTGGCCGCTTGCCGCACGTCGTCCACCAGGCGGCCGACGTTGGCCGCATTCAGCACCTGTGCCGGGGTCAAGCCAAACAGGCTGGACGCGCGTTGCACTGCGGTTTGCCAATGGCCAGCGTCGGGCAAGGCCTGCTCGCGCAGTTCCAGTTCATCGGGCAGGCTGTCGATGCTGGGCTCGTACGGCCCACCACGCATGACGAACCGGCGGTTCGTCGTGGCCGCAAAGGTCAGGATGATCAAGTTCTGCAGTTCCAGCGGCAGCCCCATCGGTGCGGGTGTGTCTATCCACTGGCGCAACTTAGCCACAGTGATGACGCCACCGCCATCGCGTGCGTGGCTCTGCGCAAATCTCGCCTGCCAGTGCGGCTCGATCAGCAGGTGCGTCTCGCCCATCTGCCCCAGCTGGCTGGGGTTCACCACGGCACGCACCAGCTTGCGGGTAGAGGCGTCCTGCACCAGGCCGCGCTGCCCAGTTGCTTCGATCGCTTTCTGCACCTCAGGCCATACCTTCTTGATGACGCTGGCCTTGATTTCGGTTTCGAACTCCGGGTGTGCGGGGTACTGGTGCGCAAAGAGTTGGCCCAGCAAGCTCTCAAACGCGGCGCGGAAGTCGGCGCCGACCGGCGGCCTCGGCGACAGCGTCGGGTCCAGTGACTTGAATTGCTGGTCGGCCGACAACGCGTTGCTCACCGCATCACGTGGTTCGGTGCTGATGCCGTATGCCACTTCCAGCTGCGACCGAAGCTTGATGCGCAATTGGTCCAGCTGGTTCTTGGCCAGCGCCTTGGCCTGCACCCTGTCGACAAACGACAGATGGCCCGCGTAGTTGTCGAAGCGGTCGCCTTGCAGGATGTAGTCCAGCACCACAAGGCGTCCCAGATCGGCCAGCGCCTTGTTGCTCAGGAACGAGGGCAGCCACACCAACGTGCGCGTGTCACCGCCGCGGTACTCACCCAGGCGGGCCAGGTCATCGGCAGGCCCGAAGTTGGCGTCGTCGAACGGGAAGTCCAGCACGACGGTCCAGGCGCCGCTGCGCCCGCGCAGCCGGTCGTCGGTCATTTCCCGCACGTTTTCGTACAGCAGCTCCACCTCACGCTTGGTGCCGCGCCAGGTGAATTCGTAGGTCGTGAACAAGCCGCCGCTGTCGGGGATGTTCAACTCGCCAAACAATGCTTCGCGGATGCGCTTGCGGCGGTTGCCGGCGTTGTCGTTGGCCTCGGCGGCGCGCAGGATGGGCTCGATGTCGACACCCGTGACCTGGATCGACACCACCGGGTTCTGATCCTCGGTGATCTTGATCTCGCTGATCTCGCTGACCCAGTCGCGGCATTTGCGCAGAACGTCTTGCGCCTCGCGACCAGGAATCGGCGACTTGAAGGTGCCGTGGTTCAGTGCGGCCAGGCGTTGGGCGGTCAGACCCTTGAGCGACTCCACTTCGGGCACCAGTGCACCCAGCAGCAAGGTCTTCAACAGCCGCGCGTCGTTGCGCAGGTTCTTGGCCGCGGTGGCGTCGGCCTGTCCCAGCTTAATGGCGTCCCATGTCACACCATGCTGGCGTTCCAGCATCGGCAGCATCCGCTGCGTGTACAAGCGCTTCGCGTTTTCAAAGTGCAGGCGCATGCCTTCGCTGAACGGCTCATCGCCTTCGGCGATGGCGTCGTAGAGGTCGCCCACCGGAATCAGCTGTCCCAGTTCCAGATCAGCACGCCGGTCCACCAGTAGCTGCAGCATCAGCTTGAGCGCCGTGCGCTCGCGCTGCAGCGCGGCCGACACGGCGATCAGCGTTTGCACCAGCGCGGGACTGAACGGATAGACCTTGCGAAACATGTCCCGGTCGGCCGTCGTCGTCAGCAGGGTGTCGAGCACATCCCGGCGCATGTTCAGGATGTTGTCGAAGGCCACCTGCATCGTCTGGCGCGCGGCTTCGCTCACCGGCTTCAACACACGCTTCTCGGCAATGGCCGGCAGGTTGCGATCTTCCAGCGTGATGCGATGGAAGCGTGCTTCCCAGTGCTTCAACACGTCGCTGAACTGCACCTGCACCACGCCAGCCAGGTTCTCGCCCACCAGGTCGCGCAGGTCACGCTGCCGCGCCACAAAGCTCACCAGAGGAATGGGCCGATCGGCGTTGGTGGCCTCCACCAGCTTGACCAGCTTGGTGCCCTCGCGGCTCACGAAGTTGACATCGGCCGCATGGCTGGCGAGCCACAGCACCAGTTCGTCGAGGAAGAGGATGACCGCGTCATAGCCCAGGTCACGCGCGTGCCGGCTCATGATGCTCAGGCCATCGTCGAGCGACACGTACGACTCACCGCTGCCGGCGATCGTGCGGTACGCCGAGAAGAACTGGCTGATCAGGTCGCCCACCAGGCGCGAACGCTCTTCGCCGTTCGGCGCCTCCAGCATCGCGGCTTCAAAGCTGGCTGCATCCCAGCCGCTGTCGAAGGAACCCCAGCCGCTGGCACCGCCGCTGCCGCCACTTTCATGTTTCGCGCCTTCGTTCAGCTTGGCGAAGAAGGACTCGTCGCCCATGCGCAGTCGCAACGCACTCGCGTCCTTGAACAAGCCTTCGGCCAGATAGAAGCCGGGCACCGGTGCCTCGGGGTGCTTCTTGCGCACGAACTCGGCGTACTGGCCCAGCACGGCGCTTTCCATGTCACGTGCACCGACCATGTGGTACGGCACCAGCAGGAACTTGCGACCCGTCGTCCAACCGTTGCGAGCGACCACGTCGGCCAGCTCGGGCGTGGCGCGGGCCTGCGTGTTGCCGGCCAGCAGCAGGTTCAGTACGGCCATGAAGTGGCTCTTGCCTGAGCCGAAGCTGCCGTGCAGGTACGCCGCCTTGCTGCCCCCGGTCTGAACGGCCTGCTGGATGAAACCTAGCGCGTTGCTGAAGGCGTCTACCAGCTGGGGCGTCACCACGTAGTCGCGCAGGGTCTGGTCGGCGTGGGTGACGCCCTCAGACAGCTTCAGAACGAAGTCGCCCTGGTGCACCCGCTCTGGGATGGCGATCAGGTCTCTCAGCAGGGTCATGGTCGCCCCTCTCCCATATGCTTGTAGGTCATCAATTCCGCTCTCGGCTGACTCACGGCAACGTCGGTAGGCCGGCACGGTTGGCGGCGGCGTGGAGCGCCTCCTTGAACCGATTGAAGCTCGGCATGTCGATACGAAGTGGATCGACGGCACCCGTCGCCACCCAGTCCGCCTGCTCGTCGGCCGACGGCGCGTTTCCGCCGCACAGGGCCTCCAGCTGACGCTTCAGCGAATTTGGGCTCGCGTCGTTGCCCGACGCGTCTTCCAGTGGCGCACAGTTTGCATAGCCCGGCGGGCGCAGAGCGCAGAGCAGCCAAGCTTCTGACTTGGGGCGCGGCACCATCGGCACGCCGGACTCGCAACCGACGAGCTCAAAGCCTCGATGCATGGACTCGACCTTCCTTTGCCAATCGTTGGCTGGCATCGCACGGGTGCCGTCACCATCGCGAAAAAGCACAGCCATCACCGGCTGGTCCCCTTCAAGGGCGGTCTGATTCGCGAACAGGCCCAAAGCCTGGGCGTTGCGCGTGTAGAACGCCATGCCCTTCCCGAACTTCACGCCAGGAAACAGTGGAGAACTCGGTTTGCCCATCGCGGCCAGCCGCGTTTCGTGGACATAGGTCGCGCAGTCAGCACCTGCTAGATGGGCTTCCAGCATGCTGTAAGCCGTGTGGTGTCGCTCCAGCAACTTGTCCACCACCCAGGCCATCGGGCCGGGCACAAACTCCATCCCGGTTGCGGATGGTCGCTCGTGGCCCAGGTCGGTCGGACCTTCCCCTGAGAGAACCAATTTCATGGCGCCTGCGTGTCCAACAGCGCCATGGCCTCAGCGGGCAATGCCTCCAGGTGCGTGTCGACGAAGACCTCACCCGGGCCAAGCAACTTGAGCTTCTTCTGGGTGCTGGGCAAGTCAAATAAGCGAATCACCTTGGTGTGGCCGGCCGTGTTGCGGAACAGCAGCAACACCGATTCCTTTGCCACGTCATCTGGCAGGTAGTTCAGAACCAACGGGCTGTGTGTGGTCACGATGACCTGCCGCTTGGCATGCAGCAACAGCTCGACAAGCTTCTGCATCAGTTCGGGGTTGATGCCGTTCTCGATCTCATCGAACAGCACGCAGCTCTGCCCCAAGCCGGTGGGCTGGTGGGTGCTGTCCTCAGGCTCGGACACGCTCACTTGGGAGAGCACAGCCAAGACCCGCAGCAGGCCGTCGTTCACCTGACGAGCATCCGTCTCCAAACGGGTGGGAAACAGATTTGCGCTGTCGTACTGCTCGACGATGCGCAGGTCCTTCCATCCTGCCCGCAGCGCCTTGGTAGCCAGTTCGGCGACCTGAGGGTAGAAGTGCTTCAACGCTTTGGCCAACTGGGTCCTGTCCGCAGGCGGCAAGCCATGGATGAACGCGCTGAGCCGCTCGCCGCCGTATCCGATGTCAGCGGCGTCTTTCGCGCGCTTCCTCATAGATTGCGGAGACAGGAGATCGAGCGAACGCAGATTGGCGGCAACGTGCTTCAGCGCGCCCAGAGCCTCGTGTACATCGCGAACGTTGACGAAAGACAGCGTCGAGCCCTCGAATTTCATCGACCTCAAGGGGTACTGAACCGAATCCTTGGTGTCGGTGCCAGATACCAGCAGTTGACCGTCGGAGATGTGCAGCACCTGCTCCACGCCGTCGAGCGTGACTGTCTCCGCGGTGCAGCGCATCAGCGTGGTGTTGTACGTGCCGCTCCAGACAATGTGTCCGATGCTCGGAACGTCGACGCCAAGCTCGAACTTGATCAGGACCTTCTTCTTCAGGAACTGACTCGTTAGATCCGCCCGCTTCCATTCACGTTGCTTGAGCCATGCGCCGATCTGCCCATTGGCCAGATGCCCGATGAAATCGAAGGCCTGGAGCACCGTCGACTTGCCTGCGCCATTCAAACCCACCAGGCAGGTGAACGGCCCCAGTTGCTGTTTGGCCGGCGGCAGACGGAAGTCCACCAACGACTTGAAGTTGTCGATATAGAAACTTCGAATCATGGTTTGAATCCTTGACCGGACCTGTGCATCGAGTTCTTGATTTGGTCGCTCATGTTGCCACCTTGGATTTGCGGCTACGGTGCACTGGCGCCGCCACTGCCTTTGGCTCTCCAGCGCGCGCTTCTTCGCTTCGCTCAGGCCACAGCGGAATCTCGACACCGGCCTTGTCAGCCAGCCATTTCAGGCTGTCCGGCATTTGAATGGCCATGGTCAGCAGCAGCGTGGTGCTGGCGTCCGGGTAGGTCGCCTCGTTTTCGTACCGTGAGAACGCAATCTTTCCCTTGCCGAAGACGCGTGCGGCGGCCACTTGTGTGAGGCCGTAGCGCTTGCGCAGGCCCACGATCTCCTCGCCCAGCAACGTGTTGCCGTACTGCGCCTTGCGGGCGGCCAACCGGCGCAGGTTCTCGTCGTGCTGCGGGGCGCGCGTGGTCTCCACGCCGCAGGCATCGCAGCGCGAGCCCAGCAGCTCCACCGTCACCAGCCTGCCGCGCGGCCTGAAGTCGCGAGTCCGGGTGACTGTATGCAGCTGGCCCGCCTTGCAGGCAGGGCAAACAGATTCCGCGGTTGTGTCAGACACGATGGTGGGGCGGGCAAAGCGGCCGGAGGCTACTGGCGAAAACTTATCATCATGATAAGTCCTGGCCTGTCTCGACCGGATTCCGACTGGCCTGTCTGCTCGGAGCGCACGTGTTGGCCAAACAAACGTTTCGCCAGAACACGTTAAAAAACATAGCCTGTTTTTAACGTGTTGCGCATCCATGGCGGCTGAATGGCTCATCGCGTCAGCAGCTTGAACGGCGCCTGATTGATGAAGTACACCTCGCGGCCGATCTTCTGGCCGTGCGGCACGTCCAGGCGCTCCAGCTCGCGCAAGTACTTGGAGCAGGTCTGGCGGGTGCCCATCCCCTTCAACTCGGCCGGCGCGTGGCTCTTTGCGATAGCCCTCTTCAGAACGGCAGCCGCTTCTACCTCCGCTGCGCGTGGCATGGCGGGCAGGTCATTGAAGGGTTGGTCGCGGTCAAACACGCATCACCCTTTCGATTGGCGAGTGAGGAACTCCAGCGCCGACGGTGGAATGCCTTCGTCCTTGACGATGCCGTCCGAACTCGGCCGGAACAAGGCCTGCAGGATCAACTGCCTGTCCTCCTTGCTTGCGAGGCGGTCGCCCTCCAGCAGCGACAGGTAGGTGCGTGCCATCACCACGCGCTCTGCCGCGTCGCCGGCCAGATGCAGGTGGCTGAGAAACATTCGAACAACAAGGCGTACACCCCACACCGCGAACAGACCGATCAGCACCAGCATCGCTACCCGCCATGCTTCTGGCGCAGCGCCGGGTGTCGCGGACCGCAGCAGGTCATGGATCAGCCAGCCCAATCCACCGGCTGCGCCCGCAATGCCTGCGAATGAGATCGCGCCGGTGATCTTGGACAAGCGGTCATGCTCTTTGCGTTTGTCGTCCCAGTAGGTGGCCGGTGCGCGCAGCGCAATCTCTTCGCGAAACGTCTTTCGTAGTTTCTCCATCTCCTCCTTGTGTTCGGTGACCAGCTTCTCGAAATCACCGTCCCGTTTCGCCTGGGCAGCATCGAAATCGGTCTTCTGCTGATCTGCTGCCGTCTTGATCGAGTCCGCGAGTGCGCTGTAGTCCCGGTGCAGCGCGTCGTAGGCCGTGGTCTTCTCGCCGAGCAGCGCCTCGGCCTTTACGCGCAACTGCTCGAACGATTGATCAGCAGCCTGCTTGCGGCCCTTCGCAGGCGCGCTAGTCAAGCGGTATCTCTCAACCAAGCCCTCGATCAGCCCGCGCCAACCCACCAACTCTTGCGGCTGGAAGTGATGGCCTTGCTGCGGTGGCACGAAAACGGATGCGAAGAAGCTGGCTGGGTGGTCTCCGGCCTCCTTGCGGTAGTCCTCAATGCGCTTTGCCTGCGGCGTTGAGCTGTGAGGCAAATGCTGCCTAAGGAACGCTTCCTCCAGGTGCGTCCGAAGCTGTGAGATTTGGTTCTGATAGTGCTGAGGGTTCGAGTCCTTGTACTGCTGCGCTTGGTTTGCCGTGTTCTGCGCTTGATTGAGCTGATTCAAGGCCTGCTTGAGGCCTTGGTCATGGTTGCCACCCGCCCGGCTGTTGTTGAGCCAGGACCAGAAGTTCACCTCGTGCTGGGTCCACGAGTTCACCTCGGCCAGACTCGTTGGCGCGAAGAGCCCCCCGTTGTCCTTCAGGTCCAGCGAGAACAGCGGCTCGGGGCGTGGCTCTGGCGTCGTGTTTGTGTTCATCAGGCCTCCCTGTTCGCCTTCTTCCGGCCGCGCTTTGATGCCACCACTGCAGGCTTCCAAGCCCGCAGGTCATCGAGCGTGAAGCCCAGCTCCCGAGCATCCTCGGTCACGAAGCTGCGGTAGTAGGTGCCCATGCGTTGACCGAACTCCGGGTCCAGGTCGTTGTGCCACTGCTCAAGCCAGGGCACCAGTTCCAGCAGGCCGGCCAGCAAGGGTTGCAGGCGAGCGGGCTCCCAGCCTTCGTTGTTCTTCATCTCGCCGTAGTAGCCGGCCAGCGCGGTGGCCAGTTGCAAGTGGTTCCAGCCGGCCCAGGCGATGGGCAGGCTGCCATCGGCGCCGCGCTCGGCGCCGGGGAAGCTGACAAAGCGTTCCTTGGGAACGTCTAGGCCGCCGCGCAGGTGCCAAAGATCAGCCCGCAAAAAGTCGCTGCTCTTGTATTTGGGTGGCGCCGGGATGGGGCCGACCTCTCGTGCCTTGCGGTCCTTGCGGAGGGGAATGAAGGTCTTGTCCAGTTCCTGGCGCACCCAGGCCAATGCGTCTGCATCTGGCGTTGCGCATTCCGCGGCTTTGGTGACCAAGGCAATGAGTTCTAGGCGTCGCGCTTCCTCCAACTGATCAATCTCGGCATCGATGGCGTCTTCGCGGCGCTGCAGGACCCAGGTGTCCTCCCACTGGGCTCGCTTGCGCAGGCCATCGTTCGTATACCGCTGCACGGGTAGCAGCGGCATAGCTTCAGCAGCTACCAGTTCCGCAACTAGCCGGGCGGGTTCAAAGTCGGTATGGCCGGCGTAGAGCGCGGCCACTTGCATGAACTCAGCGTCGGCGCGCGCCAACTCGGCGAGGCGGTTCGTCGTCGTCAGCTGAGGCGGCACTTCGGCGCTGCAGGGCCAGAGCGCAGGCTTCTCTAGTCGGTCGAGCAGCCAGTAACGCATAGCGTCCTGTTCCAAGTCCTGCCAGGCAGGAGTGTTCCACCGGCGCTTGTACTCGGGCCGTTCGATCAGGCCGATGTTGCGGTCGGACTCGATCAGTGCAATCCGGCGCTCGACGACCGCACGATAGTCGGGCGGCCAGTGCTTTGGCAGTTCGGTGATGGGCCTGCTGCCGTGGCGCTCGAACCAGTTGGTGGTTTCGATGCCAGCCGAGACGCGGCGGGCCATCACGATCTCGAAGGCGCGCTCACCAAGCGCAAGTTCAGGCGGCGTGGCGCATTCAAGTTCCGCCCCTTTGCCGGTCGCGGGCAGCAGGTCGTAGATGCGATAGCAGTGCCAGTCAAGCTCTTCCTGGATGCCAATCAGTTCTCCCAAGAGCCGCTCCGCCTCAAGGTGACTTGAATCTAATACCGCGCGATTCAAAACTTCGGCGCGCGCGGCAATGGCGGAAGGCATCAACGCCTCGCGAGTCTTGGCAATGGTGTCTGCCTTGCCTGCGATCACCGCTGGGAGTGAACTTGGCAGCGGAATCGCGCCTAGAGGCGTACTGGCATGTTCCCCCCCGCGTCAGAATAGTTGTCGCCTCCATAGAACACCCCCGGGGGCGGCGATGAAGGACGGACTTGGCTCGATACGGACAGGCATTCAAGGACAAGGCGGTGGCGAGGTTGCTGCCGCCGGAGA
>Ga0209097_10001216_pt1 | contig 22552 bp, 6 predicted proteins | sample AD_UKC052_MetaG_FD_184419 | JGI IMG/M metagenome (GOLD analysis project Ga0209097, IMG submission 184419) | Active sludge microbial communities of municipal wastewater-treating anaerobic digesters from USA - AD_UKC052_MetaG (SPAdes) (version 2) | ecosystem: Engineered > Bioreactor > Anaerobic >... | reverse complement strand
CGGGACCTTGCTAAGCGACTGCAGCAAGGTTATCTCAGCGTCTCGGAATCGCTCATGCTGCTCAGTTGTATTGCAGAGGCTCTAGTCGCCCCGCATCAGCTGTCAATCGTTCATCGCGACATCAAACCGAGCAACATCTTTCTTCGCGGTGATCGGCTTACGGATGCCGTACTTCTAGATTTCGGAATCGCAAGGAGACGCTCCGGCTCGCACGCAGTTACTGGCACTGGCGCGCTCATTGGTACGCCTGACTATATGTCTCCCGAACAAGCGCGTGGGGCTCGTGATCTGAGCCCGGCAACGGACATATTTTCGCTGGGCTGCGTGATGTACGAGTGCCTAACTGGCAAGCCGCCCTTTCACGGGGACCACCTTGCAGCTGTTTTGGTAAAAGTACTATTTGAGCAGCCCCAGTCTTTGGCTGAACTACGAGCTACTATTCCAGGCGCTGTAAGCGAGCTGCTTAGTGCGATGCTTGAGAAGGACCCGCTCAAGCGGCCCGCTGATGCCATGGAGTTATTGTGTCGGCTGCAGGCAATACAACTCTCCGAAAGTGAAGCACTGGCTCCGACAATTCAGCTCAGCCAGTCTACCAGCCGCTTTGGCGAGGATGAGCAAGGCCTGGTGAGTATGGTCGTTGCCACTCCTCCTCAGGCTCCTGTGGATGTAGCAGCAATTCCTAAGTGGCAGGGAGAGACGATTACAGCAGCTGAAGAGCAAGTACTATCCAGGCTTATTGCGGCGATAAAGCACCTGGGTGGCGACGCCGAAGTGCTCCTGAATCGTTCTCTTGTCGTGAGCATCCGTAGTGATGACAACGCAACAGATCAAGCCGCTCGTGCTGCAAAGATAGCACTACAGATTCGAGAAATGTGGCCAGATGCAGTGGTCGTACTGGCAACAGGACGCGCCAGCACGCGCGGCCAGACGCCCGTTGGTGAAGTTGCAGACAGGGCAGCCCAACTGCTGCTGAATGCCACGGCAGAAGCTGGGGATGGATCAGGTGGACGCTCAGGTGTTTGGCTAGATCGAATCAGCGCTGGACTGTTGGAAAGACGCTTCATCGTTAGCACGCGAAGTGGAGTGTCCCTGCTCGAGAGCGAAGACTATGCCTCAGATCAAGCACGTCCACTGCTTGGGAAACCCACGCAGTGCGTCGGAAGAGAGGCTGAGCTTGGCATTCTGGAAATGCTACTTAGCACCTGCGTTGATGACAGCGAGATGGCGACCGCGATTATCACTGGCGCTCCTGGGGTCGGAAAGTCACGGCTGCGACATGAATTCCTTCGACGCATTCAGCAAGGGGGTAAAGCGGGGACGACAATAGTAGGACATGCTTCTGCCATTGGGGCAGGTCAGCCCTACTCGCCGCTTGCCGATGGACTTCGGAGGCTCTGCGGTTTACGTGGTGGAGAGTCAGCCGAGTACCAGCGCCACCGCCTACGTGAGCGCATCGGGCAGAAGCTGGATGTCCACGATGTTCAGCGCGTTACCGAGTTCATCGGAGAGATGTGCGGTATTCCATCTGCAGGTGGTGAGAGTCTTGACCTGCGGGTTGCACGCAGTGACCCACGTGCGATGGCCAGGCAGATTGCAGTAGCGCTTGGCGACTTTCTGAGAGCAGAAACTAGAGATGGACCGCTATTGCTAATGGTTGAAGACCTGCAGTGGAGTGACCCACTGACCGTTCGCTGCATTGAAGATGTCCTTGCTTCACTGCGCGAGGTTCCGTTGATGATGGTTGCCACAGCAAGGCCCGAGGTGTATTCGACCTTTCCCAAGCTCTGGAAGACGCTGAACGTACGAGAGATCAAGCTGCAAGGCATTTCTCGGAAGGCAGCCGAGAGGTTTGTGGCTCAGATGCTTGGTCGAAATGTCACCCCGGAGACTTTGCGGCAGATTATCGAAAGAGCCGAAGGAAATGCTCTATTTTTAGAGGAGCTGGTGCGAGCAGCTGCAGAAGTTGGTTCTGGTGCAGTACCAGACACTATGCTTGCGATGCTGCAAGCGCGCTTGGCTCGACTGGACGCCGGTGTGCGACGTGTACTTAAGGCTGCGAGTGTCATCGGCAGCATCTTCTGGGATGGTGCAATTGTGTCGCTGCTTGATGGGCCAAGTGAGTCCATTCGTAGCCAGCTCGATGTTTGGCTGAGCGCACTCCATCGAGAGGAATACATCGAGCGTGCTGCCTCCACCCGCTTTCAGGGACAGGTTGAGTATCGCTTTTCCCACGCGCTGATGCGCGAAGCGGCCTATGACCTGCTTACAGATGAGGACCGCTATCACGGACACGTCGCTATTGCCCGCTTCTTGCTGACAACTGAAGCACCCCTAGAGGCGCTTGTTGATAAAAGCTGTGAGAATCCATTTGAACATCTGCTTGCCTCGCCGCTCGGTCGCAGGGCGCTGGAGCAGCACGCCGCTCTGTTCGACATCGTGTATCACTTACAGCAAAGCACCGTGTGTACGGAAGCTCACAGGGCCCACACTCATCATGCCGAGCTGAATCTCATGGCCGCGATGCGAGCAGAAGCCAGCAATGCACTTGATACAGCGCTAAGCTACGCAGAGGTGGGCAAACGGTGTTTAGGTGAGTCCGATTGGGATGAGCGATTCGACCTCTGCTTCCAGCTTTTTTCCAAGCTGGCAGAGTACGCACACTTTTCTCGGCAACCTGCTCGCACTGCAGCTGTGTTTCAAGAGCTGGAGCAGCGCCTGACCACTTTTGATCAGCTGACGCAGTACATGACCCTTCGATATGCACTGTCCGAACTCCTAGGAATTCCGTTTGACGGGCCAGCTGAGCAACTGCTAGGCCGACTTCTAGGTACATCCAACTAAGGGGTATGCTCTGTGAACTTCGCTCAGCAACGGCTGTCATCAGCGTACATCGATAACACGTTACTGCGAGGCTACCCGTAACACCTTTCAAAATTTCCACCGCCTCTGCATACTGTATGGCTACGAGCTCTAAGCTCGTCGAGGACTGGCATGTATCAGCCCCTTGGACCTGGCAGTGTTTTTGCGGAGCGTTTTGAGATTGTGCGCCCTGCTGGCAGTGGTGGGATGGGGGCTGTCTATCAGGCGCATGATCGACTGACTGGTGAGTCTGTAGCGCTTAAGCTCCTGCATCGCACTCGAAGCGGAGAGCAAGACCGCGAGCGCTTTGCGCGAGAGGCCAGACTGCTCGCTGAGTTTCGCCACTCGGGAATTGTGTCCTATGTAGCGGATGGGCAGCTGCCCGATGGCTCGCACTACCTTGTCATGGAGTGGCTAGCAGGGGAGGACTTGGCCGCGCGGCTATTGCGCGGTCCGCTGTCGATTCGTGAGGCAGTCCTCCTCACCGATCGCGTAGCAGAGGCGCTGGCTGTTATTCATCAGCGCGGAATCGTCCATCGAGACTTGAAGCCGTCCAATATATTCCTGCCGGGTGGCGAGCTTGCGCGCGTCAAGTTACTGGATTTCGGCATTGCTCGGCGCTTTGCTGCAACCCAGGCTGTCACGCAGACAGGAATGGTACTTGGTACTCCGGAGTACATGGCTCCAGAGCAGGCGCGCGGGGTACGGGAGCTACTGCCCGCTGCTGACTTTTTTTCGCTCGGCTGCATTCTGTATGAATGTCTCACAGGACAGCCTCCCTTCTTTGCAGATCATCTCGCAGCAGTCCTGGTTCGCATCCTTTTTGATGAGCCAAAACCAGTCGAGCTGCTGCGCCCTGAAGCTCCTACGATGCTCAGCGCTTTGCTGGCCAAGATGCTTAAGAAGGATCCTTCGCATAGACTCTCTGATGCATCCGCGCTGCGCGGCGAGCTGGCAAAGTTTGACGAAGTGGTAGAACTGGCACTGGCTCCCACCGTTGCCCGCAGCGTCCCTTTCTTTCAAGCATTCGCAGCGCAAGAGCAGCGCCTGTTTAGTGTCGTACTAGCAGTGCCATCCGATGACACACTGGCTGCAAGTGCAGCTGAGCAGGAAAGTCCCAGCTTGTCAGAGTCGGGAAGGCGCGAGTTACTAGACGTACTGGCCACTATCCGTGGACACGCAGAGTTCCTCGCTAATGGGGCGCTTGTCGTCACCGTGCCAGCCATGGAGAGCGCCAAAGATCAGGCTGTACTGGCTGCGCGTGCGGCGTTGTTGGTGAAGCGACAGTGGCCAGCCGCATGTGTCTCTTTGGCTACGGGTCGAGGAATGATGCAGGAGCAGACTACTGTGGGTGAAGTAGTGGAATTGGCGGCGCGGCTACAGAGTACCGGCCAGGATGCTGTTCCTACTGCTGAGCGTACGGGCGTTCTTCTCGATGCGCTCAGTGCACGGCTTCTACAAGGTCGCTTTGTGCAGACACCTCAGTCGTTTGGTGCGATGTTGGTATCGGAAGAGCGCGAAGCAGATGGTGAGCGCCCGCTGCTAGGAAAGCCAACCCCCTGTGTCGGCAGGGAGGTAGAACTTACGATTCTGGAAGGACAGCTACAGCGTTGTCAGGAAGAATCCGAGGCGCGTGTCGTACTTGTCACTGGCCCACCGGGCACTGGCAAGTCTCGGCTGCGTCATGAATACTTGCGTCGCACAGCCATGCTGGCGGAGCCACCGATAGTACTGTCCGGTAGAGGGGATCTGCTAGCCGCTGGGGCACCCTACGGAATCATCGGCCAGGCCCTAAAGCAGTTCATGGGTCTTCACGATGCAGCGTCGGTTAAAGGAACAGTGGAACTGCTGGATGCTAGTTTGGTCCCGACCGTCGCACGGGTTGAGCATTCTAGAGTCGCTACATTTTTGGGTGAGCTCTGCGGAATTCCATGCTTGTTAGGAGACTCTGCGCGCCTCCTGGCTGCACGGAAAGATCCACGGGCTCTCCATGACGAGATTCGCCGTGCCTTTATTGACTGGTTGGCGGGCCAGTGCGCGACCGGCAGTCTGCTGATCATTCTTGATGATCTCCAGTGGGGCGACACGCTCAGCATTGGCTTGATCGACTCAGCGCTGCAGGAACTGCCAAGCGCGCCGCTATGCGTGGCGGCTTTTGCCCGACCCGAGGTACATACCGTCTTTCCTCGGCTCTGGTCTCGGCACAAGCTGCAGGAAGTGCCCATCAATCCGCTTGGGCGGAAGGCCTGTGAGCGACTAATTAGGCAGGTGCTTGGAGTTCAAGCCACTGCGCCACTGGTCGCGCGACTAATCGAACAGTCCCAAGGCAATGCCTTATTCTTGGAAGAGCTCATTCGGGCTGTCGGGGAAGGCTCCCTGACAGAGCAGCCAGAAACCATCGTGGCCATGCTTCAGGCGCGAGTGGGCCGATTCCAAACAGGACCCCGTAGAGTCGCGCTGGCCGCCAGTATCTTCGGAAGCACATTTCTTCCTAGTGGTGTTGCAGCCCTGCTGGATGTCGCCCCCGTAGGACCAGAAAGATACGAGCTAGCGGCGTCGATCAATAGTCTAGTGGAAGCAGAGGTGTTGTCGCCTCAGAGCGGCAGCCCTTATGCAAATGAGCGCCAGTACGGATTTCGACACGCTCTAATTCGTGATGCTGCGTACTCGCTACTAACTGACAAAGATGTCTCTTCCGGTCATCTTGCCGCAGCTCGCTTTTTAGAGCAGACAGGAGAGAAGGAGCCACTGGTTCTAGCGGAGCACTACAGACGCGGTGGGGATATAGAGCAGACATTCTCTCTATACTTACGGGCGGCATCCGAGGCTAGTCGTATGTCAGCCATACCAGAAGCACGTCAACACTATTCTCAAGCCTATGGCTTACTGTCAGAGCTCCCCGAGAGCGATGAGCGACTGCGCCATCGGGTTGATATTTTGCTTAAGCAGTCGCGATTAGGGATGTTCTCTTCTTCCATGAAGGAGAGTCGCGCGAAGCTCGATGAAGCCCAGACGGTGTTGCGTTCCCTGAGCGCGCGTGGGGTGGAGACAGCTGCTGATGTTCAGCGAGCAGCTTGGATTGAGTTCTTTGCTGGGCTTAAGAACTACTATTTTGGTCGGCCTATGGAGGCACGGGGCAGCTTTGAGCGCCTGTATGCAGCAGCAGAAGCCGCTGGTGACAAGCACTTCCTTGCGATCTTGGCACAGAGTATTGGCTCCACATTCGCAGCACAGGGAGTCCTTGGACAGTGCATCCCATGGCTCCTGCGCGCAGCGCAACTCCAGGAGTATATGGAGACTGATTATGAGCGCTTTCGGTCAGATTCCAGCACCGCAGCCGTGTTGGCGATGTCTGGTCGTTACCTAGATGGACTTTCCCTGTCTGGCCGTACCGTCACCCGAGCCCTTGAGAGCAAACAGTCTGCCTCGCTGGCTCTGTGCTACATGAACCGCGCACTGATGCTGCGACTCTGCGGAGAACAAGCTGCGGTTCATGAGGCAGCAACCAAGGCACTTTCCTACGCTGAAAAGAGCGGAGAACTGCTGCTCGCGCATTCTGCCTGCTGCATCCTCGGCTGGGCTTGCTGTCTGGCTGGACGATTTGATGAGGGGAAGCGCTTTCTTCTTCAAAGCAAGCAGCTGGTGCCCAGTCATGATGGTCAGCTCATTTTCGCAGACTGCTTTGCCGCAGCGGAGGCTGACATTGCGCTACGCGAAGGAGACTTAAATCTTGCGATTACGCTGGCATCAGAGCTGGTACCTCGCTTCCGAACCGGGGAGCACTTTTTGGGTCTCGCCATCTCAGAGCAGGTTTGGGGCCTGGCCCTTGGCTACCATGATCTAACCCAGTCGCGCGAGTCCGACCTGCACCTATCCATAGCGCTACAAGTGATGGAGCGCACCGAGCAACGGATGACTGCTGCTGCCCTGCGAATGGCGTGGGCGCACCTCTGCCACAAGCGCGGAGACACTAGCAACGCGGAGCAACTGCGAAAGCAAGCGCTGGCCCAGTACGAAGCTTCGGGCTGTATGCACATTGTTGCCGACATCGAGCAGCTGGCTGCCTTCCGCTAGCTGCGAGAGCGAGAGCTACCGGGCATCATCGCCACTCACGCTGACGTGCATTCAATCGAAGGTGTATGCGGACCTGTTGTCGATAGTGGGTCGCTGCCTCAGCAGAGGAAAACGCAGCGGCACGCGCTTCTACCTTCATCAGGGACTGGTCTACTATCTGCACTGCAGATTCGGTTGCTCCTGATGCATGCAGTGCCTCTGCGACTGAGAGCAAGATGTCTAGCTCTGCGTAGCCGCCGCCTCCTAGTTCACCCATTGTAGTGAGAGCAGTGTCAGCTGCGGTCCGTGCCTCCTGTATCTGGCCTTGTCCCAGGAGGCACTTGATGAGGATTGCGTGGCAAATCATACGCCGCAGTGGGACAACATTCGCGCTACTCAGCGCGTTGCGGGCAGAGTGTGCAGCCTGCGCGAATTGTCTATTTTCCAGCAGAACTTCGGCAGTGAGAGCATGGGCCCAGCTTCGGAATGATGCACTTAGGTGCTCGCTAGTAATAAGCTCCTGTGTGATCTGAAGTGCTTCCTGTTGTTTCGCGGGTGCCGACTGCGCTGCTAGGACCGCAGCCAGGTGCAGCTTGGCGTGCGCGATGGAGTATGGCTCACGCAGTCGCAGCGCTAGCTTTAGGCTCTCTCGAAGGGTCTGCTCTCCCGCAAGGTAGTCGCCACACTCTCCTTGGATTTGGCCCCAGAAGTCCTGGGCGAATACCTGCGTTCGTAAGTCACCCGTGCTTTTGAGCAAGGACGCTCCTTGCTCTGCAAGCTCCAGCATTCTTGCTGGAGCGGGACTGGTATGACGCAAATACTCGCAGTGCGACAACAGAGTCCAGCCTCGAATTAGCTCTTCATGGCTTCCTATTCCGGATGAAATTGCTTCTAGCCGAGCAAACAGTGCAGCGGCTAGTGTCCGCATGCACCGCAAGCTGAAGGCACCTAGCATCCATGCCATCGACTCGGCATAGGCTGAAACGGCGTCCTGCGCTGGCTCCGTCTGGATCAGGCGCTGAGCAAGCAGTACCGCTGCATCTTGCTTTCCAACCATCAGCGATGCGAGGCAGAGCGGGCCAACCACTTTGCAGTAGATTGCTGAGCCAGCAGGCAGCAGTGAGAGCGCTTCACCGCCAAGGGCTCCTGCCTGCTCCCATCGGCTGCTCCAGACCAGCGCTAGGATCTGGATTCCAAGCACAAGGCCCCGCTCTGTACCAATAGGGTCATACTCCAAAGCGCGACTACAGAGCCGTATTGCTTCCTCTAGGCTGCTGCGCTGCAGAGAACTCTCGGCAGCAAGAACCAGCAAGGACAGAGCCTCTGCCGCATCACCTGCACTTGCCGCATGCTCGGCCATGAGTGCTGGATTATCAGGCTGCGTATTCCTCAAGTACTGCAGCGCCTGCCTGTGGAGTAGCTGTTTGTCTGTCGTAGTGAGGAGATTGTAGGCGGCCTCGCGCAGCTGCGGATGACGGAATCGATACTCGGCTTGGCCTTCATGCACTGCGGCATTGCTAACGGAGAACAGCTCGCTTTGACATGCGGAGCGCAGGCGTTGATCCAGGTCATTGGTACCACTGGGCAAGCCCAGTAGGAGCTCAACACCAGCAGGTTGGAACGACAGCCCGAAGATACTTGCAGATAGTAGGAGGTGACGGACTTTGGTGTCTAGGCGACCGATGCGGGCCTGTAGCATCGCCATGACCGTATCGGGAACCTCATTGCCTTTTCCTTCTGCCGTGGCGCGAATGAGCTCTTCCAAAAAAAGCGGGTTTCCTGCCGACTGCTCGACAATTCGCGTCATCGCTCCTGGCGCTAGCCTAGCACCGAGTACGGTGGTTACTAGCTGCTCGCATGCGCGCTTAGGAAGAGTGCGCAGAGGGAGATCAACCGCAGTGCCTGCCCAGAGGCTTGGGAATCGATGCTCTACCTCTGGGCGAGCTAACGCGAGAACCATAAAGGGCTGGTCGCGCAGCTCGGAGAGAGCAATCCCAACCAGCTTCACAGTGGGTGTATCTGCCCACTGCATGTCATCAAGAATCAGCAGGATTGGTCTTACTGCACACTCTGCGCGCAGGAGGTCGATAAGACAGTGCTGAAGCTGCTCTGCCATGATGCGCGGATCTTGGCGTGCAGCAACCATCCGTGGACTGCGCACTCCAGGAGGAGCTAGACCGCAGAGCTCAGCAGTAAACTCTATGACTTTGGACTCATCTTCTATTGAGTCGCTGTTAGCAATATGAGCGCAGAGTATGTTGTAGGAATCGGAACTCGACATTCCATCGCGGATACCTAAGAGACCGCGTAGTGCCTGCACAATCAAGTGATAGGACGAGTACGTGCGCATCGGCTCTGCTCTGGCTATTAGCAAAGCCCCGTCTGACTGACTGGTCTCTAGGCGGCGCATAAACTCGTGGCGTAGCCGAGACTTTCCACTTCCAGCAGCGCCCTTAACCACGATGGCTCGTGCCGTCTGATCTTCCACGCATGCCGCAAAGACGCTCTGCAGCATCGCCAGCTCCGACTCTCGACCTACACAGGGAGTTGGTCGCCCCAGTAATGGACGGGTTGAGTCTCCCTGTGCAGAGGAGCGCAGGAGTTGGTAGTCACCATCCTCAGTCCGGTGAACCTCAAAGCGCCCATCGAGTAGACCCGCCGTAGTCTCATCGAGCATCACCTGTCCGCCCAAACTGGACTGGCTCATACGTAGTAGCAGCTTGCCAGCACGCTCTAAGGCATCTCCAATGGGGACTCGATTACTAACTGCGCCGCGACCCGTGGTAACTACCATGTAGCCGCTCGGCCAACGCTCACGGAGCAGCAGCGCGCAGCGTGCGGCATTGGCAACTTGGTCTGTGGCCTCACTGCCAGCAGCTTTGATTGTCACCACAAAGGAACCATCTGCTAGAAGCTCTGTGTGTGCCCCTGCTCGTGCTAGCTCGCTCTGAAGCTCATCCGCAACTGCAGTGGCTTCAACGGCACTGGGATGGGCTGCAGCCTGGGTTCTGTTCGTGGGAAGTTCGGATTCGGGAGTGATCAAGATTACGGAGACAAGCCCCTGGTCACTATTGGATCCCGAAAATGGTCGCTGTGATTGCTCGGGGGTACTTAGTGCTGCTTTGGAATCCGCAGGCTCAATCAAGCCGCTGAGTTCTTGCAGCAGCGCGGAAGCATCTGCGGGCCGACCAGCAGGGAGCTTCGCGAGCATCCTGGCGACCAAGAGCTCAATAGCTTCGGGGACTTCCGGTCGAATGCGGCGAAGCGGAGCTGGCTCTTCATACAGGATTTTAGCTAGGACTGCTGCGATGTGCTGGCTGGCAAAAGGCGGACTCCCTGTTAGGCACTCGTACAGCGTGCAACCAAGAGAAAAGATGTCTGCTGCTGGCAGGACTTCGCGCTCACCTCGCGCTTGCTCTGGGGCCATATACTCAAGCGTGCCAACAACAGTACCGGTTCCCGTCATTGCTCGCGACTTGCTGCCATAGCGCGCGACTCCAAAGTCTAGGAGGACTACGCTGTCAGTCCTCCCATTCCGGAGGAACAGGTTCGACGGCTTAATATCGCGATGAACGATTCCGCGTGCATGAGCTACCTGCAACGCTGTCGCTGCCTGCTTCATAAGCAGCAGCCCTTCGCCAACGCCCAGCCGGTGCTTCGACAGGTAGTGAGTTAGGTCCTCACCGTCCAGCCACTGCATCGCAAGATAGGGAGTTCCGCTATCGGTGAGTCCGTGCGCAACATAGCCGACAATGCCAGGGTGCGACAGCTCTGATAGCACGGTTGCTTCGCGCTCGAAACGCTCGAAGTCTGTTGCGTCTGCGTGATTCAGGAGCTTTAGTGCAACGGGCTTCCCTGTCCACTCATCATGAGCGCGGTACACAGTGCCCATGCCTCCGCTACCGGCTATCTGCTCTAAACTAAATCGCTTAGCAATGGTGCCCTGTCTATCTAGCGTCAAGGTAGTTTGCATAAACCAAGTTCTTCAGGGGAGGACGTCGATGAAAGCAGCAAACAGTATACCGCTGCTCTCGGCAAGCGGTGTGGCTGTTTAGACTGGAGATTTAGCGAAGGATTCAATGCTCACAGGTAGTCGTAGGTAGAGGGAACTCCTGCGACCCACACAGCGGAAGTGCAGCGCTGTGGTCAGTCAAAGTTCGACCGAGCATGGCTCTCCTTCCAAATGCAGAGGTAGGCACCTATCTTGCAAGCTCTCTCCGCGATCTGGTCGGGGCTAAGTGGTGCCACTACTAAGACGCTCTTGTCTTTGCCTGATGGCTGGTATCAAGAGTACAATCCCTTGTTTGTTGCAGCATTTCTAACGGGTATCTCCAGTGCAGTTACCATCAGTTGAGAAAGTTTTTGCGGGCCGCTTTGTGATTAACCGCGTGGCGGGAGCCGGTGGCATGGGGACGGTCTATCAAGCGTGCGACTTAAGCACGGACCGCATCGTCGCCCTAAAAGTCCTCCAGTCCCAGGGCTCAGCTCCCCAAGACACCGAACGCTTTACGCGCGAGGCGCAGCTACTAACCGAGCTGCATCATCCTGGCATCGTGGCCCATGTGGCCCATGGGCAGACCAGTGATGCCCAGCAATACTTGGCGATGGAGTGGCTTGATGGCGAGGACCTCAGTCAACGTCTGCAAAAGGGTCCACTTTCAGTACACGCGACGATTCAGATCATGCGGCAAGTGGCTTCGGCACTTGCACACGCACATGCCCACGGTGTCCTTCATCGCGACCTGAAGCCAAGCAACATATTCCTGATCGATGGCATGACGGAGCAGGTAAAGATCCTCGACTTTGGCATCGCGCGACGAATGCAGGCATCGCAGGTGATGACTCGAACAGGAATGCTGGTAGGTACTCCCGATTATATGGCACCAGAGCAAGCACGCGGGGAGCGAGTCCTAAGCCCTGCAGCAGATATATTTTCTTTGGGATGCTTGCTTTATGAGTGCTTAGCTGGTGGTCCTCCGTTTGCTGGTGAGCACACGGCTTCTGTGCTGATTCGAATCCTAATGGAGCAGCCAGCTCCTCTTTCGCAGCGCAGAACAGGAGTACCAGAGTCACTGGTTGCACTGATCGACAAGATGCTGGTGAAGGACCCAGCGCAGAGAATATGTAGCGCGGAGGAATTGTTGGTACTTTCCTCGCGGCTTGAGCAGCCAGCAGATACGCCTTCGATTACACTGACAAAAGCTTCTTGTACTACTGACAGTGCATCATTTGCTTCCGATGAGCAGGAGCTTCTGTGTGTCATTATTGCGACAGAGACGGCTGGTGAGGATCTGCATGGTGCTGTGACTGCACCGCTGGTAGAGCGTCCCGGTAGTCAGCGAAGTAAGCTCGACGCAGCACTGCGCGGACCGGGCAGGCGCATTGAGTGGCTTCTAGATGGATCACTGATTGTCACGCTAAGCGGTGCAGGCAGTGCGACAGATCAAGCGCTGCAAGCGGCACGACTGGCTCTGCTGATCAAGGGACACTGGCCAAAATCCGCCACGTGCTAGCGACTGGACCCGCGCTAGTGAGTGGTGCTCGTCCGATCGGTGAAGCAGTGGAGCGCGCTGCGAGCATTCTAAACGCTGTCACGGCACACTCCTCAGCGGTGGACTCACTGCACAGACCGGGCGTCTGGTTGGACGAACTAAGCGCGGGGCTGCTTGTTCGTAGGTATCAGCTCGAAGAGTACTTCGGTGTTCCTATGCTCTGCGGAGACGAACTGACAGCCGACACTGACCATTTCTTTCTTGGCAAGCCGACGGCGTGTCTGGGGCGGGACCCGGAACTTGCTCTTCTTGACTACATGCTGGTGAGCTGCTTTGCAGAGTCCTCAGCTCAAGCTGCGCTTCTTGTTGCGCCCGCAGGCATTGGAAAGTCCAGACTCTGTAAGGAATTTGTGCGTCGCGTGGCCGCGCGCTCCGAAGTCGTGACAGTGCTGGAGGGCCGTGGGGACATGATGACCGCTGGCTCACCCTACGCGGTCTTGGGGGATCTACTGAGGCGTCGCTGCAAGCTCAGTCACAGTAGTGAAGCTCTCATCGACCAGCGTCAACAGGTAGCCGCCAGCTTGGGTGAGCGGCTGCCTGCTGAAAAGCACGCACTGGCAGTGGCGTTTTTGGGTGAGCTTTGCGGAGTACCTTTTCCTGAGCAAGAGCTACCTGCGCTTCGCGCAGCGCGTAATGACCCCAAGATTATGAGTGATCAGCTCTGTGATGCGCTGCTTTGCTTTCTGCGCGCGGAATGTGAGCACGCACCTGTGCTCATCGTGTTAGAGGACTTGCACTTAGGGGATTCACTGACCAACAAAGTGATAGCGACAGCGCTGCGTGAGCTCGCAGACTTGCCGCTAATGGTTCTGGCGGTAGCACGACCAGAGGTCCATCTGACTTTCCCGAAGCTATGGTCCGCGCTGCATGTTCGGGAAATCACGCTCAATGGGCTCTCGAAAAAGGCATCAGAGAGGCTGATCCAGACATCGCTAGGTAAGCTCTCCGCTGACGTGACAGCCCGTTTGATAGAGCTAGCCGCAGGAAATGCGCTTTTTTTGGAAGAGCTTATTCGCTCTGTCGCGCAAGGAAGAGCAGAGCAGTTTCCCGATACGGTCCTGGCCATGCTGCAGGCTCGCATTGGTCAGTGTGAAGCTGCTGCACGCCGCATCTTACGTGCAGCTAGTATGTTCGGGCAGACGTTTTGGGTCGGGGGTGTGCGTGCGCTCATTCATCCCGACCGACTGACCCAAGACCTAAGCACTGCACTGCAGCAGCTCGTAGACGCAGAGCTGATTGAGAAGCATGCGCACAGTCGCATCGCTGGCGACACTGAGTTTGGGTTTCGGCATGCACTGGTACGCGAGGCTGCGTACAGCTTGCTCATGGAGGAAGACAGACAGCTTGGACATCTTCGTGCAGGAGAGTTCCTTGCGCGGGCGGGTGAACCAGATGCTCTGGTGCTTGCCGACCACTTCTATCGGGCGCAGGCACTGGACCGTGCAGCAGAGCACTACTTGCGTGCCAGTCTTCAGTCATTTGAGCGCAATGACCTGGAGGGCGCACTGACGCGCGCAGCCCGTGGTCTTGCGTGTGAGCCGGTAGGTCAGACGCTTGGAAACCTACATGCCATGCGCGCGATGGCGCACTGCTGGCGGTCCGAGCTAACGCTTGCGCACAGTGAAAGCCAGGCTGCACTGCCGCTGCTTCGCGCTGGGAGTCGTTGGGAGTGCTCCGTTCTCTTTCACGGAATGTGGGCGGCACTTGTTACAGCACAGGAGGCTGATTTTCTACGACTGGCGGTGCAGCTGGTCAGCTTCAATCCCGATGAGGAAGCGCAGCGCGATCTAATCGTTTGGGCTTCCCTTGGTGCGTCACTGCTCACCTCCTATGGTCGAAGGCAGCTTGCTCACGATCTACTCAAGCGTGCTGAGTCTGCGCTTGCTTCGCAGAAAGATCCGGACCCGGCACTTCAAGGCGCGTATCTCGTGGGTCGCAGTGACTACGTGCGGGCATTTGAGGCAGATCCTTGGCAACCACTTTTGTTAAGTCGGCAAGCGACTGCTGCCTTTGCGCAGATAGGAGACAAGAGGGATCAAGTAACGGCGATGAACCGGCTGGGGCAAGCGGAAGGTGAGCTAGGCGCCATCGAAGCTGGAGAGCAGACCCTTCGTGAAGCCATCGCTTTGGCGCGGCGAATCGGTGTCCCCTTCGCGGTACTGCAAAGTGAGCTACATCTGGCCGCTCTTCTCTGCTCGTCACCGAGCGTAGCGTCGCAAGCAGAAGCGCAACTTATTGCGGAAGCAGCGCTAACCACAGCTGGTATCAGCAGCGGATATAAAGGCTGGTGCTATGGCATGCTGGCAAGTATTCATCTGCAGCGCTGTGAGTATGCTGCAGCGCACGAGAAGGCGGAGCAGGCGCTCGAGCTATGTGCGCGCGTCCCGCTGCGGCGGATTTGGGTCCTCACGTTGTTGGTGCGAGCACTCAGCTTGCTTCAGTGTATTGATGAGGCGCGCAAGCGTGCGAACGAGCTACTCGCAGCGGTCGCAGAGCTGGGCTGCGCTGGGTACGTAGAGGTAGCCGCTTGGTACTATGCAGCAGATGCGCACGCTAACGTCGCAGCAGAGCCAGTGCACGTGCACGTGTACGCGCAAGCGAAGGCGCAAGAGCAGCTCCTCTTGCGAGTCGCGCGAATTCCAGACGTTGTCTGGGCGGGCCGATATCGCACGGATATCGCCGAGCACCGACGCATTCTAGCAGGAGTGTCTCTGTAGAAACTGTTGACGGTAGGCGTACACAGGCGTCATTGGCCTACTGCACTGCTGGTCTGCACTAAGAAAGGGAGCTCGGCGATTGTGGGCACGGTTCCGCAGGAACGCTGCTTCAGCGCTATAATGCTCCGTCTTCAGACATGGGTAGAGGGGATATCTGATGCAGCCGGAAGTGGCGGTACGTGCTGGCGCTGTCTTAGGGGGTCGCTTCAAGCTAGAGCGCATCGCTGGAAGCGGTGGAATGGGCACCGTTTTTTTCGCTTGTGACCAACTCACAGGGCAAGCTGTGGCCGTCAAGCTGCTGGGCACACAGGACAGCTCCGCGCACCGGGATGACGCTGCACGCTTTCATCGCGAGGTTCAGATTCTCGCTGAGCTTCAGCACCCCAACATCGTTGGTTACGTAAATCATGGCATCGCTGACAACTCGCGACCTTACCTTGTTATGGAGTGGCTGGATGGCGAGGAGCTTGCGCAGTACCTAGCCCGGCAGCCGCTCTCGATTGCCCAGAGTCTGTCCGTTGCACGACAGGTGGCAGCGGGACTGGCAGCAGCTCATCGTCATGCTGTCGTTCATCGCGACATCAAGCCTTCAAATATTTTTCTGGTTCACTCAGATCCTGAGCAAGTCAAGATCCTGGACTTCGGCATCGCACGGCGTGGCGGCGTCTTGGGTGGGCAGACGCGTACAGGCGTCCTGATTGGCACTCCGGAATACATGGCACCAGAGCAAGCTCGTGGTCAGCGCGACTTGACTGCGGCTGCGGATGTCTTTTCGCTTGGTTGCGTCTTGTATGAGTGCTTGACCGGCAAGCCGCCCTTTGCTGGGCAGCACATCGCAGCAGTACTGGCCAAGATCCTCTTTGAGGCCCCAGCGCTTCCATCTTCCGTTCGGATGTGGCTACCCACTGCAATTGATGAGCTGCTGTGTCAGCTGCTTACCAAGAATCCTAACGAGCGGCCTCGTGATGCCGCGCAAGTACTAAGCCTACTAGATGCGCTTGAGCCTGTAGTTGGCAGCTGGGAGTCGCAGGATTCAGCGGTCACAATAGGTGCTGCCACAACGCTGCGCACGCCGACAGAGCATAGTCTGGTCAGTGTGATTTTGGCACAGCCGCCAGTGGCAACGTTGCACAGTGCGCAACCTATCCAGCCTGAGCGGACGTCGGTGTCGCAGCTTCGATCTTATGAGCTGCTGAAGATGTACGGAGCGCAAGTTGACAGCCTAACAGATGGCACCGTGGTAGCAACGATTGTCTCCCAGGGAAACTTGAGTGCAAATGATCAAGTTGCGCAGGCTGCACGCTGCGCGCTCGTCCTGCGGGAGCAACATCAGGACTGGGCGATTGCCATCTCAACGGGCCGTGGCTTGGTCAGCCAAAGTCTGCCAATCGGTGAAGCGCTGGAGCAAGCTGCGCAGCTGCTGCGTGAGGTGACGGAGGATGTCGCGCACGATAGCTTGCCTGCTATCCAGATTGATGAGACTAGTGCTGGACTCCTAGATGGGCGATTCGCTCTACGGCGGCTTGGCTCGACTCAGTACCTTCTGGATGGCGAGCGAGTCTCTATTGACGAGAGTCGGCCCCTACTGGGAAAGCCAACGCCTTGTATTGGTCGCGACCCAGAGCTCAGCATCTTGGACGTTCACTTTTCAAGCTGCAGAGACGAGTCGACTGCAAGTGCAGTACTGGTGACTGCAGCGGCAGGTGTCGGTAAGTCACGTCTACGGCATGAATTTCTACGACGATTGGAGTCACGTCAGGAGCAAGTCAAGGTCTGGTTAGGTCGCGGTGAGCCGCTGAGCGCTGGCTCCACCTGCGCCATCTTAGTGCAGATGCTACGACGACAAGTTGGCATCCTTGATGTAGATGGTGAGCCACTTGCTGCGCAGCAGGAAAAGCTCCTCGCCTACCTTGCAAATAGACTTCCTGCAGCCTCCTTGCAGCTCGCAAAGTCCTTTCTTGCGGAGCTGTGCGGGCTGCACTTTCCTGATGATGACAGTGCACCACTGCGCGCCGCGCGACAAGACGCACGGCTGATGAGTGAACAGATAGCCGCTGCTTTCATTGCCCTGATCCGCGCCGAGAGCGCAACGACGCCCCTGCTACTTGTTCTAGAGGATCTGCACTGGAGCGATACGCAAACCGTGCAGCTAGTAGACCAGGCACTACGAGAGTGTGTGGATCAACCTCTGATGGTGCTTGCGCTGGCGCGGCCCGAAGTAACCGAGCTATTTCCACGCTTATGGCAGGAGCGCAGACGTCAAGATCTCAGACTGGACGGGCTGAGTCGCAAGCCAAGTGAGCGTCTGGTCCGCCAGGTCTTAGGCAAGGATGCTCCTGCGCCGGTTGTAGTGCGTATCGTTGAACAAGCTGGTGGGAATGCGCTCTTTCTGGAAGAGCTGATCCGTGCTGTCGCAGATGGGAAGGGCGACGAGCTACCGGCGACAATTTTGGCAATGATGCAGTCACGAGTAGCTCGGCTGGATTCAGGGGCCCGCAGACTGCTTCTTGTTGCGAGTGTATTTGGCACAGCGTTTCACTATGACGGCATTGTCGAGCTGCTTCGACACGACTATCAGCGCAGTGACCTAGAGAGTGCGCTGGACAACTTGGTCCAGCTCGAAATGCTAGAGACCCAAGCTGGTCGTCGTAATTCGGCAGGGGCACAGCTGGATAAGCAGCTGTCTTTTCGACATGGCCTCATGCGCGATGCTGCCTACAGTCTGCTGCCTGAAGATCGGCGCCGTGTCTATCATCGTCTAGCAGGGCGCTTCCTACAGAAAGTTGGCGAGCAAGATCCACTAGTCCTGGCCGGTCACTACGAGCGCGGGGATGATACCGCGCTTGCAGCGCCGTTCTTTCTGCTCGCAGGTCTGCGTGCGCACTGGGGCGGCGACTCTGCTGGCGCTGTAAAGTACGCGACCCGTGGTCTTGATTGTCAGCCCACCGATGAGGTGCGAGTCGGGCTCCTCGCGCTGCTCTGTCAGTCCCACTTGTGGAAAAATGAGTGGGCCTCATCTGCAGTATACGCAGAGCAAGTCCTGATCTTGGCACCGATAGGCAGCGTTTCGTGGGGACTGGCTGCGACTGCGCAGATAGTCCACCTGGGCCTGCGCAATCGCGACCGGTTCCTGCAGACACTAGATGACATTGCTAGCGCGCGCTCCGATAAGGAGGGAGTGAGTGCGCTGGCATTTGCGCTGGCCATCGGCATTTACATGCTGGATTCTGAAGCCGAGTTTGATCTGGCGCAGCACTTTCTGTCGCGACTTCACGCACTGGTGGATCCTGTCGCTACCCAAGACACCGTTGCGCGTGCTTGGCTTCAGCGTGCCCACATTCATCGCGAGGCATGGGTTCATCGTTCACCCGCAACGGGCTATCAGTTCGCGGTCGCTTCGCGCAGTAGCTTTTTAGAAGCGGGACACAATCGCGGAGCACTGGTCGCAACAGCTTTCATGGGCATAAATGCTTGGTATTTGGGGGCACTGGAAGAGGCACTGCGCGCGCTACGCGAGACGCTAGCAATTGGCGACGCCTTAGGACTTGTCTCATCCCTTCGTACGCTGGCTTTTGTCCAAGTGCTACTCGACTTCAACGACGCCAGCAAGCTAGATGAAGCAGAGGAGTGCGCAAGCAAGTTCGCGGAAGCAAGTCGTGGCAAGTCTCCTCTTTCACAAGGACGCGCGAGTTTCGCCTGTGCAGAAGTTGCCCTACGTCGCGGCGATTCACTAAAGGCAGCATCCTTGCTGGAATCGGCACGCGCTAGCCTAGTCGAAGCACCGCTGGACTTGTTAGCAGTGCAAGTTGCCCAAGCTGAGGCTCTGCTAGCAATGGGTCAGATGGCGCAAGCGCTAGATACCGCGAAGAATGCCTATGAGAGCTATGTCTCCCGCCGAGCGCTCGGATTTTCTGGGCCGCGCGCAGAGCTGATTTTCGCAGAGACACTCATAGCCACCGGACAAGTCGAGCAAGCCAAGCGAATCGTGGAGCAGTCGTGTAGCTTCCTGCAAGCTCAATCCGCAGCACTACAACCGCCATGGCAACCCACGCAGCTGCTGAGTTATCCAGTGCATGCTCGCTTGTTTGCCTTGCGGGAGAGGCTAGGGCTGGCGCCCTTGATGTAGCTACCTTGTTTGCCCGCCAGCTCTGAGTGAATCCTTTGAGCGCAACAGCGACTATTTACCCCAACAGGTTCCGAAGCTGCTGCCGCTCGTCAGGTGACAGCTCTATTAAGAGCTGCGAGATTTTATCCAGCCCGGACTGGTGCTGAAAAGCTGCCGGAATCTTCCCAAGCGCCGCGTTTAGTACGGCTGATGGGTCGGCATAGTGCTTGGCAGTAATGGCAAAGTTTGCATGCCCAAGAGAGGCGGCAACAGCGTCGGTAGTTGCACCGCCTTCGATGGCGAGCGTGGCGTTGAGCCCGCGCAAGCTGTGTGGGCAGAGCCGGGGGAGGCCAAGACGCCGACAGTAAGTACGTAGGCGCTTCCAAAGCCATGGTGGCTTGGGCTGCTGGCTGCGATTGGCTGCAAAGACCCGCTCGGTAGGATTCCTACCTTCACAAAATTTGTGCAGCAACGCAGCCACGCCTTCGTACAGCTTAATCGAGCGCTTGGCGTTTCTCGTCTTTCCACGCAGGACGTAGATCTGGGTCTGCTTCACTCCCTCACGCGCCGTGATGCGATCAATGTCTGCCACTCGCAGCGCTAGTACCTCGCTAGAGCGCAAGCCTGCGTAAATCTGCAGCAGCAGTGCCAGGGCTCCCTCATTTCCACATTTGGCATCCTCAAAGAGCGCGCGATCCAGGAGTTCTGCTTCACCGTGCCGCGCCTGCTGCTTTCCAAACTCTGCGCGCCCGACCGGCTTCACTGCGGTCCACGGATTGGAGCTTGCGCGCTGCGTCTCGATTAGCCATCGCCAAAACTCCTTCACTCCCCGAAGAGCCGCGTGGTGGGTCGCTGCAGCCATCAGCCCCTTTTTTCCAGGCTGTGCCATCAGCTTCGTATAAAGAGCGCGGGCTGAGTTCTCGGTGATCGACTTTACTGTCTGCTCAAGAGGGAGTAGCCGACTCAGCTTTCCCTCGACACAGCGCAGTGAGGCAGGCTTAAGTCCGGCCAGCGTTTTGTGCTCTAGGTACAGCTTCAGTGCATCACCGAGCAGCAGCGAGCTGGCAGCATGCAGCTCAGCATGAAGCGCCGAGACCACTGCCGCTGCCTCCTGCTGACTCATGCAGAACAGGTTGACTCGGCTCCTGCTACCGCTAACAACCACGCGCCAGCGCTTCTTCTCCGACTCATGATAAGGACCGAAGATTCGTACGGCTTGGTGGTCGCAAAATACTAGCTTTTGCAATGCTTGCTTGGCTCGCATCACTGCCGCTGGATGGCTTCGCATGGCTGCGACCTACTCCGCCGTGCCCTTGTTTAGGGGCCTTGAATGGGAGGCTGAAGTGCAAGTGGAGAGGAGCAGAGGGAGCCCTGCTAGCAAGAGGCACTTTCGCAGACATCGGCGGGTCTCATCGCTTGCGCTGCGACCCGACTCAATCGCCCGCACCGTTGCTTCCGAGAGTCCACACTCAGCAGCAAGCTGGCGTCGGGAGAGTCCGGCACTAGTCCGCGCGCTGAAGACCAATGCAGCGAGGTCGGTAGCCGACTTGTCTGCGACTAGCGACGCGTGCCTGGCGCAGATGCGCTGTCCCTTCTTTGTTAGCGCGACGACCTGAAAGTCCTGCGGGATCCAGCTATGACTGCAACCACCGTCGCAGATGAGGCCAAAGTCATAGAGCTGCTGGAGCTCGTGCAATGGCAGCTGTCCCCAGCTATCAGGTCTCGTCGCTACACAGCAGGGGCCATGAAGAGTGGTGCCGTCCTGTTTCTTAACGAAGATCTCTCCTGCACCCACAGCAAGAAGAACTGCCTTCGCAGACAGGGAGAGCTTTGATAGGAGCCATCTACGGTGGCCTCCCAGCTTTCCAATCTTGCTCATATGAGCGCGGTCCATGCTTACCGAGTGGCCTCCCTTCCTTCCGGCTGTTGCGGCCTCTTGAGAGGAGAATTCATGTGCTCTGCCATGCTGATGTGCGGCTCTGCCACCTGCGCTCGCCACTATCTTTCGCGTCGCTGCAGGCATTCTGGCAAAGCCTCGTAGTATCGTGGATTTAGTCAAGGTACACCTCTCTTCATACCAGCATCATTGGATGCGCACGCAGCACATGCGGGAGTAACTGGAGCCCATGCCTGCGTTGTGCAGTCACGCGGAAGTCGCGCAAGTCATTGGCTACAACAGCGGCTGCTGGCGCTGCGCTGACTCCTTATCCCAGCAATGTCGCCAAGACACACCAGCCAGCCGCAGCTAAAGCTGCGCGCTTAGTAGTTCCTAACTTGCAGTCGCAACAGGCTACTATCTGGTAGACAACGACACCTGCTGGCAATCAGCGACAGTTAAAATTGGCTTGAGCGCCGCTTCTACTGCCATCTGCCACCAGTGGCAGCGCCTACCGCGGTAACTCCACGAACAGAAAAAGTTCACCATTGGACAAACTCCATGCGCGCACAAAGAGTGTCCCGTGGTAAGTTGCGCGGGTTCTTCCACGGGGTCAGATCCTGGGGAATAACAGTCCTCGTCGTGTTGCAAGCACGGCGGGGACACTTTTGATCGCTACGAAACGACTCATCGCAGTGGCTTTTGCACCACCCTGATGAGCCTTAAGACGAGCCTTGAACTGTTGGGATTGCTAGTACAGCAGTCCTGAGGAGTGCGCAACAGATTATTAAATTTCTGTCGCTGAATTTCCATCAATTGCCCACTCGCTGCAGCCGTGGTAAGGCCCTCCAAGATGTCTCCTCCTCGGAAACTTAGACACATGGGCATTCAAAAAAGGCTGAAGCGACTCCGCAGCTCCAAGGGAATGAATCCAACGGCACTCGGTCGTGAGGCAGGCCTAAGTCGCATGGCGGTCTCCTACATCGAGGCGGGGCGCTCAGCTCCTAGTGTCGATACCGTTGAAAAGCTGGCCTACGCGCTGGATGTGGAGCCCTCCTACCTCGCCTTTGGAGACACTCCCAGCACGACTCCGATGAACCACCTGATCGCTCCTGGCTTCGACCCGATGACACTTAGCGATGACATCACGGCGCTGGTCAATGGCTACGGAGGCACGCTCGATCAGTCCCACTTATACATTGATCCGCGAGGAGCAGCGCAGTGGCGAGCCTTGGTTGATTCCTACAACGGAATCCCATCCCAGTTCGTTGCCGAAGCAGTGGTTAAGGAGGCTGCAGGTAGCTCGCTGGATGTGATTGCGCTTGGGGTGGGAACAGGCCACCGCGAGGTCCAGTTCGTCAAGCAGCTTGCAGATCTTGATTCCGTCGAC
>Ga0209097_10001212_pt1 | contig 22598 bp, 16 predicted proteins | sample AD_UKC052_MetaG_FD_184419 | JGI IMG/M metagenome (GOLD analysis project Ga0209097, IMG submission 184419) | Active sludge microbial communities of municipal wastewater-treating anaerobic digesters from USA - AD_UKC052_MetaG (SPAdes) (version 2) | ecosystem: Engineered > Bioreactor > Anaerobic >... | reverse complement strand
TGAACCAGTAGTTCCGCCAAAGCAATTTATATTAGTTGTTGTTATGGATGCACTAAGCGATCCTGAACTACTAACAGTTACTGAACTTGTAGTTGAACATCCACTTGCTTGTGATACCGTAACAGTATAGTTTCCGGCTGCAAAACCAGTAGCGGTTTGAGTCGTTTGTCCGTTGCTCCAGAGATAGGTGTATGTTCCAGCAATTGCAGGAGTTGCAGTTGCTGTTCCGTTTGATGCTCCACAAGTTGCTGGAATTGTTGATGTGTTAACGGTGAATCCGTTTACGGTGACCGTTTGCACGAGTGTATCGTTATAACATCCCAAATTAAGGATGAGCGTTACGTTATAGTTACCAACTGCAGTAAATGTATGACTTGGATTAGCTGAGGTGCTTGAATTGGAAGAACCTGAAGCAGCATCACCAAAATTCCATCGCGTACTTACAATGGCACTTGCTGCTCCAGAACACGAATTTGTGCTTGTTGTGACAACAGGCGGAGTAAAACTTACATTGAGGCAGTTAGCAGTATAAGTAAAAGGTGGTGTAACCGGACGAACATAAAAGGAAGCCATATTAGGCAATCCCATGCTTGAAGATACTCCAGCTAACGAAATGGCTGCATTTGAATATCCGCAACCAACTCCCATCACATTGGGATTATTTATAACCGATAAGAATGCAGAGTTCCGTGAAACATAAACTTTCCCGTCAGGCCCCATTTGTAAGGATCCGATAAAAGGTCCTAGAGCTCCAATTACATATTTAGAAGCCTGAATGGCAGCGGTTGATCCAGCGCATAAGTCAAACTGAACTAGACGACCTCCGTTGGTGCCACCATAAGCAATTCGACCGTTTGGAGAAAACTCACAGCCATATGCACCCGTTTCGGTTGCTAGCGTAATTCCATTGCTTACAACACCAGTTGAATTATTGAAATCGTATAATTCAAATTTATTCGTTCCGCTACCTGCAAAGCCATAGTATGCTGCAAGAAGTTTATTCCCGTCACTGTTGGCTTTTAGTTGACCGTAAGCCGATTGATTGATACCTGTAATGACCGAACCAGCATTACTGGTAACGGCTGTTGTATTCACACCCGTTGGACTAACCAACCAAGCACGAAAACCATTGGAATTCCAGTCATGTGATACAATCCAGATATCGCGGTTATTACAGTGTCGAACAGCGGTTAATTTTTCGCAAGACGGAGTTTGAAGCAATACGTTTTTAGTGGCAGTTACAGCACCCAATCCACCCGAAAGACTCATATTAACTTCAGAGTAGCGAATACCATTTGGACCTACATCGGCATCAGCAGTAAAAATATAATAGATGGAATTGCTATTAGGCTTTTGAACGATGATTCCTGATTGAGTGGATGATGCATGACCCATGAGTCCTGTACCATTCGTCATCACTAAGTGATTGCTATTCCAAACCGAAATTCCATCGGTATAAAACATCAAATTACCCGAAGCGTCCGACATACTCGCACAACCTTCGGTGGTAACCATTTGTCCGTTTGTTACTGCTACAGGCGAACCACTAGCAAACGAAACACCTGCTTTAGTGCCAAAATACCAATTGTAAAAACGTTCTTGTTGAGCTTGTGAAGATGAACCAAAAACCAAGATTGCCAGCACCGCGAATAGCAGTCTGGCTTCGGTGTAGAAGCGATTACATGGTTTTTTAGTAGGTGTTGTGTCCATCCGGCTCACTGTATCAAACTTGAATTGCTTGGTTTACGGGAAGCTTGGAATTGGAGTTGTGTGTTTAGCTCACAGAAAGCCTGATTTTATTACATGTGTAAGGATGATGTGATGAGATTTTAGGAATAAGACACAAGCCGTTGAAAATCAATCGAATTAGGCATGATGTGTACCTCAAGTTTCTAAAACAAAAAATGCCCGACAACTAATCGCTATCGGGCATGGAAATCAAAAGAATCTGTCGGCTTAGTGCTGAACGATAAGCTTTTTGATTTCTTTCATTCGCTCCGATTGTATGCTGAGGACATACATACCAGAAGCTATCACACTTAGGTCAAGAATTCGTTGATTGGTGTTGATCTGTTCGCTCCAGATGAGTTGTCCCTGCTTGTTGAATAATTCAAGTATGCATTTGCCATCTAATCCTGAAATGACAAGTTGATCTTGAGCCGGATTGGGATAAACCTGGATGAGATTGGAGTTGTTTAAAGAATTGATGGAAAGACATTCATCTACCAGCACTTCAACTGTCGAAGTAGCACTACAATTTGCATCTGAATACGTATACGATATGGTATGAAAACCAGCTCCTGCGTCGGCTGGATCGAAAGTACTTCCCGAAATACCTAAGCCGCTAAAAATTCCGCCAGCAGGACTTCCTACAAAATCGTAAGTAGTACTATTCACACAAAATGAAGTATTGGGATCGATGAAACTAACGCTTGGAAAAGGTAAAACTTCGATGGTTGCGCTTGCGGTATTTTGACATCCAGCACTACTCGTTCCAGTAACAGAATAGCTTGATGTAGCATTAGGAGATACACTCATATTTGCTAGCGTCGAGCCAGTATTCCAACTATATGAATCAGCACCCTGGCCAGATAAAGTAGCTGTGTTTCCTTGACATATTGTATCATCATCCACCTGAATACTTACGATTGGCAATGCATTTACCGTAATGGTTTTACTTGCAGTATTTTGACAGTTAAAACTACTAGTGCCGATAATGGTGTAAGTAGTTGTTGTTAGGGGGGAAACATTGATGTTTGCTGTAGTTTCACCAGTATTCCAGCTATATGTACTTGCACCTGAGCCAAATAGTGTAATGCTACCTCCTTGGCAAATTGCATTTGATAAACTTTGAATTACAACTGCTGGCAATGGATTTACCGTAATCGTTTTACTAGCCGTTGCTGTACAGTTAAAGCTATTTGTTCCTGTAACTGTGTATGTTGTATTGGAATTTGGTGCTACCGTTATTGCTGCTGTTGTTTGTCCTCCGTTCCAAGAATACGAATCGGCACCAGTAGCAGTAAGCAAAATACTGCTGCCAGTACAAATCGAATTACTGGCACTTTGAACATCCACAATAGGCAATGGATCGACATTTATTACTTTGTTTGCTGTGTTTTGACAACCTGCTGCATTCGTGCCAACTACAGTATAAGTAGTATTCACCGTTGGACTTACAGTGATGGCATTCGTTGTTTGTCCGCCGCCCCATAGATAACTAGTACCGCCTGTTGCTGTTAATGTGATTGTAGTACCAGCGCAAGGTGTGTTATTAGAAGCAGAAACGTTGATGTTAGGATTTGTTCCTACGGTAATGGTTTTCGAACCGATGTTTTGACATCCGGCACTATTGGTTCCTGTAACGGTATAAGTTGTTGTGCTGGTTGGTGAAACTGTTATGCTACTGGTTGTTTGTCCGGTGCTCCACAAATAGGAAACTCCTCCCGTAGCTGTTAAAGTTACACTTGCGCCACTACATAAAGTTGAATTTGAACTTTGAACCGCAATGTTAGGAGCAGTACTCACTTGTATGGATTGATTGGCTGTTCCTTCACAAGTCCCAACATTTCCGGTAACCGAATAGTTGGTCGTACTCGATGGACTAACTGTAATACTCGGTGATGAGCTTCCATTACTCCAGAAATAATCCAATGCACCACTAGCAGTTAGGGTGACCGATTCACCTGAGCAAATGTTATTGTCACTGGCAGTTATGGTTACATTGGGTTGTGAAACGACCTCTATGGTTTGACTACTCGTTGCTGTACATCCGTTGGATGCAGTTACAGTAGCAACATAGGTTGTAGTAACCGTAGGAGAAACAGTAATGAAATCGGATGATTGTCCACTACTCCACTGCAAAGTTCCTGAACTATGTACAGCCCATAATGTTGTTGAGCCGCTGTTACATAACATAGTTGGTGATGCGTTCACAGTAAGCGTTGGTCCAACACTAATATTTACTGTTAGGTTATTTGTGGTTGTTCCTAAATCGCTGGTTACTGTTAGGTTGATGGAATAAAATCCGCTTTGGTTAAAGGTGATTGTAGTATAGGATGAGGATGGATTTGCAATCGTTCCTCCATTGGCTGACCATAACCAAGAACTTTGAATTGCTGAGTTTGTGCTGACTAGAGTAATTGGCACACCTACACAACCGTTATAAGAAGGCAATGCGAACAATGCTTCAGATGTTGGGACAGAAAGTTTTAATAATAAGCCTTGATAATATTCATTGTCGATGATGTGAACACCGGTTCCGGGATCCATATCACAGGGGCCTTCTATGTGACTTCCAACAAATATATTTCCACTTGGGTCGATTTCGATGGCATCACTTTCGGAGCCACCTAATGATTCCATTTCAAAAGAAAAAGCATAGTTAAATGCACCTATAGCATTATAACTCGCAACGAATGTGTTCCGATTTAAAGAAGTGGAAAGATTGAAAATTCCTGTTCCAGGATTGAAATCAACAGTATGATAAAAGAATCCGACAATACACACATTACCACTTGGATCAACCGCAAGATCGTTTACGTTTTCATCGTAATAATTTCCATCGTCAGTGCCTATTTGACGAGCCCACATAAAATCGCAATTAGGTGAATATTTAGCGATAAAAATATCATCCAGCGTTGAACCTGCAGTTTGAAGAATAAATGATCCAGCACCCGGGTCAAAATCGACTGAATTCCGAAAGCTTCCTGCTACTAAAATATTTTCTGAATTATCTAAATCAAGTGCCCTTAACTCATCGCTATTGGCGCCACCTATTCTTTTTGCCCAAATAAAATTTCCGGCACTGCTTAATTCACAAATAAAAGCATCTTGCGAGAAGGATATCGTTGATAATTGAGTTGTTCCGGCATTTGGATCAAAGTCGGTTGTGCTAGTGAAATATCCACCCAAAACCATATCACCATTCGCTTTCAAAACAATATCCTGAATTAAATTAGAAGAAGTGGAAACAAATTGCTTTACAAAAACAAAGTTTCCGCTTGGGTCTAATTTGAGGATAAAAGAAGTGGAACTACCGGTGAGATTTGTTGCTCCAGTATTTGGATTGAAATCGGTAGTTCCAGAGAAATTCCCCACATAAATGGGATTCCCATCGACATCAATTTCCATTTTCGACACTTGGATAAAAGTTGTTGCGCTGAGTTTCTTTGCCCAAACAAAATTTCCCGATGCATCGAGTTTTACCATGAACATATCGAAGTTCGAGGATGAAGTCATGTTGAACGTTCCACTTCCCGGATTAAAATCGACCGTTTCGGTAAATCGACCAGAGCAATACACATTACCACTTGCATCCACCCGAACAGCAAAAGCTTCATTGGTTCCAGCACCTTGAAATGTTTTCGCCCACACGAGACTTCCACTTGAACTTGTTTTAATCACAAAAGCTCTCACACCATAATCTTCAGCAGCCAAAGTTGTCGTACCTGAACCTGAATTGGCATCTATCGAACCGTCAAAATACCCAACCGTGTATAAATTACCAGCCACATCATAGGTAATATCGTCCACATGGCTAGAACTAGCTAGTGAAAAATCGCTAGTTAAACCACGTAAGGAATTCGCCCAAGCAAATTGAGGCAATTGAGCAAAAGCATGAATGGCTGAAAAGCAAGTAAAAACTAGCAAGAGCAGAAAATGCTTTTTACTTGATAATGAGTAAGAATGAGAAAAATTCATGAGTCTGGTTTCTGGAACCAAACATAAATACACTTTGTGAATACGATGCTATAAATGAATAAGCGTAGCGGAATGATGAATAAGTGAAAAAAACTTATTGATAACCCATGGATTCATCCATGGGAATAAAAAAACTACCCTGCAAACTGAAAATACAGCAAAAGCCCAGCAGCCACAGTCATTATAAGTAATGCTGCAAAGCCAAAAATATTCGACAAACGGCTATTTACATTCGTACCCATAATGGACTTATTATTCGAAATATGTAGAATAATCGCAATTAGCACAGGAGCTGTTATTCCATAAAGAATTGCAGTATAGATTAAAGCATTGATGGGTGAAATACCCAGGTAATTGAGCGAAAGTCCGAGAATAAGTGAGATAGCAATAATGGCGTAAAACCCTTTGGCCTCATGGAATTTCTTATCGAGGCCTTGTTCCCAGCCAAATGTTTCAGTAAAAATGTAAGAAAGCGATCCACTCAAAACTGGAATGGCTATTAATCCAGTACCAATAACGCCGACAGCAAAAAGTAAATACGCGAGATTTCCAGCTAATGGTTTAAGCGCCATGGCTGCCTGCTCAACCGTATCAATTTGCTTTATTCCCGCCTGAAACAATACTGTACCGGTGGTCAAAATGATAAAATACATCACTAAACCCGAAAACGCCATCCCAAAATCGACATCGGTTTTCATTTCATGGATGATTTTCTTGTTTACAACCAAGTGCCGTTTTTTCGACTTCATCTCTTCTACTTCGACTGATGCCTGCCAGAAAAAAAGATACGGTGAAATGGTCGTGCCGAGTATGCCCACTAAAATTGCCATGTATTCCTTATTGAACTGAATGGTAGGAATTACCGTAGCTTTAAGAATGGCAATGAAATCTTGTTTATAGAGAAAGGGCACAACAAAATACACCAACATCACAATGCAGAGGTATTTTAGAATAGATGCAATACGTTGATAGGGAAGATAAATAATGAGTCCAAGTAGTAATACCGTAAAAAACACGCTAAAAAACATCGCGTCTATTTGTGGGAAAAGCATGTTCCCCACAGCACCCATTCCTGCAATGTCGGCACCAATATTCATGACGATAGCAGGAAAGCTAAACACCAACATGAGATACAAAACCGGCTTTGGATAATGCTTTTTGAGCGTACCGGTTAATCCTTGATTGGTTACCAATCCAATACGAGCACACATTTGCTGTATTGCCGCCATGAGTGGAAAAGCGAGGATAGAAGTCCACAAAGTAGCTAACCCAAATGCTGCCCCAGCTTGAGAATAGGTAGCAATTCCCGAAGGATCATCATCGCTAGCACCCGTAACTAAACCGGGACCGATAATTTTCCAGATGCGTTTTATGCGTGTTTTAAACGTTTGTTTATTGGGCATCGGGAGAATGAATGGATTATACGAATGTAGCTCTATAATCCCATTCATCCCCATAGCCCATGGATTCATCCATGGGCTATGGGGTTGAAATTCCGTGAATGTTTAAAAACGCAGAATATTCCTGATAATATGTTTTTTTGCGATGATGTTCCTTTTGATTTCGGATATAATGAAATACCCTTTCTGTTACCGATTGAGAAACCGCAAATGCAGCATATCCCGTTTGCCAAGCAAATGCTTCGTTTGTCCATTTCTGTTGATTGACATAATACGAGCTTCTGCCTTTTATATGTCCTATTACATCGGCAATAGATTTATCTCTGCTCAATAAAAACAAACAATGAATATGATCAGGCATTCCATTAATAATTCGGACAGGACATCCTAATTCTCGGAGTTGATCGCGAATAAATTGATGGAGCTGGGATTCAAACTTAGATTGAATTAATGGGGCTCGCAGCTTGGTTGCCCATATGGCATGAATCCATATTTTGGTATATGAATGCGACATAATAATATAATTTAATTAATAATAATATCCTATAACCCACGGATTAATCCGCGGGCGATAAGATCAAATATAATGAAATTCTAATTCATTGCATGCTTAAACACCTTATCGACAAAATCCTCTAAACGGGTTGGTGTGGTTGATTGAGCATTACGTTCGGAAACGGAAAATAATCCTTCATTAATTCCTTTGTACATGCCATTAAATGCATCGGCCATACTTTCGGAAATGCCATATTGTAAAAGGGCATTTTTATTATCCTCGTAGGAAAATTCAACATAGGCTAAATCTGGTTTACCGATGGCTTTTCCTACAATGGAAGCTATTTCGGTGTGGTCGTAATGACGATCGCCTAATAAATCGGCCACTTGTTTTCCTTTAAAATCGAGTGCTGATAAGCGAGCTGCTGCAAATGAGGCAATGTCTTGGGTAGCAATCATGCCCATTTTAATGGAATGTTTTAGCGGAGTGCCAATTATTCCCATGTTTTTTATTACCCCAATTTGGTTGAATAAATTCTCCATAAAATAAGCTGCACGTAAATTCAACACATTCACCTCTTCGGGTAATTGATTTAGTCGAATTTCTTGTCGGCCCACGCCTGCTACCACACCAGTATTTTCGATATCCTGAGCTCCTTGAGAAGAAAGGAAAATCACGTTTTTAATTCCGGAATTTTGAATGGCTTTGATTTGTGCTTCCCCCACTTCGTCTTGATGCTTCGCGATATTGGGCGCTTGCAAATAAGGTGGAATAATAAAGAAAATCGATTCAGCTCCTTGTAAGGCATGTGTTAAGAATTCAGCATCATGCAAATCGCCTGTTTCAATGATTGCTCCTTGCTGACGAAGATTTTCGAGCTTATCGGCATGACGTGCAATTGCTTTTATTTGTTTGCCTTGTGCCAACAACTGTTGGGCGATTTTTGATCCAATATTTCCACTGGCTCCTGTAATTACTATCATAGTGTGTTTGTTTTTGTGAGTTGAATTTTCATTAGTTTTGCAAAGAAACAAACATTAGTTACTAAATGTAACATTTGTTGAAAATAGTGGTAACCCAAAGGTAACTATGGCAAAAGAGCAAACATTTGAATGTCCGGTAACAGCAACCCTAAGCATACTTGGCGGACGTTGGAAACCGGTCATTTTGTACACCCTGAGTGGTGGTAAAAAACGATTTGGACAACTCGATGCCATCATTGGTGGCATTAGTAGAAAAATCCTAACGGAACAATTGAAAGAATTGGAAGCGGATGAATTAATTATTCGTCACAAATACAACGAAACACCTCCACGTGTAGAATATGAATTAAGTGAAAAAGGTAAAACCCTCAAGCCTGTTATGGAAGCGATGAGTACTTGGGGATTGAAGCATGTGATGAAGAAGGGGTGATTAATTACGAATTATCAATTACGAATTATGGAATTGAATTATATTACGTTTAATTTACATTAAAAATATGTGATCTATTCGAATTAATAAATTAAATTGCTATGATATCAATTGAAATTGGAAAATTACAATTCATCAAAAGAAATATAAGATATTTCTTTCTCTTACTAGCGTTTTTATTAATTTCACTAAATTCAGGTGCACAAATATTTAAACTAGATAAATCAATTATAGATCCTATTGAATATGATTCAATTATAAATAACATTTCCAAATTGAATTATATTAATTTAAGTAATTATAATGATCTTTATAAAATAAAAATGAAATCTCATTATAATGAAGAAATAACTTTATTTGGATTTATAACAAATAATAAACCATGTTCAATAAGTTTCTTTGATCTATCAGGCCAAGAAATTAGTATTCCAAGAATGAAATTAATTTCAAAGAAAAAAATTATTGTAAATGATTCTATTGCAAATATCTTAGAAGAATATTCCCCTGATCGAGATGTCATTCATAGATTTTCTTCATTAGAAGTAATGGCATATTATATAATTACTTTCTGGTTACATCAGAAAGGTTATATAGAACTATCAATGAAATTTGCTTCTAATATTGATACTTATTCTAAATCAAAAGAAGGAATAATAGATGCTTTCGGAGACCTATATTACAATGAAATGTTAATAGCATATAGCCATGAACGTGATTTTGACAAGGCTATTAAATTTGGAAAACTATTTAATAAAGAAGTGTTTTTAAACTATGAATATAGAAAAACTGCAATCAGTATTACACATCAGCTTGAGTTGCGAAAAAATGATTTTAAAACACTCCGGTTGCCAAAATCAAGTTCTTGGGATAAATTAAAGGAAAAGTTAAATAGAGAAGAACAATTGAAATATTTATTAGATAGATTGTATTTAATGAATTGCATTCAAATTGGACAACCCGCATTTATCAGCAATTACTCATCTCAAACATCAATTCCATATAAGAAATTGACAAATAAATATTCTTCATATCATCATATCAGAATGCGCTATTATAAGAAAGAAGTTATAAAACATAAAGTAATAAATCCATATGTTGAGTTAATGAACTTAGAACCAAATGTTTCAGAAATAAAATACTTTTTACCCTTACTACTAGATTCTAGTTATATCCCAACATTTTCATTTCATCGAGATTTTTTTTCTTCAAGATCTATTCACCAACTTAATTGGTTAATAGAAGAACTTATTGAAGAAAATACTTATCGAGACTTTATTGATATTGATGAATTTAACGAATTATCTTTAATTGATAAAGAAAAACAAATTGCTCTAATATATAATTGGTGTGAAGAAAATAAAGGACTTAATAGAGAAGAATTAATTAAAAAAATAATGTCCGAAACAACAGATTGGAATGAGTTTTCGAATGGAATGAAACTTTCGATTCAATATAATTATATATCAGTCATTCCAATTATTAAAAAACGTTATTATGACTTTAATGATGATTTTAGCTATTATATTTCAAGTCAAAAAGGCTCAATAGCTAAAACAATGTTTGAAATTGGTTCTAAAAAAGATAATGAAACAATACGAATGTGGTTTAACAATTCAAATGATAGATGGGTTAAAATATGGACATCCTTATTTCAATTAAAATATGATAACGAGAATTATAAACCGGCTTTTGATACCTTGAAGAACATTCTTGATAAAGATTATGATGGGAATAAGTATTATATTAGAATCAATGATGCTTTAATAAGCATTAATGATTGTAATACGAATAAACTACTAGAAGATTACATCTCAAAAAACTCATTCACTAAAGATCTTGAATTTTCTTATAAAAACCATGATTTACTTAAAATACTTCTTTTAAGAAAGAGTGATATTGCTTACAACTTACTTTATAGTGGCTTATGTGACAACACTATTTATAAGAAATACTACGATTCTGATACAGGAAAAGAAATTTATCGCTATTATTTTGAAATATATAGAAAAATAATTGATAGTTGGCGTTTAAATAAAAATGAATACCAAAATGATTGGGATCTTGAAAGAAAAATTAAATATAGTAAACTATTAGCTAATTGGTTACAATACCAATATAGTCAAATTAAAAAGGGTGAAAAACACGATCTTATTATAAAATAGATGAATGAAAGTATGTAATTATAAAAAACTACCGATTTGAATTACCAAATCAGAATTAGATATTTTTAATATTACTATTTATTGAATTAAAATAGCTATTGAATGTAATCATCGGAAAGGATAGCTTCACCAGCTTTCGCTATAGCTACAGCTGATGAAATGAATAGAAGCAATAAGTCTGCTCGGCTGCAAAAAAAGGAAAACTAAATTTTCTCTAAATCACCTAATTGAACCCAACCTACATTTCCATCGGCTAGACGGATTTTTACCCAGTCGCCTAACTCGTCGGTGAGGCTTACTTTGGTGCCCGAATGTATGACAAACAAGCCTGTACCGCTTTCTACCGGTGAGCTTTTAACCGATACGCTACCTGAAAAAACAATTGCTTCGGAATGGGTATTTTGGATGGAATACATAGAAATTCCTAAACCCAGAAATAGCAAGGAAATAAGGAAGGTGAACAATCCAGCGTAAAACCCGATTTTGCGCATAGCGACTGTTTTGCCCAAGACAAACAAAAAGAAAGAGGCAGCACAAAACGATAAAGCAATAAGGAATAAAATTCCCCAGGCATCAGCGCCGGCAAGACTGCGAATAGATACAAACCAGCGTTTGTAAAACAGCTCAGGAACAGCTTCTATTTTATCTTCGATACGTTGATTAGCTAGCGCCAAATTGAATCGAACGTCTTCATCTGTTGGTTCTAAACGCAATGCGCGTTCATAACTGAGAATGGCGTTCGGATAATCAGTGAGTTTGTAATAGGCATTTCCGAGATTGAAATACAATTCAGCATTCGCGGCTTTTTGTTCAGATAAAATCTGCTCGTATTTGATAATAGCCGTTTTGTAATTCCCAGCAATATATGCTTGCTCAGCTTCGGCAAATAAAGAGGCTGGCGATAATGCCTGTGCAGACAAAACAAGAAAATAACAGGCAATCAGGAGGAGGATTTTTCTCATGACTTCAGGTATTTTTCGGTACGTGTTAATAGGGAAACGGAATCGGTAAAAACTTGCTGCATACCTGAACTAGCACCTGGTGCAAAACGTGCAAATTCGCATGCATCGAGCAATCTGATTAATTCGTTGCAATCAAATTCAGGCACTTGTCGTTTGCCGAGTTCTTGCATGATTTTAGGTCGAGCTAATTCGGCTGCAGGTATTTGTAATTTATCACTCAAATACCCATACAAAGCCCGATATACTTCTTCGTAAAACGCATCTTTCTTGTCGGCCTTCAATAGCTCATCGGCTTTCTTCAAACGCTTTTGTGCCATGCTACCAGCTTCTTTCATGCGATATAAACCCGAATTAGCTGAACGGTCGGCTTGGCGACGACGCATGAATAACAAAAGCAATAAACTCAATGGTGGCAAGGCTGTTAATGCATAAAATCCACCCGATAAAAAGAAGGGATGCTCATCGATAGGCTCAAATGCATGCGTATTCTTTTTATTAAATCGAATATCGGTCGCTAATTGTTTAGGTGCCGTTCCCGAACCCGAACGAGCTACATTGGTTTGATCTCCCACCGTTTTATCTACATGAATAAGCATGCGCGGAAGTGTAGTGGTCACATAATTTTTCTTGGTTGGAGAAAAATACGTGTAGGTAAATGGTCCTAAAACATATTCTCCACCTGCGCGAGGAATAAGTAAATACTCAAATGTACGCGAACCCGACATACCCGCTTCTGTCACTCGAATTTGGTCTTTTATCTGTGGATCATATCCCTCAAATTCGGGCGGAAATGTAAGTGCAGGAGCTTCTAACAATTTCAAATTCCCTTTTCCCGAAATGGTGAATTTTAAGTTAACTGGATCGCCCGAACGAACTTTATCTTTATCAATTTCAGCAGTAACAGTAAAATCTCCTACAGCACCATTAAAATCGGCTGGTCGAGCTGAACCCGGATGTGCAAAAACCTGGATGCTCATCGGCTGACTTTTCACTTTCACACTCACATCGCGATATCCACCACCAAAAAACTGATCAAAGAAGCTCTGAGAATTCACGCGTTCACGGACTAAACAGGTTGCATCCAAAGCAGGAATTTCGAGTTTTCCACTTTTCTGCGGAAAGAGTAAAGTTTTCTTGATTTCGGCTGTGTAATACTGACTGCCATTGTAATTCTCTACCTCGAGTTTATCGTTGTTTTGACTCTTAATATCCTCGGTGTAGAAGCCGTTGAAAGTGGGCAGTTTGAGGTCTGAAAAGTTGATTTGACCGTACTTGGAGTAAATCTTATATGTCACCTCAACTTGCTCATCTAAAAAGGCACTCGATTTATTCAGGATTGCTTTAATAAATAGTTTATCGCTAGCACCTGCAGTTGAAGGTTGATTTGTTCCTGGATTTACGTTTTGACGCGGATTAGCAGGATTGGGATTGGTTGTTTGTGCTGGATTTCCTTTTACTACCTCAATACTTACTTCATTCGAACGCACACGTCCGTTAGCAACATTGATTTGAGCTGGAGTAAAAGTGAATTTTCCTTCTTTGCGCGGAGCGAGAATGTAGTAATAGCTGAGCGTTTGAGACACCGCATTATTGATGATTTGCATGCTGGTGTTTTGGTTTGGACCAGAATACACATCGAATGCACTCAAATCGGGACCATTAAATCCCGAAGCGCTTGTATTGATGGAGTATGTGAGACGAAATTGCTCTCCAACTGCCACTTTTGTTTTGGATGCACTTCCATTAAAACGCACTTCCTGCGCTTGCATGAATAGCACACATTGAATGAAAAAACCAAGTAAAATTATTCGTTTCATGGCTTGATAATATTACCAGTCTTTGCCGCTACCACCTTGTCCGTTGCGGCTTTCGCGTTTTTCTGTTTTTTTCCTAAGTTCTTTTTCATCCCGATCAAGGGCATCTAACATACGCTCAGCTTCCTGCTGATTGATATTTTGCTTTTTCTCTTCCTGCTTCTTGTCTTGCGGCTGTTGTTGTTGCTGTTGCTGCTTTTGTTGTTGCTGCTGTTTTTGATCTTTATTTTGTTGTTGTTGCTGCTGTTGCTGCTGCTGCTGACGAAGTTTTTGTAAAGCATAAGACAAATTATACCGGCTGTCTTCCGCTTGTGGATCGAGTTTCAGGGCTTTTTTGAACGATTCAACACTCTTTTCGTAATCTTTCGCTTTGAGCTGTGCATTACCCAAGTTGTGATATACCGACGAAAGTTGTTTTTGGTTTTTAGTGCCTTTGCTAAGTGAATCAAGAATGACTTCGGCTTCCTTGAATTTATCTTGCTTATACAAGGCATCTGCTAAATTGTATTTACCTGTCCAAGATTTATCCTGCTTAGCCAAACCTTTGCGGTATTCAATTTCTGCATCGTTGAATTTTCCAGCTTTAAACAATTCATTCCCCTTACGGAAATGACTGGCTTCACTTTGCGAAAATCCCAAAGCCGACACACACAGCAAATAAATTAAACTAAGCTGCTTCATTGTTTTTTACGTTTAGTTCCGAACAAATTCATCTTGCGAGAAATCGCGCTACGACGCTCATCCACCAGAAATTCGACTAATAAAATCATCAAAGCTAAAACCAAGAAATTCTGAAAACGATCTTCGTAATCGGTAAAAGCTTTGGTTCCGAAATCGGATTTTTGCATGGAATTAATTTGATTAAATAATTCCTCCAAACCAATGTCGCTTCCACTTGCCTGAACAAACTTTCCGCCTCCGGCTTGTGCTATTTCTTGTAGCATTTGCGGATTCATGCGTGAAATTACAGTTTGTCCAGCGTCATCGGTTTTAAATCCAATTCGTTCCCCATCGCGCATTTCAGGAATAGGTGAACCATCGGGAGTTCCAATTCCAAGTGTATGAACAATCACTCCAGCTTCTTTTGCAGCTTTGGCTTCTGCTAAGGCATCATCCTCGTGATTTTCTCCATCCGAAATAACAATGATTGCTTTATTTCGAATTCCTCCACGAGGCAAACTTTTCACACCCATTTGAATAGCTGCACCTATTGCTGTTCCTTGATACTGAATGCTTTCGTTGCTCACCGTGCTTAAAAACATGCGAGCTGCAGCGTAATCGTTGGTAAATGGCAATTGTAGATATGCATCACCCGCAAAAATGACGATTCCAATTCGGTCATCGTGCAATTTATCGAGTAGCTTGATAATGGCTTGTTTCGAGCGTTCCAAACGGTTTGGACGGATATCTTCGGCCAACATACTATTCGATACGTCAAGTGCAATGATTAAGTCAACACCTTGACGTTTCACTTCCTCGTATTTAGAACCAATTTGAGGGTTGGCGAGGCCGATGATGAGACAAATCCAAGCTCCAACTAATAGGAAGAATTTAGTACGAATCTTTCCTTGCGAACGGTCAGGCATGAGCACTTCCATCAATGCTGGATCACCGAAACGCTTGATGGCTTTACGTTTCCACGACATCCGGGCAGCAAACAAAAGTCCGAATACCGGTAAAACGGCAAGGCCCCAAAGAAAAAACGGATAGGCAAATCGGAACATAGCTTAAGGAATAGAACGCATTAAAGTATTACGCAATAGCCATTCGGTAAACAGAAACAAGGCAGCAAGCAAAGCTAATGGCCAAAATTCTTCCCGTTTACGACGAAATTCAGTTACATCAAATCGTGTCTTTTCTAGCAAATCAATCTTTTGATAGATTTCCTTCAAAGCCTCATTATTCGTAGCTCTAAAATACTGTCCGTCGGTCATCTTAGCAATTTTCTCTAACAAGGGCTCATCAATCCTCACTTCCACATAATCGAATGCAAATTCACCATTCGGATAGCGGTAAGCAGGTGAATAGGCTCTTCCACGAGTTCCAACACCAATGGTATAAACACGAATTCCGTAAATCTGAGCAATTTCGGCAGCTGTTAAAGGAGAAACCGAACCTGCATTATTCTCACCATCGGTAATTAGAATGATCACCTTACTCGCCGATTTGCTGTCTTTCAAACGCTTAACGGCTGAAGCTAATCCCATCCCAATTGCAGTTCCATCCGCCAGGAAATCAGGCTCAGCCACAGTAAGTAAATTCTTCAACACCGAATGATCTACCGTAAGCGGACATTGTGTAAACGATTCACCCGAAAAAACAACTAATCCAATGCGATCGTTTGGACGACCATCAATAAAGTCGATACCAACATTTTTAGCTGCTTCTAAGCGATTAGGTTTGAAATCGCGTGCAAGCATACTGGGCGAAAGGTCCATTGCTAACATGATGTCGATTCCTTCGGTGGTCATATCCTGCCAAGCCAGTTTCGTTTGAGGACGACACAATGCCGTAATGATTAAAGCAACCGTGAAGCAGCGTAAGATGAAAGGCAAATGCATTAAGCGCACTACAGCCGATGGTTTGCGCCCCACGAATGGAGCCAGTGTTGCCATTTGTAGCTCCGGTTTGCCTTTGCGACCTTTGAAGATGTACCACAAAACCATTATGGGTACGATGAGTAAAAACCACAAAGCCCAAGGATGTGCAAATGTTATTTCATCAATTGGAGGAAGACGTAATCCGTTCCACTCATTCATGGGTTTCCTCCTTTCCTGTTTCCGGTTGGATGATTTCCTGCGGACGAGTTAACTCCACAAAATTGCGAGCTAATTCCAAGCTTCGTTCATGTTCGGCAGGTAGCGGACGTTCTTTGGCGAACTTCACTAAATCGGCTAGAATCAGAATCTGTTTCAGGGTTTGATTGGTATTCGTATCTGTAACAACTTTCCGGAACATGTGGAGTGTTTCATCGGTAGTTGATTCCATTGCAGGAAGCTGAAATTGTTCCTCGATGTAAGCCCGAATGGTATCGGTTATAGCCGAATGATAGAGCTTTTCTCGACCCGATTGCCAAGCTTTTTCCTTTCCAATTTCGTTCAATGCAGCTAAAGCACGTTCCCAAGCTGGAGTTTTAGGTGCTTCTGGAGCTTTGGGTGCTTCCGGACGTTTACGTTTCAACCAGAGATAAATGCCCGCCACCAATAGCGCAGCGACAAGCAATCCAACTAAAATCCACGGAATATATTCTCCAATATCGAATGGTACATCTACCACACCATGAATATCCTTGATAGCTTTAGTAGTATCTACCGGAACAGTAAGTACTTGAAAGGTTAGCGGATCAGAAACAATGTGAACGGTATCGCCTTTTCCGTTGATGATATCGAATGCAAAAACGGGCATGGTGTGCATTCCACTATCGAAAGATGTAGCTTCGATTTGTTGCAGAAGTTCCATGCCTTTTCGATCGGCATCAGCTACCGTATCAACCGGACCACGTTTGAGAATATCGAAATGTCCGCCAAGTGTATCAGTTACTTCTGGCCAAACAACACGTTGTCCGTCTTCTACTATTGCTTTAATGGTTAACTGAAAAGGTTCTCCGAGACGAATGCGGTATCGGTCGGATTTAACGCTGGCTTGCTGCGCCCAAAGGCTACTGCATGCGAGAAGGAGAGCAAAACAAAATGAAATCGTTTTTTTCATCGAGTTCCGCGGCGTTTAAAGAGGTTACTTAATGGCTGAATGTAGGAGCGATCGGTATGCAAAACTGCCTGATCGACACCAGCTTTACTCAAAGTTGACTTCACGAAATCTTCGTGTTTTTTATAATGAATTTCATACGATTTACGCACAGCACGATCGGATGTATCAACCCAAATGGCTTCACCCGTTTCGGCATCACGAAAGCGAACGAGTCCTACATCAGGTAAGCTAATCTCACGTGGATCGGTGACACGTAATGCTACTATATCGTGTTTTTTATTGGCGATTTTCAAGGTGTCTTCGTAACCTTTACCGTAGAAATCGGAAAGCACGAAAGCGGTGCAGCGTTTACGAATGACGTTGGTCAGAAACTTTAATGCTTGATCGATATTGGTTAAACGATTCTCCGGGCGAAAATCAATCAACTCCCGAATGATGCGTAGAATATGCGATTTCCCTTTTTTAGGTGGAATGTATTTCTCGATTTTATCACTGAAGAAAATAACCCCAATCTTATCATTATTCTGCATAGCAGAGAAAGCTAACACAGCACACACTTCGGTTACCAGTTCCATTTTAAACTGCACCTGCGTCCCAAAATCTTTCGAACCGCTCACATCTACCACCAGCATAATCGTGAGTTCGCGCTCTTCCTCATACACCTTCACATACGGGTGATTTAATCGAGCCGAAACGTTCCAGTCAATCGTCCGAACATCATCGCCCGGCTGGTATTCTCTTACTTCCGAAAAAGACATACCTCGACCTTTAAAGGCGCTATGGTACTGTCCCGAAAACAACTGCGCAGAAAGTCCACGGCTTTTGATCTCGAGTTTTCGTACTTTTTTAAGGAGTTCTTTTTGTTCCATTTGCTGATGTGCTGGTGTGCTGGTGTGCTGATGTGCTAGTGTGCTGATGTGCTGGTGTGCTGGTGAAAGTCTGTTATTTGGGATTTAGTGATTTTTTTGATGTACTTATTATTTTGCTTAACATTTTCTCAATGGACAGTAACTTAGACTCAGCATCTGGGTTTCCAGGAAGGTATTGTGAACGACGACATAGATTTAACCAATAGGCTGTTTCTCGGGCTTCTTTTGAGGCAATTTTGAGTTTATGAATGAAATCTAGTTTACTTTCTGCATGTTGAGCTTCTGCAACGTTGGCTCCGATTGACGTTCCTGACTTAAAGAGTTGAAATGCTAATTCGCGTTGATCTTCTTTTTTTAATATTCGACTAAATTGAATTGCTTCCAAAGCAAATTCCTCTGTAAGCTGAACGATTGTGTTTTGAGTAGTATTCATAGAATTAATAAATAAGAGTTGATTAAGACCGTAAAATATCAAATCATTATTCTCCTCATTTATTTCATCCACCTAAAACATCAACATCACTGTTGAAAACTCATCTTTCATCGTTCACCATTTAATTATCAGCACATCAGCACACTAGCACATCAGCACATCAATTAAGGAACTTCCACCACATTCAAAATCTCACTAATAATATTCTCAGTCGTGATGTTTTCGGCTTCGGCTTCGTAGGTGAGACCGATGCGGTGACGAAGAACGTCCATGCTTACGGCTCGGATGTCTTCAGGGATAACGTAGCCACGACGTTTGATGAAGGCATAGGCTTTTGCTGCTAAGGCTAAGCTGATAGATGCACGTGGTGATGCACCAAAGCTGATCAAAGGTTGATATTTCGCGAGGTTGTGATCTTTCGGGAAACGAGTGGCAAATACGATGTCGACGATGTATTTCTCAATCTTTTCATCCATATACACTTCACGTACAACCTGACGGGCACGTAAAATCTGTTCAGGCTGAACGACCTTGTTAGGTGTTGGATATTCAGCTGCGAGGTTGCTGCGGATGATGCGTGTTTCTTCTTCTTTGGTTGGATATCCTATTACCACTTTCAACATGAAACGGTCAACTTGTGCTTCTGGTAAAGGATACGTTCCCTCCTGCTCCACTGGGTTTTGTGTGGCGAGAACCAAAAACGGTTCAGGTAGTTTGTGTGTGGTATCACCAATGGTAACCTGACGTTCCTGCATCGCTTCGAGCAAGGCACTTTGAACTTTTGCTGGGGCACGGTTAATCTCATCTGCCAAAATAAAATTGGCGAAAATGGGACCTTTACGTACACTAAATGATTCTTGTTTTTGATTGTAAATCATGGTTCCAACCAAATCGGCAGGAAGTAAATCGGGCGTAAACTGAATGCGGCTGAAATGAGCATCAACCGTTTGTGCCAGACTCTTAATGGCAAGTGTTTTAGCCAAACCGGGAACACCTTCAAGCAAAATATGTCCGTTAGCCAATAAACCAATCAGTAAACGATCGAGCATATAATGCTGACCAATAATGACTTTGTCGAGTTCGAGTTTGAGTAAATCGATAAATGCGGATTCGCGTTCAATACGTTCGTTAATCTCACGGATGTCTGCCATAATGTGTTAAAAATTGGAGGCGCAAAGAAAGCAGAATGATGCCCCAGCGTCAAGATGAATAGTTTTAAAAAATGTTAATATATCCCATTTGAAATCTTCTTCCCTGAAACGATCGCACAAACGTTTGTGTATATTGTTATGCTTCTTTAACGTTTGCTGCATTTCCAGAAAGAAATTTCCTCAATGTTCGTTCGATTCTACCCTGCTTTCACTTCACTTGTGGACAAATCACCAACAAAAAAATGTGAATGAGCGAACAGGCAAGTATCTTTGCCCCAATGCGCTATTTTTTAAGAATTCGGTATAAAGGAACTGCCTATCACGGTTGGCAAATTCAGCAAAATGCTCATTCGGTGCAGGCCGAAGTGAATTTGGCACTTTCCCGCATTCTTCGTCAGGATATCGATACCATTGGCTGTGGAAGAACCGACACAGGCGTTCATGCAGATGATTTCTACCTGCATTTCGACGTCGAAACTCCCATCGCCGAAACCAAACGCGTCTTAAACCGACTCGATACCATGAAAATTTCGGGTATCCAGTTTCGTGAACTGTTCGAGGTGAATGAACATGCACATGCGCGATTCGACGCTACCGAACGTGCTTATGAGTACCGGATTTTACGAGAACGAAATCCTTTTTGGGACGGATTGGGCCATTATTTCTTCGGCGAACTCGACATAGTAGCCATGAATACAGCCGCAGCGATGTTATTAGGGAAGAAGGATTTCGTAGCATTTTCTAAAGCGCACACACAAGTTTTTACGAACATTTGTACGGTTCGTCATGCAGCCTGGACCGAACAAAACGGACAACTCATATTCACCATACGTGCAGATCGTTTCTTACGGAATATGGTGCGCGCCATCGTCGGTACATTGTTGGAAGTTGGACAGGGAAAACGAAGTGCGGACTCTATTCCCGAAATATTAGCCAAGGGTAATCGCTCCGATGCGGGCATGAGTGTTCCGGCTTGTGGGCTATTTCTGACCGAAGTAATTTATCCAGAAACTATCCTTGGTCAATCGCTACAAAATGAATCCGAAGGCAAGTAAAACAACTATCTTTGCGACCAGATGAGCGTTTCGGGGAAAGCCTTTGATTTTACACTGCTAAAGCGGGTTGTTGCGTATGTAAAGCCTTATAGAAGTTGGCTTTGGACTTCGGTGGGATTAACCATAATTCTGGCATTTGTCTCCCCTATTCGTCCGATACTGATTCAGTACACGATTGACCATTTCATTCTGAATCCCAATTCATCTATGTTGTTCAATATGACCATGTTGATGATTGGTATATTGATGTTTGAGGCAATTGGACAGTTTTTCAGTAATTATATCACCAACTTACTCGGACAAAGCGTTATACGCGATTTGAGGACAGATGTATTTAATCACATCACCCGATTAAGAATTCAATATTTCGATCAAAATCCGATTGGAATGTTGGTTACCCGTGTGGTAAGCGATATTGAGACAATTGCTAGTATTTTCACGGAAGGTGTGGTGATTGTTTTTGGTGATTTGCTACAATTGACGGTGGTTTTAGTTGTGATGTTTGTGACCGATTGGAGATTAACTTTAATTTCCATTTCGACCATTCCGATTTTGTTGGTTGCGACGAATATTTTCAAGAACGGTATTAAGTCTTCCTTTCAGGATGTAAGAACACAAGTAGCCCGACTTAACACCTTTGTACAAGAGCACATTACGGGCATGAACATCGTGCAAATCTTTAATCGCGAAGAAGAAGAATTGAAGCGATTTAAAGAAATCAACCTTCAACATACACAAGCTAATATTCGCTCGGTTTGGCATTATTCGGTGTTTCTACCTATTGTCGAAATCCTCAATGCTATTTCAATTGGATTACTGATTTGGTTGGGAGCACGAGGTGTGATTAATGGAACATCATCACCCGGAACACTTGTCGCCTTTACCATGTATGTGAATATGTTGTTTCGTCCAATTCGAACATTGGCGGATCGTTTCAACACTTTACAAATGGGAATGGTGAGTTCGGAACGTGTTTTTGCGGTGTTAGATACCAAGGACTATGTGGCTGATACAGGTGAAATTAAACCCGATCATTTGCAGGGAAAAATTCAGTTTGATCAAGTATGGATGGCTTATTCGGGCGAAGATTGGATTTTGCGTGACTTAAGTTTTGAAGCACCACCGGGAAGTACCATTGCAATTGTTGGAGCAACCGGTTCTGGAAAAACGACTATCATCAACCTTATTAACCGATTTTACGAGTACCAAAAAGGCAGCATTCGCATTGATGATATTGACATTCGGGACATGGATGTTCATGCCATTCGGAACCAAATTGCAGTTGTTTTGCAGGATGTTTTTCTCTTCTCCGATTCCATTGCTAACAATATAACACTCAATAATCCCGAAATTACTCGTGAGCAAATTATAGCTGCTGCTGTAAAAGTTGGAGCCGATTCATTTATTCAACGCTTACCTGGCGGATATGATT
>Ga0209097_10001204_pt1 | contig 22677 bp, 18 predicted proteins | sample AD_UKC052_MetaG_FD_184419 | JGI IMG/M metagenome (GOLD analysis project Ga0209097, IMG submission 184419) | Active sludge microbial communities of municipal wastewater-treating anaerobic digesters from USA - AD_UKC052_MetaG (SPAdes) (version 2) | ecosystem: Engineered > Bioreactor > Anaerobic >... | reverse complement strand
GGGCCAGCGGCAGGTAGCTCAGCATGCGCGCGTCCTTGTCGATCGGCACGCGCTTGAGGCCGGCGCGGATCGACCAGGCAAAGGTCGCGAAGCTGTGCATCACGCCCTTGGGCATGCCGGTGGTGCCGGAGGTGTACATGATGGTCGACAGCTCGGCGCCGTCACGCACCGGCTCGCCGGACAGCGGTTCGGTGCCCTTCACGATCGTGTCCCAGGTCGGGAAATCGTTCGGCGGCGACAGGGGGTAGCCGATGCACGGCAGGCCGGCCGGCACGCCGGGCTTCATCGCGTCCCAGCCGTCGAGCTTGCCGATGAAGACCAGCTTCGCTTCGCTGTGAACGAGGATCTGCCGGATCGTCTCGGCGGCCAGCGTCGGGTACAGCGGCACCGACACGTAGCCGGCCATCCAGATCGCCCAGTCGCTCATCAGCCAGTGCGCGCAATTCTTCGACAGGATGGCGATGCGGCTGCCGGCCGGGAAGCCGAAGGACTGCAGGTGCGCGGCCAGGCGGCGCGTCTCGTCCAGAACCTCGCGCCACGTCATCTCGCGCACCACACCACTGCCCATGGGCTGGGTGAACACCTTGCGGTCGGGAGTGGTCCTCTCCCAGTGGTACAGGCGCTGGAGGGCCAGGTCCTGCGGGGCGACGGTGTCGTTCATGCGCTGCTCCTTTGCGGCCGCCACGCTAGTGGAAGCGCGCTGCGGCGCCTACGGGGTTGACCCGCGCGTAGGGTGATGGCTCCACACCATCGCCAGAAAAAACGCCCGGCCGGGGCCGGGCGAACGCTCTCTTCACGAATCGGCGGGTGGCATCGCACCCGCCGCACAGGGTCGGGAGGCTGGCCGTTGGAATCGGGTCATCGCGATCCCCCAACCGCAGCAGAACCTCATCGGCCAGCCGCCTCCCGAACTTGTCACCACCAGGTTTCGGCCTGGATGCCGATGGAGGTACCCGACTTCTTGTCGCCGAACACCTCCTGCGTGCGCCCGCTCAGCGTCTGCCGCGCGGCCTCGTTCCAGATGGCGTGCGTCAGGAACAGGCGCACCGTCGGGCGCGAGCCCGCGTCCTTGCCGGCCGAGGCCGCCGCCGCCACGGTGAACTTGGTCATGTTGCGGGTGTCGCCGGCATCGGGCTTGACCTGGTCGTGGCCGGCCTCGAACAGCAGCCGGAACGGGCCGCCGAGGTGCGTGTCGGTGCGTGCGCCGATCGCCAGCCACTTGTTGCCGCCGTCGTTGGGCGCGGTGTTGATGCGGTACTCCGCCACCACGTCCAGGGCCGTGGCCGGCGTCAGCGAGCCGCCGTACTGGGCGATCACGCGGGTGTTCTTCACGTCGCCGGTCTTGTCGTGCTTGAAGCCGAGCAGCCAGTTGCCGCCGAGCGCGCCGTTGACCGTCTGGTACAGGCCCACCGCGATGCCCTTGGGCTGGTCGGCCGGCTCGACCAGGGTGACCTGGTTCTTGCTCTTGAGCTGCGCCGAGGGCGTGACGTACACCGACAGTTCGCCGTTGGGCAGCGTCTTGATGCCGGTGGCACGGATGGGCAGCGCGAAGCGGTTGTTGGTGGCCTCGTTGTTCGGGTCCATCATGAACGCGACGCTGACCTTGGCCGCGCCGAAGTCCATCTCCTCGATGCCGGCGCCGTTGCCGTCGTTGTTCTCGAGGAACTGGTCGTTGATGCCCGTCTGCAGCCGGTTGTAGAAGCGCCGGCCGGCCCAGACCTTGCCGTTGGCCAGGCCCGAGATCTTGTCGCCGTAGGCGTAGATCTGGCCGAAGCGCGTGGTCAGCGTGTCGGGCTCGTTCGTGCCCTGCGGGCCCCAGCCGTGGTAGACGCTGGGCATCACGTGCACGTACCAGTCGGAGCCTTCGTACGAGGCCAGCTTGGCGACGAAGTTGGGCTCGATGACGTAGTCGCACTCGTTGCCCAGGCGCCATTTGGTGTCGGCGCCGGCCAGGCCGAAACAGACCTGGGTGCCGCCGCGCACGTTGATGCCGGTGCCGGCGCGGACGTAGCCGGAATAACTCAGTTCGACAGCCTGCACGGCGCCGGCCATGCCGGCCAGTGCCATCGCGGCGATCAGGGTGGTCTTCTTCATGGGGTCTCCTCGTCTCCTGGGGTGGTTGAAATGCCGGGTCGCGGCGGGGGGGTGCGTTCCCGGCCCACTCGCTGCGAAATCGTTTTCACGAGCGATGTCGGTCGGCTGACGCGGGGGAACTCGCTGGCCCATCTCGGTGGGTCAGTGGGGTGAGAGGGCGCGGCCGCTGCCGTCGAACAGCAGCGTGTGGGCGGCCAGCGGCACGAGGCCGATGTCCTGGCCGGCGGCCAGGCCGGGGTGGTCGGCGGCCAGTCGCAGCGACACGCTCTCGCGCGAACCGCGCAGGCTGGCGTGCACGATCAGGGCGTCGCCGAGGTGTTCGAGCACCTCGATGCGCGCGGCCAGGCCTTCGTCGGCACGCGCCACGCCGAGGTGCTCGGGCCGCACGCCGAGCACCATCTCGTCGGCGCCGGCCGGGCGCCCTCCGGCGGGCAGCGGCAGCTCGATCAGGCCGGCGCCGGCAGCCTCGAACTTCATCCTGCCGGCGCCTGCGGCGAGCGCCTGGCCGCGGATGAAGTTCATGCGCGGCGAGCCGAGGAATCCGGCGACGAACTGGTTGACCGGCCGCGTGTACAACTCCAGCGGTGCGCCGACCTGCTCGACGCGCCCGGCGTTGAACACCGCGATGCGGTCGCCCAGCGTCATCGCCTCCACCTGGTCGTGCGTCACGTAGACCATCGTGGCGCCGAGTTCCTTGTGCAGCCTCGACAGCTCGATGCGCATCTGCACGCGCAGCGCCGCGTCGAGGTTGGACAGCGGCTCGTCGAACAGGAACACCTTGGGCTTGCGCACGATGGCGCGGCCGATCGCCACGCGCTGGCGCTGGCCGCCGGAGAGCTCGCGCGGCTTTCGTGCGAGCAGCGGGCCGATCTGCAGGATCTCGGCGGCGCGGTCCACCGCGGCATCGACCTCGGCCTTCGACTGGCCGGCCATCTTCAGCGCGAAGCCCATGTTCTGCGCCACCGTCATGTGCGGGTACAGCGCGTAGCTCTGGAACACCATGGCGATGCCGCGCTCCGCCGGCGGCACCGCGTTGATGCACTCGCCGCCGATGGCGACCTCGCCGTGCTCGATGTCCTCGAGGCCGGCGATCATGCGCAGCAGCGTGGACTTACCGCATCCCGAGGGGCCGACGAAGACGGCGAACTCGCCGTCGGCGATGTCCAGATCGATGCCGCGCAGCACCTCGACGGCGCCGAAGGACTTGCGGATGCCGCGCAGGGTGAGTGCGGCCATGTCAGGGCTCCTGCCGGGCCGCACGCTGGCGCGCCACGAAATCGCGGTACCAGTGCGCGCTGTCCTTGAGCGTGCGCTGCTGCGTCGCGTAGTCCACGTGCACGAGGCCGAAGCGCTTGCCGTAGCCGGAGTCCCACTCGTAGTTGTCGAGCAGGCTCCAGTAGAAGAACCCGCGCACGTCGACGCCGGCTTCGATGGCGCGCGACAGCGCCTCGAGGTGGCCCTTCAGGTAGGCGATTCGCTGCGCGTCGTGCACCTGCCCGTCGACCAGCGTATCGGCGTTGGCCATGCCGTTTTCGGTGATGTAGATCGGCGGCAGCCTGTACTCGCGATGGATGCCGGTGAGCAGGTCGGCGAGGCCCTGCGGGTAGACCTCCCAGCCCATGTCGGTGACGCCGTCCAGCCGCGGCGCCGGACGCGGCGGCTCCTCGCTGGAGACCCAGATGCGCGTGTAGTAGTTGATACCGAGGAAGTCGAGCGGCTGGGCGATCGCATCGAAATCGTTTTCACGAACCTGCGGATAAAGATGCACCCCGCTGGCCGTCGGGTAGCGCTTCAGGAAGATCGGGTCCATGAACCAGCGCACGAACAGCGCGTACTCGCGCTCGGCCAGCGCCAGGTCGGTGGCACGGTCGGTGGCGGGCACCGCCGGCGACTGGTTCAGCACGATGCCCAGCGGCACCTTCACGCCGGCCGCGCGCATCGCCTGCAGCGCCAGCCCGTGCGAGAGCAGCAGGTGGTGCGCCACCTGCACGGCGGCCTGCGGGTCCTTCAGCCCCGGCGCGAACTGGCCGCTGTGGTGGCCCAGGTGCGCCGTGCACCAGGGCTCGTTGTGGGTGGAGATCGTCGCGACCCGGTCGCCCAGGCGCACCCCCATGGTCACCGCGTAGTCGGTGAAACGCAGCGCGGTGTCGCGGTTGAGCCAGCCGCCTTCGTCCTGCAGCGCCTGCGGCAGGTCCCAGTGGTAGAGCGTGGCGTGCGGCGTGATGCCGCGCTCGAGCAGCGCATCGACCAGGCGGTCGTAGAAGGCCAGGCCCTTGGCATTCCAGGCGCCCTTGCCCTGCGGCTGCACGCGCGGCCAGGCGATCGAGAAGCGGTAGGCGTTCAGGCCCAGGCCGGCGATCAGGTCGAAGTCCTGCGGGTAACGGTGATAGTGGTCGCAGGCGACGTCGCCATGGTCACCGCCCCGCGTCTTGCCCGGCGTGTGGGCGAAGGTGTCCCAGATCGACGGGCCGCGGCCGTCAACGGCGGCGGCGCCTTCGATCTGGTAGGCGCTGGTGGCCACGCCCCAGTGGAAGTCGGACGGGAATCTCGGGTCGGTCACGGTTTCGCTTCCTTGTCGGCGACGCGCCTCAGGCCTTCACGGCACCGGCGGTCAGGCCTTCGATGAGCCGGCGCGAAGCCAGCATGAACAGCACGAGCAGCGGCAGCACGGCGATCGCCGAGCCGGCGGAGATGGCGCCCCAGGGGATCTGCCCGGTGCCTTGCAGCGAGCGCAGCGCCAGCGGCACGGTGTACATCTCCATGTCGCGGATGACGATCAGCGGCCCGATGAAGTTGTTCCACGAGCCGATGAAGGTGATCAGGCCGAGCGTGCCGAGCGCGGGCCCGATCAGCGGCAGCACGACACGCCAGTAGATGGCGAACTCGCCGCAGCCGTCGATGCGCGCAGCATCGATCAGCTCGCGCGGAATGGCCGACTCGATGTACTGGCGCATCATGAAGATGCCCAGCGCACCCACGGCGCCGGGCACGTACAGCGCCCGCGGCTGGTTCATCCATTCGAGCCAGCTCATCGTCAGCGCGGTCGGGATCATGCCGACGAAGCTGGGCAGCAGCATGGTCGCCATGACCATGGCGAACAGTCCTTCGCGCCACTTGAAGTCGTACATCGCGAAGGCGAAACCGGCCAGCGAACAGAAGAACAGGTTGAGCACGGTGGACATCAGCGCCACGTACACGCTCCAGCCGACGTTCTTCCAGAAGTGCGGCAGGCTGCGCAGCAACTGGTCCAGGTTGTCGAGGAAGGCGCTGCCGAACCACAGCGGCGGCGGCATCGACAGGATCTCGCGGTTCGTGTGGGTGGCGAACACGAACATGAAATAGAACGGCCCGAGCATCAGCACCGCGCCGATGGCGACGATGCCGTAGGCGATCAGGCGCTGAGGTGTGAGGGCGGTGACGAGCATGGTGGCGCCCTCAGTCGCGCTTGCCGAGCAGGCGGTTGTTGGCCCAGGTGGCCGCGCCGATCAGCAGGAAGAGCAGCCAGGCGATCGCCGAGGCGGTGCCGAAGTCGCCGTCGACGAAGGCGGTGCCGTACATGTGCATCGCCGCCGTCTTGCCGGCCTGGCCGATGCCGCCGGTGCCGCCGGTGAGGATGAACGGCTCCTCGAAGAGCTGCAGGTTGCCGATGATGGTCAGCGTGACGGCGAAGAAGATCATCGGCTTGAGCAGCGGCAGCGTGATGTGGCGGAACTGCTGCCAGGGCTTCGCGCCGTCGATGGTCGCCGCCTCGTACAGGTCGCGCGGGATCGTCTGCATCGCCGACAGGTAGAGCACGGCGTTCCAGCCCACGTAGCGCCACCAGACCACGAAGGCGATCATCCACTTGGTGTAGCCGGGCTGGCTCCAGTCGATGTTCGCCGAAGGGAACAGCCAGCCGAGTACCGGCACCTGGTGCAGCGAGGTCAGCATCACGTTGACCATGCCGAAGTCGCGCGAGAACAGCGTCGAAAACACCAGCGAGATCGCCACCGTCGAGGTGATGAAGGGCAGGAAGTACACGCCCACCACCGCGTTGCGCCATCGGCCCAGCGCGCTGTGGAAAAAGAACGCCAGCGGCAGGGCCACCAGGTGCTGCGGCAGGCCGCTGACCAGCGCCAGCCAGAGTGTGTTGAAGATCGAGTGGCGGAACCAGTCGTCGTCCTGCAGCACGTACAGGTAGTTCTCGAAGGCGACGAAGCGCATCGCCGCCAGGCCCTCGGCCGGGTCCCAGCGGTGGAACGAGAGGTAGATCGAGAACAGCAGCGGGAACAGCCCGAACACCGCGAACAGGATGAAGAACGGGCTGATGAACACGTACGGTGCCCAGCGCCGCGGCAGCCATTGCCGGCGCACGCGCGCGGCTGGCGCGCGGCGCGGAGGCTGCGCCGCGGTAGCGGCTTCGGGCTGATTCGGGGTGGCGCGGGCGTGCATGGTCGGACGGCGTCGGGGCATGGGCAGCGAGGCTGCCCGCGCCGTGGGCCGGGGGGAATCCGGGTCAACGTGGGGTGCGGCCGGCGGGCCGCAGGGTGCGGTCGAAGAAGGTCAGCGGCGAACGCGCTTGGCCACCGCGGCCTGCGCATCGGCGAGCGCCGCCTTGATGTCCTTGTTCTTCTCGAGCACGTTCTCCAGCTCGGCGTTGACCACCTCGGCGGCCACCGGGTCGAACTTGTCGACGTCCATCGCGCTGATCTTGCCTGCGGCGACCTTCCAGAGCTGGCGCGCCTTCTGGCCGCCGAGGTACTCGATCGGCTGATCGATGAAGGCATCGTTCTGCGCCTCGATCAGCGACGGGAAGGCATCGAAACCGCGGAAGGCTTCGATCTGCATTTCCTTCGTCGTGGTCAGGAACTTGATGAAGTCCCAGGCCGCCGCCTTGTTCTGCGCCTTCTTGGGAACGCCGTAGAACGAGCCGCCCCAGGAACCGAACGCGCCGCCAGGCAGCTGCGCCGAGCGCCACTTGCCCTTGGACTCGGGTGCCAGCCAGTTGTTGAGGTGGCCGGCCAGCCACGCGCCCATCATCTGCGAGGCGATCTTGTCGCGCTTGAAGCCCTCGCTCCATTCATTCGACCAGGCGCCGATCTTGCCGTCGATGCCGGCGTCACGTGCCGCCTTGGCCAGCTCGAAGGCCTTGCGGAAGCGCGCGTTGTCGATGGTGGGCTTGCCCGACTTGTCGAAGTAGACGCCCTCGCCGTCCTTCAGGTCGGAGCGGATGTAGATGTCCTTGATGTCGACGGCGCTGGCCAGCAGCCAGGCGCCGGTGGCGGCCTTGAGCTTCTTGCCCGATTCGACGTACGACTCCCAGCTCCTGGTCAGGTCGGCTTCGCTGACCCCGGCCTTGTCGAGCAGGTCCTTGCGGTAGAACAGCGCACCGGGGCCGATGTCCACCGGCATGCCCACCATCACGCCCTGGCCGCTCATTGCCAGCGGGTAGGTGAAGCGAGCCACCTTGTCGCGGTACTGCAGCGCGTTGTAGGGCGCCTTGGCCAGGTCTTCCATGCCGCCGCTTTCGGCGAACTTGCCGATGAAGCCCATGTCCACCGCCATCACGTCGGGCAGGTTGGCGCCGGTGGCCAGCGCGGTGGTCATCGCGGTGTGGTGGTCGGCATAGGCCAGGCTGGTCAGCTTGATCTCGACGTTCGGATGCAGCTTCTTGTACAGCGGGATCGCCAGCTTGATGCCGCGGTCGAGGTCGGGGAAGGACGCGACGCTGATCGTCACGTTCTGCGCCATCGCGGCGGCCGACAAGCCCAGCGCCAGGGCGCCCAGGACGGGTTTCAGAAATGCTTTCATCCGTTGTCTCCATGCCCTCGCGGGCGACATTGTGATGCCAGCTGTCTGGCATCGTTTTCATGTTTGTCGGACTTCGCCCCCCGGGCAAGGCTCTCCTGCACCGGGCTGCATCTGAAATTGTTTTCAGACTGGCGTGCATTGCAGCAGGCCATGAAAACGTTGTCAACGGCACTCGGGGAAAGTCCTGATCCTCTCAGCGAGGCGGCAGCAAAGCCTCCAGCAGTGGTCGGCGCCACTGCAATGAGAGCGGCTCCAGCACCCCGAAGCTCGAGGCCAGCTCCCAGTAGGACCAGGCAAAACCACGGGCTTCGGCGTGTTCGCGCACCGCGCGGGTCCAGGCGATGCGGGTGGGCTCGTCCGCCCGCGAGTAGGCGCCGAATTCGCCCAGCAGCACCGGCCGCCGTTCGCGCGCCGCCCAGCGCGCCACGCGGTCGAAGTCGTCGCGCAGCTTCGCGGTCTGCTCGGCGGTGGCGCTCCAGGTCGTACCGACCCAGGCGCCTGCGCCGCTGACCCATTCGGCGCCCTGGTGCGTCACGGCCATCGGCTCGTAGTAGTGGAAAGTAGCGATCAGGTTGCGGTCGTCGGCCGGCAGTGCGAGGCTGTCGAGCGCCGGGCCACTGTTCCAGTCGCCGCCGCCCACGATCAGCGTGCGCTGCGGGTTGCTCGAGCGGATGACTGGCAACACCGCCGCCAGCGCCTCGTTCCAGCGTGCACGAGTCAACTCGCGGTTCGGTTCGTTGAGCAGTTCGAACATCACCGTCGCAGGGGCGTCCCGGTAGTGTTCGGCCACTTGCCGCCAGATTGTGAGGAAGCGCTCACACTCGACTATAGGCTCGAGCATCATGGCAGCGTAGTGATGCATGTCGAGCACGATGGCCAGCTTGTGCTCGAGCGCCAGGCGCACCACACCATCCACGCGCTCGAAGAACGCCGGGTCGATGCGGTACGGCGGCTGGTAGCCGGCGCGGGCATCCCAGCGCACCGGCAGGCGGATCGCGGTGAAGCCGGCCTGTGCCGTGAGGGTGATGAACTCGTCGCGCAGCATCGGGCCGGCCAGGCCTTCGCGAGCGTGGTCGAGCATGTTGCCGAAGTTGATGCTGCGTGCCAGGCGCTGCTGGCAGCCGAGCGCGCGCTGCGCCGGCGGCTGTTCGAAGCTGCAATCGCCGCCACTGGCTGCGGCGTGGGTGGACGTGAGGCTGGCCAGCAGCCCCGCGAGGCTCCAGATCCAGCGCCGGTAGAACTTCGCGCGGTGCATCGCTGCTCCTTTCAGGCCGGTCGGGTGCCGGCAGGATGATTCTGAAAACGTTATCATGAGAAATCCGGCGTGCACAATCGGTGCAAGTCTTCGAATTCCTCTCCCGTGGCCACGCTTTCCGGCATCGACGCTCCTCCTTCCTCCGTGACCGTTCTCGACGTGGCGCGCGAAGCCGGGGTGTCGCCGAGCACGGTGTCGCGCATCCTCAACGGCACGGCGCGCGTCACCTCGGACAAGCGCAGTGCCGTCGAAGAGGCGATCCGCAAGCTCGACTTCCGCCCCAACCTCTTCGCGCGCAGCCTGAAGACCGGCACGACGATGACGATCGGCATCCTGACGCAGGACGTCGAGAGCCCGTTCTACGGCCGCGCCATGAAAGGCATCGAGGCCGGCCTGGCCGGCACCGGCTACGCGCCGATCATGGTCAGCGGCCACTGGAACGCCGCCGAGGAATCGGAGCGGGTGCGATTGCTGATGGCGCGCCGCATCGACGGCCTGGTGATCCTCACCGGCCACCTCGACGACCGCCAGATCGCCGGGTTCGCGCGCCACCAGCCGATCGTCGTGACCGGCCGGCAGCTCGAAGCGCCGCAGGTGCGTGCCTTCACGCTCGACCAGGAGGCCGGCGGCCACCTCGCCACGCGCCACCTGCTCAACCTGGGCCACCGGCGCATCGCGCACATCGCCGGGCCGTCCGACCACACCGATGCCACCGACCGCCGCGCCGGCTACGAGCGGGCGTTGCGCGAGGCCGGCCTCGCTGCGGCCCCGGAGCTGGTGGTGCAGGGCGACTTCATGGAAAGCGGCGGCCTGCTGGCCATGAACCGGCTGCTCGACAGCGGCCAGACCTTCACCGCCGTGTTCGCGGCCAACGACCAGACGGCGTTCGGCGCCCGCATGGCGCTTTACCGGCGCGGGGTGCGGGTGCCCGACGACGTGTCGATCGTCGGTGTCGACGACCTGCCCGCCACCGCCTACGCCACGCCGCCGATGACCACCGTGCGCCAGCCGATCTACGAGATCGGCCTCGCCGCGGCACATGCGCTGCTGACGATGCTCGGCCACGCCATGCCGGCGGTGGACGTGCCGCCACTGGAGCTGATCGTGCGCGAGACCACGCGCCGCCTCTAGCGGAAGGCGACCGCAGCGCAGCGCGCGCTCAGGCGCGTTCGCGTTCCACCGCGTTCTCGATCTGTTCCTGCACCTTGCGCGCGCCGCGCAGCACGAGCGCGGGGTCGAGGTCGGCCTGCGGCGCCACCTTCTCGGCAACGACGTCGAGCGTGTCGGGATCGGTCATCAGCGCGTGCGCCAGCGCCGACAGCGCGCAGATGGCGCGGCGCGGCAGCTGCATCGGCAGCTGCAGCGTGGCGTTGACCATCACGTGATAGCGCACGCTGGACACCGCCGCAGGCGCCAGGCCCCAGCTCTCGCACAGCGCGGCGCCGAGCGCATCGTGGCTGACGCCGAATTCGTCGTGCTCGAGCAGCAGCAGGTCCTCGTCGTTCTCGGCCGCGCGCAGCAGCGGCTTGTAGCGCTCGGGTGCATGGCGGAACAGCACCGCCTTGCCGCATTCCTCGAACAGGCCGGCCGAGTGCGCCGCCCAGGGGTCGACGTTGAGCGCCTGGCCGATGCGGCCCATCAGCAGGCCGCGCACGCTGGCGCGCTCCCACACCGCATCGAGCTCGGGCGAGGGCGGGAACACCGCCTTCAGGCCCATCTCGAAGGTGACCGAGGCCACCTCGCGCGTGCCCAGGTAGGTGATCGCCTGCTGCACGCTCTGCACGCGGCCGGCGAGGCCGTACAGGGAGGAATTGACGGCCTTCAGCACCGCCGAGGCGAGCGCCATGTCCGAATTGATGAGGCCGCTGATCGACTGCAGATTGACGTCTTCGTCGGCGAGAAGCAACGACAGCTTGACCAGCGACTCGGGCTGGGCGGGCACATCGATGTTCAGGGAACGCAGCTTCGGATCGACTGGCATGGGGCTCTTTCGCGGGACGGACTCCTGCACGGATGCTAGGAGCGCAGCCCGCCGCCGAAACGCCGAAATGGCCGGGATTTGACGCGCTACTCAGGCCCGGGCGAGACCTCAGCGCACGAAGGCGTCCCAGCCGGACTTGGCGATCAGTGCCGTCACGACCACGATGAAGGCGCTGCGCACGAAGCCCGCGCCGTGGCGCAGCGCGAGCCGCGTGCCGATCAGGCTGCCCGTCACGTTAGCAAGCGCCAACACAGCCGCGACATGCCACCAGACATGGCCTTTGGAGGCCAGCAGCAGCAGCGCCGCGGCGTTGGTGGCGGTGTTCAGCAGCTTGGCGCTGGCCGAAGCGTGGAGGAAATCGAAGCCGAGCAGGCGCACGAACAGGAACACGAAGAAGCTGCCCGCGCCGGGGCCGAAGAAGCCGTCGTAGAAGCCGACCACGGCCCCGATGGCGCAGGCGGTGGCTGTCTGCGCGGCGCCATGCAGGCGCGGGGCGTGGTCGCGGCCGAGGTCCTTGCGCGCCAGCGTGTAGGCCAGCACGGCCACGAGCACCAGCGGCAGCGCCTTGCGCAAACTGTCGGGGCTGGCCAGCGTGAGCGCCCAGGCGCCGGCGAAGCTGCCTGCCAGCGCCGCGGCCGCGGCCGGCAACAACGACTTCCACGGCAGCTGCACGCGCCGGGCGAACTGCAGCGTCGCCCATCCCGTGCCCCAGATGCCCGAGCCCTTGTTGGTGCCCAGCAGCGTGGCCGGCGCCGCGCCCGGGTACATGCCGAACAGCGCCGGCACCAGGATCAGCCCGCCGCCGCCGACGATGGCGTCCACACAGCCGGCGAACAGCGAGGCCAGCGCCACGATGGCGAGTTCGGTCATGGGTCGGGAAGGATGCGGCGCGGCGCAACGCCGGGCCCCAGTGAAAAGGGCGCCGGGTGTTGGCCCGGCGCCCTTTGCATTTTGCATCGGCTGCTCATGCAGCCTGTCGAGTGGCGCGACCTGCGTGTGGCGCGGTGCGCTCTAACGTCTCCTCAGTCCCCCGCCCGGGCCGGCTCCAGGGGAGGTGCCGGTCGCGCAGTGGGCGAACTGTAGGCGTGAGGTCCGAGGTGGTGCAGCCGGGCTTACCCTGCCCCGTTCTCGGGCGCCACGGCAAGCTGCCGGGGCAGCGCGAGGTGCACCTGCGTGCCCTGACCGGGCGTGCTGCGAACCTGCACCGTGCCGCCATGCAACTCGGCAATGCGCTTGACGATCGCCAGACCCAGCCCCTTGCCGCCCTCGCCGGTGGCCGGGGCCACGCTCTGCCGGCTCTGGTAGAAGCGGTCGAACAGATGCGGCAGGTCGGCCGGCGCGATGCCGGGGCCGGTGTCGGACACGCACACGTGCAGCGTCGTCGCATCGGCGCGCGCGCTCAACGTGATGGCCGCACCGGCCGGGCAGAACTTCAGCGCGTTGTCCACCAGGTTGGCGACGGCGCGTTCGAACAGCTCGATGTCCAGCGCAGCGAACGCCGCCTCGGCCTGCACGGCATGTTCCACCGAGATCCGCACGCCCTGGCGCGCCGAGCGGTCGGCGAAACGCAGTGCGATGTCGTCGAGCAGCTCGCCGGCATCGACCGGCTCGCGGCGCAACGCGAAGCTGGGTTCGTCCAGCCGCGCCAGGTCACCGAGCGACTGCACCAGGCGCGCCGCGTTGCGCGTGTTGCGCAGCGCCACCTCGACAAGGCGGCGCTCCTCGGCGCGGCCGTCACCGCCCTCATCGGCGCGCCAGCGCGCCTCCAGCGTCTCGAGGCAGGCCACCGTGGCCGTCAGCGGCGAGCGCAGGTCGTGCGACAGGTTGCTCACGCCCTCGCGGCGGAAGTGGTCGAGCCGGCGCAGCGCTGCCCACTGCCGCTGCAGCGTGTCGAGCATCATCGAGAAGGCCTGCGTCAGGCGGCCGAACTCGTCGCGGCCGGCCGGCGGCAGCAGGGCCTGCGGCGTCGACAGGTGGCCCTCGTCGAGCCCGCGTGCCGACAGCGTCGACACGGCCTGCGTGAGCCGCTGCAGCGGCCGGGTCACCGCCGCGATGATCAGCGCGGCAAAGAGGGTGGTCAGCGCGACGATGCCGCAGATCAGCACCAGCCCGGGCAGGGCCAGGCTGTTGCGCGCCACGTCCCAGCGCGACGCGGGCAGGGCCGCGACCTTGTGGCAGACGAGGTAGAGGTAGCCGGCGGCCACCGCGTCGTTGCGGATGGTGGCGCGCTGCACCGGGCGCGCCGCGATCACCGCGTCGTCGTCCATGCGTTCGGGGTCGTCGCCCATCACGTAGCGGTTGGCGCTGCGGCCGGCCGCCACCTCGGCCGCGGCGCGCACCGGCTCGATCGCCACCTTGAAGCCCGGCGGCAACTGTGCCCGGCCGCTGCTGGCCAGCACCGTGCCCTGCGCATCGAGCAGGTAGAGCTGGGTATCCGGCTCGTAGAGCACCAGGCCGCGCAGCCAGGCACGGAACTCCTCCGGCTGACGCTGCTGCTGGTCGAGCAGGTCGTCGTAGCTGGCGGTGACGCGGGCGAGGAAGGCGTTGGCGCGCTGGAAGGTGGTCTCGTGCTCGAAGCGCTCGAAGGCGTAGAGCACCGCCGCGATGACTCCCAGCGCGGTGAGCAGCCCGGTGGCCACCACCGTGAGCGCCAGCTTCAGCCTGACCGTCATGCCGCCGTGCGCCTCACAGCGGCGACTCGCGCATCTTGTAGCCGGCGCCGCGCACGGTGAGGATGAGCTCCGGCCGCATCGGGTCGGACTCGAGCTTGGTGCGCAAGCGGTTGATGTGCGTCGTCACGGTGTGCTCGTAGCCGTCGTGGCTGTAGCCCCAGACGGCGTCGAGCAGCTGCGCGCGCGAAAACACCAGCCCGGGGTTCGACGCGAAGTGCAGCAGCAGGTCGAACTCCAGCGCGGTGAAGTCGATGGCCGTGCCTCGGTAGCGCACCAGGCGCTTGGCCGGCTGGATCTCCAGCTCGCCGTTGCGGATCACGCTGGTGCTGCCCGCCGACTGGGCCTGCGCCACGCGCAGCAGCTCGGCGCGGCGCAGCAGCGCCTTGACGCGCGCCAGCAGCTCGGCCAGCGAGAAGGGCTTGGTGAGGTAGTCGTCGGCGCCCAGCTCCAGGCCGAGCACGCGGTCGAGCTCGGTGGACTTGGCGGTGAGCATCAGGATCGGCGCCGCGCTGCCGCGCGCGCGCAGTGCCTTGCAGACCTCCAGCCCGTCCAGCCCCGGCATCATCAGGTCGAGCACCAGCAGCTCGCGCGGCTGGGAGATCTGCTGCGCCAGCGCCGTGCTGCCGTCGGCCACCGCCGTCACCTGGTAGCCCGCGTTGCGCAGATTCATCTCGAGCAGCTCGCGGATGTCGGCCTGGTCTTCGGCAACCAGGATCGATGCGGCGGCGGGAATGGAAGCGCTGGAGGCCATGCCCCGATTGTCGGCCCCGCGAGCCACTCCTTACACCGATGTGATCTTCCTGTGAGCTTCGGTGAGGGTGGCGCGAGATGCGCTGGCCACAGTCACGCCATCGACAGCCCCCACGGAAGCACCCCATGAGCACCGCCACCGCCTTCGCCCCTGCCGCCGCCACGCCTTGCCTCGCCGTGAACTGGGCCGAGATGGTTTCGCACCGCGAGTCCCTGGTGCGCTTCGCGCGGCGCCGCCTGCTCGACCCGGCGCTGGCCGAGGACCTGGTGCACGACGTGTTCGAGGCGGTGATCACCGGCCGTGCGGCGTTCGCGGGCCGGTCGGCGCTGCGCTCGTGGTTGACCGCCATCCTCAAGCACAAGATCGTCGACCTGGTGCGCCAGCGCGCCGGGCTGCACAGCCTCGACCAGGGCCTGGGTGACGACGAGGAAGGGGGCGCCTTCGACATCGAATGCCCGCAGCCGCGCCCCGACGAGGTGGCCGAGCAGCGTGAGCGGCTGGCGCAGACGCTGGCGCGCATCGAGGCCCTGCCGGCCGGGCTGCGCGATGCGATGCAGCAGCGCGTCCTGCAGGACGGCGACACCGCCCAGGTCTGCGCGTCGCTGGCGATCAGCGAGGAGAACCTGTTCGTGCGCCTGCACCGGGCACGCAAGCAGCTGCTGGCCTGAGTCGCGCCGGCGCGCCGGCATCAGGGCGTGCTGAACCGCGTGATGCCGCTGCGCGTGAGCACGTACAGCGCGCCGTCGACACCCACGCGCAGGCCCACCGGCGAGCCGCCGGCGGCGCCGAAGGCGTAGGCGGCGCCGTTGGCGAGGTCGAAGCGCCCGATCCACTGCGAGCAGTAGTCGGCGAAGAAGTAGCTGCCGTGGTAGGCCACCGGGAACGGCCCGCTGTCCGGATAGAAAGCGCCACCGATGATCGAGCAGCCGGTGAAGAAGCCGCCAGGGCCGGTGCCCGGCGGCACCGTCGCAGTGTGCCTGTAGGCGAACAGCGGCGCCGTCACGCCGGCGGCCGTGGTCGGGCCTTCGGTGGCCGGCCAGCCGTAGTTGGCGCCGGCGGCGCCGACGTCGATCTCTTCCCAGGTGCCCTCGCCCACGTCGTTGATGTGGATGCGCCCGGTGCCCGGCTGCACCGCGAAGGTGTACGGGTTGCGCAGGCCATCGGCCCAGGCGGCGCGGGCCTGCCCGCTGCGCGCCGCGTAGAACGGGTTGTCGGTGGGGATCGTGCCGTCGTCGTTGAAGCGCAGCATCTTGCCCAGCACGGTGGTGGGGTCCTGCGCGTTGGCGCCATTGGCGTTGTCGCCCACCGCCACATAAAGCTTGCCGTCGGCGCCGAAATGCATGGCGCCGCCGTTGTGGTTGGTGGCGCTGAGCGCGGGCAGGTCGGCGATCAACGCCGTGCTGCCGACCGAGACCGTGTCCGACGTGGGCGGGTTCGCGGTGACGCGCACGATGCGGTTGTGCGTGCCGTTCTCCGGTGTCGTGTGGTACAGGTAGATCCAGCCATTGGTCGCGAAGTCGGGGTGCAACGCCACACCGATCAGGCCGCGCTCGCCGGTCGAATCGACGGTGAGCGTGGTGAACGCTGCGGGCAGCAGTGCGCCGTTCTTCACCACCCGGAGCGCGCCGCCTTGCTGCGCGACGAACCAGCGTCCATCGGGCGCCTGCGCCATTGCGGTGGCATTGCTCAAGCCGGAAACGGACGCGGTGTTGCGCGTGAAACCCGTCGGCTGCGTGCGCGTGCCGCCGAACTCCACCGTGGCGCTGGCCCAGGCCGACACGTTGCCGGCGGCGTCGCGGGCGCGAGCGCGCACCACGTGCTGGCCCGAGGCGTAGGCGGTGGTGTCGAGCTGCACGCTGTGCGTGCCGCCGGTGCCGGTGCTGCCGAACGCCTGGCCATCGACCTGGAACTCGATGCTGCCGACGGCGATGTTGTCGGTCGCCGCAGCACTCAGCGTGATCGTGCCGGTCAGTCCGGCCGCTGCGGCCGCCGGAGCGGTCAGCGTGGTCACTGGTGCGGCGGTGTCGTTGCCGGGGGTGGTGCCGGCGTCGTCGCCACCGCCGCCGCACGAGGCGAGCGCGAGCAGCGCCGCGGCGGCCAGCGTAGTGATCGAAAGGCTGAGCTTGTTCATGATGTCCTTCCCTGCATTCGAGCCGCGGCGGATTCTGGAAGACCGCCCCTTTCCCCACTGTGAAGAGTTGTAGCGCCGCTCAACTGAGCCGGCTCAACCAGTCCAGCAGCAGGGCGTTGACACGCTGCGGCTTCTCCATCGTCAGCATGTGGCCGCAGTCCGGCAGCAGGTGCAGCTGTGCCCCGGCGATCCCCGCAGCGATCTCGCGCGAGCATTCGGGCGGCGTGACGCCATCACCTTCGCCGCACACCACCAGGGTCGGGCATCGGATCTCGCGCAGGCCGGGGGCGCCATCGGGCGCGGCGACCATCGCGCGGTTCTGCCGCACCAGCTGCGGCGTGCCGGCACGGCGCACCATCGCCAGATAGCGGTCGAGCAGCGGCTGGTCGTCCCAGGCACTGCGGTCGAAGACGAACCAGACGTTCGCTTCCAGGACGTCGTCGCCCTCGCCGGCTTCGAACATCTCGATGGCCTGCAGGCGAACAGCTCGCAGCGCATCGGTGTCGGCGCGCGCCGTGCTGCCCAGCAGCGCCAGGCCGCGCACGCGATGCGGCGCGAGCCGTGCCGCTTCCAACGCCACCCGCCCGCCCATCGAGGCGCCAATCAGCACCAGCTCGCCGGGATGATCGGCCAGCAGCGTCATGGCCATGCCGGCGATGCTGTCGGCGCGCGTGTGCACGTCGCTCACACACGGCGCGAAGCGAGCGCCCAAGGCCACCTGCTGCGCTTGCCACATCCCGGCATCGCAGGCCAGGCCTGGCAGCAGCACGGTCGCGAAGGGAGCTTCGATGGCGTTCACGCTGCGCAGTGTGCCTCGGGCCGCCAGCAATCGGTTACGACTGCGGCCTCAGGCCGCGCCGGCCGGCCGTCGATAACCGTCTTGTCACCTGCGGCCCGTGACGCAAGACGCGGCCGCATTGCCCCGAATGTTGATCAGGAGCCTCGCATGCCCACCGTCACCGCTACCGCCACCGCCCCGCGCAGCGCCGCGCCGCTCGACCTGAGCATCCCCCGCACCGATGCGCCGAAACGCCAGCACTGCCAGGACCGCGATGAAGCGGGGCATTGCGACGCTGCGGCGCCGCGCCGCAACCCGCTGGTGGCGGCCATGATGCAGGCGCTCGGCAGCCTGATGCCCAGCAGCAAGACGACGGCGGCGCCCGACTCGAAGGCCGCGGCGACCGACGCGTCTTCCGCGTCCGGCACAGCCACCGTCACCGCCGACGCGAGCAGCAGCCTGAAAGACGCCGCGATGGCCTTCGCCCACGAGCTGTTCGACGCGCTGCGCTCGACGGGATCCGGCCGCGACGGCCGCGACTCGGCGAGCGAGCGGGGCCGCGTCCACGGCCATGGCCATGGCCACCACCATCACGGCCGCGGTTACGGCGACCTGGCGCAACGCCTGGAGCGCCTGGCCGCCGAAGTTGCGGCGCCGGCCAAGCCGGCCCAGCCCGCGCCGACCGACGGCACCGCCGTGTCGCTCACGGCCAGCCTGACCACCGCCTCGATCAGCACCACCAGCGGCGCAGCCGATGGCAGCAGCACCACGTCGGTCAACCTGACCACGGTGAACCTGAGCCTCACGCAGCAGTCCGCCCAGGCCCAGGCATCGAAGGAGTCGCCGTTGCTGTCGGCCTTCCGCAAGCTGTTCGATGCGCTGCAGCCGGCCACGGGCGGCGACGCGGCGAAGCCCGACGCGGCCAGCGGCCTGTCGACCTTCCTTCGCCAGCTCGCACAGTCGCTGCGCAGCGGCCAGGACGCGGACGCGCCGGCCCTGCCCACCCAGGGCAGCCTGCTCAGCGTGGCGGCCTGAGCGCCGCCTGCGCCTCGGGGTTCGCGCGGTCCAGCCAGCGCCCTGCTTCGGCCGGCGACAGCGGCCGGGCGTACAGATAGCCCTGCATCACATGGCAACCGGCGGCCCGCACGGCCTCGGACTGCGCCGCCGTCTCCACGCCCTCGGCGATCACGTCGAGCTCCAGCGTCGCCGCCAGGTCGCAGATCGCTTTGACGACCGCGGTGGCATCGCGCGCCGGCAGCGGCTCGATCAGCGTGCGGTCGATCTTCACCGTGCGCAGCGGCAGGCTGCGCAGCATGTTGAGCGATGAGAAGCCGGTGCCGAAGTCGTCCAGCGCGACCTCGATGCCGTGCTCGCGCAGCTGCGCGATGCGGCCGCGCGCCTGCTCCATGTGCGTGACTGCCACGCTCTCGGTGATCTCCAGCGACAGCAGGCCGGGCGGCACGCCGTGGCGATGCAGTGTGCGCAGCACCTCGTCGACGAATCCGGTGTCGAGCAACTGCAGCGGCGAGACGTTCACCGCCACCGGCACGCCGTGGCCGAAGCGGCCGCGCCAAGCCACGATCTGCGCGCAGGCCAGGTCGAGGATCAGCTTGCCGAGCTCGCGGATCATGCCGGTGCGCTCGGCCGCGGGGATGAACTGCAGCGGCGAGATTCGGCCGCCGCTCGGCGGATCCCAGCGCACCAGCGCCTCGAAACCGACCAGCACCGGCGGGCGCAGGGCACTGCGGATCTCCACCTTGGGCTGGTAGACGAGGCTGAACTCCTCGTTCTTCAGGCCCGCGCGCAGCGCCTGCTCGGCCAGCAGCGTGGCGCCCGAGCCGCGCTCGAAGCGCTCCTCGGCGAACTGCAGCGAGGTGCCGGGCGTGTGCTTGGCCTCGTGCATCGCCGCGTTGGCCGCACGCAGCAGCGCCTCGGGGTCGCGGCCGTGCGCCGGGTGCAGCGCCACGCCCATCGAGACGTCGAGGAAGAAGTCGTGCCCAGGCAGCGCCACCGGCTGCGCCAGCAGCTCGCGCACCGCCTGCGCCACCTGATGGGCCATGTGCTCGCTGTCCTGCGCCGGCGCGAGCAGGGCGAACTCGTCCTCGCCCAGGCGCATGGTCTCGGCGCGACCCCGCAGCGCCGCTGCCAGGCTGGCCGCGAGTGCGCGCAGCACGTCGTCGCCGACCGAGTGGCCGTGCGCCTCGTTGAAGAGCTTGAAGCGGTCGACGTCGAGCAGCAGCAGCGCGAAACCCTCGCCGGCCGCGCACATGTCGCGCAGCCTGGCCAGCAGCGCGCTGCGGTTGGGCAGGCTGGTCAGCTCGTCATGGGTGGCCTGGTGCAGCATCGCCGCGGTGGCGTCGTGCTGCGCGGTCTCGTCGCTGACGACCACCTGCTCGGCCGCATCGCCGTCCCAGTCGACACGCCAGGCCGAGAAGCGCAGCCGGATCGGCGTGCCGTCGAAGCGGAAGCGCTCGCCCGACCAGTCGTCGCGCTGCAGTTCGCCGGACAGCAGCTTGCGATGGCGCGCTCGGCCGATGGCGCGCTCGGCCTCCGGCATGGTGGCGTCGCGCCACAGCGTGCGCACGTCCTCCAGCGAGTTCAGTCCGTAGATGCGCAGCAGCGCCGGGTTGGCGTAGAGCAGCTGCTCGCCGCGCACCACCGCCACGCCCTGGTGCGAGTGTTCGGTCAGGCGCATGAAACGCTCGCGCGCCACCCGCGAGGCCTCCGCCGAGCGGCGGCCGGCCGCATGCAGCAGCGTCAGGCCCATGCACAGCCGGATCAGTGCCGCGACGAGCGATTGGCGCTCCGCCACCACATCGCCGAAGGCGAACACCTGCAACGCGTTCAGCGCCAGCAGCACCAGCAACAGCCCGGCCAGCCGCTCGGCACCGCCGCGGCCCCACAGCCAGGCCGCCGCCGCGGCACCGACGAGCACGTTCAGCCCGGCCGGCACCACCAGCGCCAGCGGCAGGCCCACGGGCAGCAGCCCCAGGCCGAGGCCGAGCAGCGCGACGGCGCCGATGCGTCGCTGGCGCGGCGTGAACGGCCGCTCGGCCAGGTGGCCCACACCCACCGCCAGCAGCCCGGCCGACAGCAGTGCCAGCGCGACCAGCGTGGCCAGGCCGACGGTCTGCAGCCAGCGGTCGGGCGCATTCAGCGCGGCATAGGCCGGCGGCAGGCCGGCATGCAGCAGGAAGGCCAGGCCCACCATGCGCAGGAAGGCCTGGCTGTTGTCGCGCTGCCAGGCCAGCAGCAAGGCCACGCCGAAGCTCAGGCTGACCGCGACGTTGAGGAGATAGATCGCGTTGTTCACGGGCGGGGCGTCAGCGACGCTCCTGCGCGATCCACTGGGCCGCGCGCTCGGCGATCATCAGCGTGGGCGAATTGGTGTTGCCGCTGGTGATGGTGGGCATCACGCTGGCGTCGGCCACGCGCAGGCCCTGCACGCCGTGCACGCGCAGCCGTGCGTCGACCACCGCCATCGGGTCGCTCGCCGGCCCCATCTTCGCGGTGCCCACCGGGTGGAAGATGGTGGTGCCGATGTCGCCGGCCAGGCGCGCCAGCTCCTCGTCGGTCTGGAACTGCATGCCCGGCTTCACTTCGCGCGGCAGGTACTTCGACAGCGCGGGTTGCGCGACGATGCGCCGCGTCAGGCGCAGCGACTCGGCGGCGATGAGCCGGTCCGTGTCGGTGGACAGGTAGTTCGGCGCGATGCTCGGTGCGTCGCTGCTGTTCGGCGTGCGGATGCGCACTGCGCCGCGGCTGGCCGGGTTGAGGTTGCACACGCTGGCGGTGAAGGCCGGGTAGCGGTGCAGCGGCTGGCCGAAGGCGTCGAGCGACAGCGGCTGCACGTGGTACTCGAGGTTGGGGTGCGGCTGGCCCGGGTCGCTGCGCGTGAATGCGCCCAGCTGCGATGGCGCCATGCTCATCGGCCCGCTGCGCTTGAACAGGTACTCCAGGCCGATGCGTGCCTTGCCCCACCAGGAGTTGGCCAGCGTGTTCAGCGTGGTCACGCCGTCGACCTGGAACACGGCGCGGATCTGCAGGTGGTCCTGCAGGTTCTCGCCGACGCCGGGCAGCGCGTGCTCGACGGCGATGCCATGCTCGCGCAGCAGCGGCGCCGGCCCGATGCCCGAGAGCTGCAGGATCTGCGGCGTGCCGATCGCGCCGGTGGCCAGGATCACCTCGCCGCCTTCGCGCAGCCGCGCCTGCACCGGGGCGCCGCCGCCGTGCGGCAGCACCTCGATGCCCACGGCACGGCGACTGCCGTCCCACGAACCCCCGGCTTCGTGGTGCGCGAGCAGCAGGCGCGAGATGTGCGCGCCCGTCCACACCTGCAGGTTGTCGCGCTCCTGCACCGGGCGCAGGAAGGCCTTGGTGGCGTTCCAGCGCACGCCGGCGCGCTGGTTGACCTCGAAGTAGCCCACGCCTTCGTTGTCGCCGCGGTTGAAGTCGTCGCTGGCCGGGATGCCGGCCTGCTGCGCGGCCTGCGCGAAGGCATCGAGGATCTCCCAGCGCAGGCGCTGCTTCTCGACACGCCACTCGCCGCCCTGACGCGCGCCGCTCTCGTCGAAGCCGGGCGCGGCGTGGAAGGCGTCTGCGCCCTTGTGGAAGTCTTCATGACGCAGGAAGAAGGGCAGGCACTCGCCCCAGCTCCAGCCTTCGTTGCCGAGCGCGCCCCAGTGGTCGTAGTCGCGCGCCTGGCCACGCATGTAGATCATGCCGTTGATGCTGCTGCAGCCGCCCAGCACCTTGCCGCGCGGATAGCGCAGCGAGCGGCCGTTCAAGCCGGGGTCGGGCTCGGTGGCGTAGAGCCAGTCGGTGCGCGGGTTGCCGATGCAGTACAGGTAGCCGACCGGGATGTGCACCCACAGGTAGTCGTCGTTGCCGCCGGCCTCGACCAGCAGCACGCGCTTGCTCGCATCCGCGCTCAGGCGATTGGCCAGCAGGCAGCCGGCCGTGCCGGCACCGCAGACGATGTAGTCGTATCGCGTCTCGCTCATCCCTGCCCTCGTGTTCTGCGCGCGATGATACGGAGTAGCCGGTTCAGCCCGGCGTCGCGGCTCGCCGCGCAGGATCGGTCTCGCCGGGCCACAGCGCTACGGCGCTCGCCAGCAGGCAGGCAGCCGCCAGCAGCTGCGGTTGGCGCAGGGCATCGCCGCCCCCGCTGCCGAACCACTTGACCGTGAAGGGCCCGATCAACTGGCCGGCCGCGAAGGCCGCGG
>Ga0209097_10001203_pt1 | contig 22730 bp, 17 predicted proteins | sample AD_UKC052_MetaG_FD_184419 | JGI IMG/M metagenome (GOLD analysis project Ga0209097, IMG submission 184419) | Active sludge microbial communities of municipal wastewater-treating anaerobic digesters from USA - AD_UKC052_MetaG (SPAdes) (version 2) | ecosystem: Engineered > Bioreactor > Anaerobic >... | reverse complement strand
GGCCTGCAATACATCTCTGCCGCCCTGGAGCGGCTGATCCTGTTTGCCTACCCGACCCTGGTGGTGGTGCTGTCGGCCCTCTTCCTGGGCAAGCGCATCACCCGCCGGGCCATGGGCTCCATCGCCCTGTGCTATGCCGGCATTGCCCTGGCGGTGGCCCATGACCTGCACGTGGCCGGCGACATGCACGACGTGCTCATCGGCGGTGGTCTGGTGTTTGCCAGCGCCGTGTCCTATGCCCTCTACCTGATGGGCAATGGTCAGGCCGTGGGCCGCCTGGGCGCCGCCCGGGTCACTGCGTGGGCCAGCACCGCCGCCTGTCTGCTGTGCCTCGCCCACTTCGCCCTGACCCGCCCCCTCGGCCTGCTCATCCAGCCGGCCCCGGTGATGCTGCTGGCGGGCGCCATGGCCTTGTTCTCCACCGTGCTGCCGGTGTGGATGGTGTCCGAGGCGATCCGCCGCATGGGCGCCGGGCCGGTGTCCCTCATCGGCACCCTCGGCCCGGTGGTCACCCTCTTCCTGGGCTGGCTGATCCTCGAAGAGCCCATCGGCCTGTTCCAGATCCTCGGCGGCGTGCTGGTGGTGGCCGGGGTGGTGCTGGTCGGCAAGCGCGGCTGAGCTTCCCGTCAAACCCCGGGTTGTGTGGCGTTCATGCGACCCGGTCGCGCATAGAATGGTGTCCCGCTTCCGCCCCGTGCCGCCATGCTCCAGATCGACATCAGCGACCACATCGCCACCCTCACGCTAGACCGGGAATCCCGCCGCAATGCCCTGTGCGAGGAGATGGTGCATGCCTTTGCCACCGCCCTTGAATCCTTCCGTGCCGTGGGGGTGCGTTGCGTGGTGCTGCGTGCCCGGGCCGGCTGCAAGGTCTGGTCGGCGGGCCATGACATCGAAGAGCTCCCCGCCGCCGGCCTCGACCCCCTGGCCTGGCGCGACCCCCTGCGCAAGCTGGTGCGCGAGATCGAGACCTTTCCCGCCCCCATCATTGCCATGATCGAAGGCAGCGTGTGGGGCGGCGCCTGCGAAACCGCCTTCGCCTGCGACCTCATCGTGGCTGCCCGCGACGCCACCTTTGCCGCCACCCCGGCCCGCCTCAACGTACCCTACAACGTGGGTGGCCTGCTCACCTTCCTCAACGCCGCCAACCTGCGCCTGGCCAAGGAGATGCTCTTCACCGCCGCACCCATCCCCGCCGAACGCCTGTGCAGCCTGGGCATCATCAACCACGTCACCGATGCCGCCGACCTGGAAGACGCCACCTACGCCATGGCGCGCCGCATCGCCGCCAACGCGCCCCTCTCCATCTCGGTGATGAAGGAACAGCTACGCATCCTTGCCGGCGCCCACACCATGTCGCCCGAAGACTTCGAACGCATCCAGGGCCTGCGCCGGGTGGTGTACAACAGCCAGGACTACGCCGAGGGCATCCGGGCCTTCAAGGAAAAGCGCACGCCGGTGTTCAGGGGAGAGTGAGGGGCGCGCAGGGCATCGGCCTTCCCCGGGACAGGTGGGAGAGAGTCGGTCGCCGAGATCGCTCCGAGCCAAGTCCACTCGGGCGCTCTGTCATCGTCCGTTTCAAGACGGCGACATACCGATCAAGTGGAGTGGGTCACTGCCGAGTTGTCGCGTGTCGTGCGATTCTTCGTTGTGAGTGAAGACAGTTCGGGATCGCTGGCGGCATCTCCATGAAACGCTCGACGGGCACCAAGCTGAGCCTTAATTTACCTTGTAGGTAAAAATTGATAGAATGGAGGTGCCTTGGACGTTCAATACAAGGACAAGAAAATCCGCGATCTGTGTGAGAAGCAGGCCGTCGCCGAGAAAAGGCTCGGGGCGGCCTCGGCGCGTAAGTTGAGGCTGCGCCTGCTTGCACTGGAGGCGGCTGCGCGTGTCACCGATCTGGTTGCGGGCAATCCCCATCCGCTCAAAGGGGATCGCCTCGGGCAGTTTGCCCTTGATCTTGCCGGAGGCTGGCGACTGGTCTTTGCCCCGGCCCACGACCCTTGCCCCACCCGACCTGACGGCGGCATCGAATGGTCCCATGTCACGGTCATCAGCATTGAATCGATTGGGGATTACCATGGCTGAACTGAGTGCTCCCTTTGCGCCGGATTGGGTCTTGCCGCCGGGGGAATCCATTCTCGACATTGCCGAAGAGCGTGGCTGGAAGCAAGCAGAGTTGGCTCAGCGTCTGGGGTACAGCGAGAAGCATGTAAGCCAGCTCATCAATGGCAAGGTGCCGCTCACCGTGGATGCTGCCCAACGCCTGGAGCGTGTATTGGGCAGCACCATGGACTTCTGGCTGTCGCTCGAAGCGAACTACCAGAGGCATAAAGCCCGTCTGGAAGCCGCTGAGCGCCATGCCGGCTGGGTGCCTTGGCTGGATGAATTGCCCCTCAAGGAATTGATGGCATGTGAAGCCATTCCCAAGCAGCGTCTGGACAGCAGGCATAAACCCGGCTTGGTTGATGCCTGCTTGCGGTTCTTTGGTGTCGCAACGCCTGATGAGTGGCGTGCCCACTATGGCGGCATGCAGATGGCGTTCCGTCGCAGTCGCGCTGAACAAAGCGATGTGGGTGCCATCTCGGCCTGGTTGCGTCTGGGCGAGCAACAGGCCGAGAAGCTCGATGGCTCAAAGTACGACAGGGCCCGCTTTGAAGCGGCCCTGCACCGCATTCGCGACCTGACTGGCGAGCCGCCCGAAGTGTTCGAGCCGCAAATGCGCACCTTGCTTCACGAAGCTGGCGTGCTGCTGGTGCTGGTCCCGGCGATCCCCCGCGCGCATGTGAGTGGTGTGGCCCGCTGGCTGAGCCCGACGCGACCATTGATACAGCTATCGCTGTATGGCAAGACAAACGACAAATTCTGGTTCAGCTTCTTCCATGAAGCAGCCCATATCCTGCTGCATGCCAACAGCAAGGAGGACAAGAAGTCCATTTTCCTGGATGACCCCAATGCGGCGCACGCCGAAGACCCCCGTGAGCATGAGGCTAATGAGTGGTCTGGAAATTGGCTGATTCCTTCGCAGTATGCTCAAGGGCTGGCGAGTCTCCGTACCAAGGCAGCCGTAGCTGATTTTGCCCGGCATATCGGCGTGCATCCCGGCATCGTTGTTGGGCGTTTGCAGCATGACAAGCTGATTGACCCCTCTTGGATGAATGATCTGAAGCAGAGTTTCCGTTTCAAGGATTCAGGCAATACCTGATCGTTGATCCCTAGGCTCCGATGGGCGGCGCCAGCTCCATGTCGCCTGAAGATGATTAGCGCACTGGTGTACAAGGGAGAATGAGAGCCCGCACCAAAAGCACCGCAGGAAACACCCATGGCCCGCATCACGCTCTTCACCGGCGGCATCCAGCCGCTGCCCGAAAGCGGGCGCCCCACCGGCATGTACATGACGCGGGTGGACGCACCGCTGGCCCTTGGCACGGAGGGTTTTGCCGGCGACCAGCAGGCCGACCGGCGTGTCCATGGTGGCCCCGACAAGGCCGTGCATCTCTACCCGGCCCGTCACTACGCACGTCTTGCCGCCCGTTTCCCCGAGGCGGCGGCGCAGCTTGTGCCCGGCGCCCTGGGCGAAAACCTGTCCACCCCCGATCTGGACGAGGCGGACGTGCGTGTGGGCGATCTGTGGCAACTGGGCAGCGCGGTGCTGCAGGTCAGCCAGCCCCGCAACCCCTGCTGGAAGATCGACGAACGTTTTGCGGCCGAGGGCATGGCCGGCTACATCGCCGAACACCTCCTCACCGGCTGGTACTGGCGCGTGGTGAAACCCGGCTACGTGGCCCCGGGCGACACCCTGGACCTGCTGCACGCCGCAGCCGATACGCCGACCCTGCGGGAAGCCCAGTTGCTCTGGCAGGCCCACCGGCCTGCCGTGGCCGATCTTGAGCGCCTGGCCGACCTTCCCGGGCTGGCCCGCGCCTGGCGGGACAAGATCGTGCAGCGCCTCACCTGGCTGAAAAAATCCACCTGAACGCGTGTGGATGGATCGGCTGCGTGGTCCGATTTCGCGCCGGGGATGCTCACCATACCCCGGTACGGCTGCGCTTTCAGGCGCGAAATCGGGCCGCTCGCAACGCTTCCTTCACGCCGCTCCGAGTGGACGACCAAGCCGGGCGATTTACGCGCCGTCGAACTTTTGCCGCAGCCCTTTCTTGTTGATCTTGCCCACGCTGGTCTTGTCGATGCCCTGGACGATGAGTACCCGCTCGGGGATGGCGAACTTCGAGATGCCGCCCTTCTCGGCAAAGCCCTTCACATGGGCCTTGATCTCCGCCTCGTCGGCCCTGGCATCGGCTTTCAGCACCACCAGGGCCATGGGCCGTTCGCCCCACTTGGCATCCTTGACGCCGATCACCGCCACCTCGCTCACCGCCGGATGGCGCGAGATCACGTCCTCCAGCTCCAGGGACGAGACCCATTCGCCCCCGGTCTTGATGACGTCCTTGATGCGGTCGGTGACCTGCAGGTAGCCGTCCGGGTCGATGGTGCCGATGTCGTTGGTGTGCAGATAGCCCCCCGACCACAGCTCCTCGGAGGCGGTGGGGTTCTTGAAGTAGCCCTGGGTCAGCCACGGTGCGCGCACCACGATCTCGCCGGGGGCCTTGCCGTCGTGGGCGACGTCGAGCAGGTTCTCGTCCACGATGCGCAGGTCCACCAGGGGGATGGGCAGCCCGGTGCGGGTGCGTAGCTCCAGCTCCCGGGCCGGGTCGCCGGCGAGGGGCGTCTTGATCTGGGCGAGGGTGAGGATGGGGCAGGTTTCCGACATGCCGTAGCCGGTGAACAGGTCGATGCCGTGGTCCAGGGCGGCCTGGGCGAGCCCCTTGGGCAGGGCTGAGCCGCCGATGATGACCTTCCAGCCACGTACTTGGGTATGGCGGATGGCCGGGTTGGCCAGCAGCATGTGCAGGATGGTGGGCACGCAATGGGAGAAGGTGACCTTCTCCCGCTCCACCAGGGCCAGCAGGCCCTCCGGCGTATAGCGGCCGGGGTAGACCTGGCGCAGGCCCATAACCGTGGCCACGTAGGGCAGGCCCCAGGCATGGACGTGGAACATCGGGGTGATGGGCATGTACACATCGTCCCGGTGCAGTCGCCCCTGGCTGGCCGGGGAGGCCAGCCCGCCCAGGGTGGCGAGGGTGTGCAGGACGAGCTGCCGGTGGCTGAAGAAGACGCCCTTGGGCAGGCCGGTGGTGCCGGTGGTGTAGAAGGTGGTGGCCCGGGTGTTCTCGTCAAAATCGGGGAACGCGAAGGACGGCGAGCCGGCGTGGACCAGGGCTTCGTACTCGCCGGCAAAGCCGTCGGGCAGCGCGTCGCCGGGCACGTCGCTGATGAACACGAAGCGCTGCACGGTTTCCAGCTTGTCGCGGATCTCCGCCAGCACCGGCATGAACTCGGTATTCACCAGCAGCACCTTCACCCCCGCATGATTGAGGGTGTACAGGATCTGGTCGGGGGACAGGCGCACGTTCACCGTCATCAGCACGGCGCCCATCATGGGTACGGCGAAGTAGGACTCCAGGTAGCGGTGGCTGTCCCAGTCCATCACGCCCACCGTGTCGCCCGGCGACACGCCGAGATTGCGCAGGGCACTGGCAAGCTGGCCGATGCGCTGCCCGAGGGTGCGGTAGCTGTAGCGCTTGAGATCGCGGTAGACGATCTCCTGCTCCGGGTTGACCGCCAGCGGGGTGTGCAGCAACTGCTTGATCAGCAGTGGGTAGCCGTAGGCCGACGGGGTGGGCTCGATGGGGTTGCCCGGGTTGATGGTCTGCATGGTCTCCTCCTGATGTTTTGTGTTCCGGGTGCAGGGTTCAGAAGCGCTCGACGGGCAGGGCCATGGTGCTGCCGGCGCCGTGGATCATCGTCTGGCGCAGGCCGGCAACCCGGCTCATCAGGTGCTCCGCGTAGAAGCGCGCAGTGATCACCTTGGCACTGAGGAAGTCCCTGTCGCTGCCCGCTTCGGCCAGGCGGCGGGTGGCGATGTCGGCGGCGCGGGCCAGTTGCCAGCCCCCGCAGACGATGCCCGCCAGCTTGAGGAAGGGCACGGCCCCCGCATGCACGGCGCGGATGTCGCTGCCGTAGGTCGCCACGATCCACTCTACGCAGGCGGTGTAGTCCTGGATGCCGCGGGCCAGGGCGTCGCGGATGATGGCCATATCGGCGTCCACCGGATCGATGCCGTCCACCGTAGCCTGCATGCGGGCGATCAGGGCACGGGCGGTGCTGCCGCCTTCGCGCGCCGTCTTGCGGCCCACCAGGTCATTGGCCTGGATGCCGGTGGTGCCCTCGTAGATGGTGGTGATGCGGGCATCCCGCAGGTATTGGGCGGCGCCGGTCTCCTCGATGAAGCCCATGCCGCCATGCACCTGGATGCCCAGGTTGGCCACCTCGATGCTGGCTTCGGTGGCCCAGCCCTTGTGGATGGGGATCATGTAGTCGACAAAGGCCCGGGCCTCCTGGCGGGCGGCATCGTCCGGCGCCAGGTGGGCCTGATCGATGGCGGCCCCGACCACGTAGGCCACGGCCCGGGTGGCCTCGGCGAGGGCGCGCATGGTCATCAGCATGCGGCGCACGTCCGGGTGATGGATGATGGCCACCGAAGGGCCGCGGGGGTCGGCCAGGTCCTTGCTCTGCACCCGGTCGGCGGCATAGCTGCGGGCCAGTTGGTAGGCCCGTTCGGACACCGCCACCCCTTGCAGGCCGACGGTGTAGCGGGCCTCGTTCATCATCACGAACATGTATTCGACGCCCCGGTTCTCCTCGCCCACCAGGTAGCCGATGGCCCCTTCCCGGTCGCCGTAGGACAGCACCGCGGTGGGGCTGGCGTGGATGCCCAGCTTGTGTTCGATGGAGACGCAGCGCACATCATTGCGGGCGCCCAGGCTGCCATCCGGGTTCACCAGGAACTTGGGCACCACGAACAGGGAGATGCCCTTCACCCCTTCCGGTGCGTCCGGCAGACGGGCCAGCACCAGGTGGATGATGTTCTCGGCCATGTCGTGCTCGCCGTGGGTGATGAAGATCTTCTGGCCGTAGATGCGGTAGTGGTCGCCGTCGGGCACCGCCTTGCTGCGGATCAGCCCCAGGTCGGAGCCGGCCTGGGGTTCGGTGAGGTTCATGGTGCCCGTCCAGCTGCCTTCCACCATGCGGTGCAGGTAGGTTGCCTTCTGTTCCGGGGTGCCGCGCAGGAGCAGGGCTTCGATGGCGCCGCCGGTGAGCAGGGGGCACAGGGAGAAGCCCAGATTGGCGCTCATCACCATCTCGAGAACCGGGCTGGCCACCAGCTTGGGCAGGCCCTGACCGCCGAACTCGCAGGGAAAGTTGAGGCCGTTCCAGCCCCCTTCCACGAACTGCTGGTAGGCCTCGACGAAGCCCGCAGGGGTTTTCACATCGCCGTCTTCCCAGCGGCACCCGGCCACATCACCGGGCCGGTTGAGGGGGGCGAGCACGCCGCTGCTGAACTTGCCGGCCTCATGGAGGACGGCCGTCACGGTTTCGGCGGTGGCTTCCTCGCAGCCGGGCAGCGCGGAGATCTGCTCCAGGCCGGCGAGTTCATTGAGGACGAAGTGCATGTCCTGAAGGGGGGCGGTGTAAGCGCTCATGGCGGCTCCTGGGCTAAGGGCAAAACAGTGAAGGAAGAGGGGGAGGGGTCAGGCGGGCCGGTGCCGGGGAGGGAGGGCACCGGCCCGCTTCCCGGGACTGTCCGGCGTTGCGAACCGCTTTGAAATACAACGGGAGGGAGGCGGTTCGAGGGATACCGGCCAGACCGTGCTGACGGAGGGAGAGGGCGCAATGCTGCGCTGCGCTGCGGACGAGGGGCGGGCTAGGGCCTGGGCGGCCCGGCGTCCTGCGTCGCCATCGCGATACGGCAATTCCACTGTCTTCCTCCGGTGCCTGTCACGAATCCGGGGGCTGGGGGCCCTGGTTCGCGTTTCTCGTGCGCTGCAGCTTATGCGAGTCCCCTCCCCGATCCAGCCCCCCAAAAGGGGGGGGGCGGGGGGCCTCAGCGGGGGGCGGACGGTGTCAGGCCGGGGGTGTGGGTGCGCGCCCAGTGCACGGCCTGCAGGCGGGACGTGACGTGGAGCTTGAGGAAGACGTTCTTGAGGTGCCACTTGACCGTCTCGGGGGCGAGCTGCAGGGTCCGGGCGATTTCCTTGTTGGAGAGGCCCTGCGCCAGCCCGGCCAGGATGTCCCGCTCCCGTGCGCTGAGCGGGGTCTGGCCCGCGGCCATCCGCCCCCGGGCACGCCCGCCGGCGCCGAGCAGGTCGGCCAGATACCAGGCGTCCACGCCGGGCAGGCCGGCGGGGAGCGTCTCGACGAGGGTGAGCAGGCCGCCACCCTCGTCGATGAAGCTGCGCACCAGACCGTTCTGCTGGCCGTAGGCGAGGGCTGGCGCAAGGGCCGCCAGCGCCGCCTGGCGGGCGCCGCCGCCGTCGAGGGCGAGGGCATGGAGGAGGTGGGCGCGGGCGGCGAAGTAGGCCATGCCCCGCCCGGCCAGATGGCGGCCGAGGGCCTCCAGGTGCACCGCCGCCTCGTGGTGGGCGCCCCGGGCCATGAGCAGGCGGCTGCGGGCCAGCTCGAAGTGGCAGTGGGTCTCGGTGAAGGAGCCCGGCGGCGAGGGTGGGGTGGCGGGCATGCGCCCGGCCAGGGCCTGCACGATCCGGCTGGCCCGGGCGAGGGCGGCGTCTTCCACCAGCAGGCGCACCATTTCGCCCTCGCAGGCGGTCAGCATGCGCAGCCAGTCCCGGTCCCGGGCCACCGCGCCGGCCTGCTCCAGGATGCGATAGGCCTCGTCGCGCTCGCCGCCCAGGGCGGCCAGGCGCGAGGCGGTGAGACAGAAGCGGGTCAGGGAGCCGATGGGGGAGGTTTCGATGGCGGTGCCGAAACGGTCGCCCAGGATCTCACTGGCACGGGCAATCTCGTTCCACTCGTAATGGATCGCCCCCAGGTAGCCGGCGGGCAGCGCCGCTGCGGACGAACTGCTGCCCGCCTGTTCCTCGGCGATGCGCAGGGCGTGGTCGAAGCGGTGCTCGGCCTCGAAGATCCGCCCTTCCACCAGAGCCCCCAGGCCCCGCATGCTCTCCCGGTAGACGGTGGCATAGGCGGGCTCGCCGGCGCCGGCCGGTCGGCGCGCGGGCTCGTCGCCGCAGTCCAGGGCGCGCCGCCCCTCCGCATCGGCGTAGCACTGCCCGAAAGTCTGGGCCGTCTGGGCAATGCGCTGGACCCACGAGCCTTCGGCGGGGGTCATCGCCAGCACTTCGCCGGCCAGGCGCAGGGAGGCCGGGCTGTCGTCGGTGAGGCCGGCGATCAGGGCGCGCATGGCCAGTAGCTCGCAGCGCAGGGCCGCGTCGTCGTGGGTATCGAGGATGCCCCGGGTCAGGTCTTCCTGGATGTCATGGAGTGTGGCCACGGCCTCCCGCGGGCGCAGGCTCAGGGCCTGGCACCAGGCCTCGGCCAGGCGCAGGCGCAGGCGGCCGTGGATGACGTGGGGCGGCAGGCGTCCGAGCCAGGTGCGCAGGGTGCGCATGTCGCTGCGCTCGATGAGGGCCATGGCGGAGTGCTCCACCCACGTCGCGGCGGCATCCTCGTCGCCCGCCGCGAGGGCGTGCTTGACCGCCTCCGGCCACAGGCGCTGTTGGGCCAGCCACGCGCTGGCACGCCGGTGCAGGGCCGGGATCTCGGCGGGGATCTGGCGCAGGGCGCGCTCGCGCAGGTAGTCGGCAAAGAGCGCGTGAAAGCGGTACCAGCTACGCGCCGCGTCGAGGGGCGCCAGGAAGAGGTTGCGCCGCTCCAGCTCGTCCAGCAGCGCCGCCGCGTCATCAAATCCGGAGACCGCCGCGCCCAGGGCAGGGGAGACGCGATCAAGGACGGACAGGCGCAGCAGGAAATCCACCAGGCGTCCGGGCAGGGGGGCGAGCACGTTTTCGGTAAGGTACTGGGCGATCTCCCGGGTGGCGGCGCCCGGGCCGGCCCCGATGCCGGCCGCATCGGCCCCGTTGCGCAGGGCAATGGAGGCCAGTTGCAGGCCCGCGATCCAGCCCTCGGTGGCCTGCCACAGGGCCTGCACGCGGGCCGCATCCAGCTTCAGCCCGGCCACCTCGTGGAGAAAGCGCCCGGTGTCGGAGCGGTCGAAACGCAGCTTGTCGGCGTCGGGGCACAGCAACTGGTTGCGGCTCTGGAAATGGCTCAGGGGCAGGGGCGGCGCGCTGCGGCCCGACACCACCACATGGAAGTTGTCGGGGCCGTGGCGCAGCAGGCGGAACAAGGCCTCGTGGGCCGGCGCCGACTCGAGCTGGTCCAGGTCGTCGAGGATCAGCACGATGGGGCGCCCGGCCTCGGCAATCTCGTTGATCAGCACCGACACCACGTTCTTGGCCGGCACCAGGGGATCGTTGCGGATCAGCGCCTGGGCGCGCCGCCCCACCCCGCAGTCCACCGCCAGCGCTTCGAGCAGATAGGCGCCGAACAGGTAGAGATCGTCGTCCCGCTCCAGGGTGACCCAGGCGCAGGCCGTACCCTGCTGCCACAGGGCCGCATGCCAGGCCGCCAGCAGGGTGGTCTTGCCAAAGCCGGCCGGCGCCACCAGCACGGTGAGCCGGCGCGACAGGCCCTGGCTCAACTGGCCGAGCAGCGTCGCACGGTCGACCAGGCTGCCGCCCACCAGGGGCGGGGCCAGCTTGGTCCGGATCAACTCGCTTCCGGACACGGGGGGTCTCCTTGGATGTCTTTTCTTTATGGGGCGGGTATGGGATGCCCGTCGGTTGCCCGTGGCGCGGAGCGTAGTGCTTCCGTCGCGGTTGGGCAATCCTGCCCGGGGCGGCCCCCCTCTTTGGGGGGCTGATTCCCCGAGGAGGGCGGCATAGGCTTTACGCGGGATCCAACCCTAAAACAAGAAACCGAGGAGACAAGATGCACCCATTTCACGCCCCCGCGGCCGTGACGGCCCTGCTCGCCCTGAGCCCCCTGCTTGCCCAAGCCGCCGACGGCGACAGCGCGTTTGCCGTGCGCGGGTCGATATCCGCCGGGTCGGCCTGGCGCACCGCCGAGCGCGACGCCAACCTGATCCAGCGCACCAACGGCAGCGCTGCCGGCATCCCGGCAAACGCACCCCATGGCCGCAATCAGGACGACGGAAACCTCAACTTCGACAAGGGCGACACCCTCTCCCGGGTGGTCAAGGGCTTCCTGCACCTGGCATACCGGCACGACACGCTCTCCGCTGCCCTGGGCGCCAAGGCCTGGTACGACGACGCCCTGCTCCACGACGGGCGCGACTGGGGCAACGGCCCCGCCGGCTACGACGCCGGCCGCGCCCTGTCGGATCATGGCTTCTCCCGGCGCGGCAGCTTCTCGGGCGTGGCCCTCATGGAAGCCTGGGTGGCCGGCACCTTCACCCCTGCCGGGCTACCCCTGCAGGTGCGGGTGGGCAACCAGTACCTCGACTGGGGCGGGCGCATGAGCATCGGCGGCGGCCTGTCGGCCCTGCAGCCGGTGGACCTCCCCGCCATGCGCCGCCCCGGCGCCACCCCGGACGAAACCCGGGTGCCCGTGACGGCCCTCAGCGCCAGGCTGGATGCCAGCGACAGCACCCGCCTGGAGGCCTTCTACCAGCTCCTGTGGCGACCCACCGAACTCGACGGCTGCGGCACCTACTTCGCCACCGCCGACTACGTGGCCCCCGGCTGCAACCGGGTCATGGTCGGGGACACGGTGAGCGACCCCGCCTCCGTCACCGGTGGCCGCTTCCTCAAGCGCAGCGCCACCCCCGACGTCGCCAACACCGGTCAGTTCGGCCTTGCCGGTTTCTTCAAGCTGCCCTCCCTGTCCAGCGAGCTCGGGGTGTACGCCGCCCAGTACCATAGCCGCACCCCCATCGCCAGCCCGATCCGCTCGGCGCGGGTGGGGGGCGCCCCCTTCCTGCCCGGCGATGCCGATGGCCTCAACGCCGGCTACCTCACCGAATACCCCGAGGACATCCGCGTCTACGGCCTGACCTGGGCCGCCAAGCTGACGCGCCTCACCCTCCTGGCCGAACTCTCCCACCGCCCCAATCTGCCGGTGCAACTCAACTCGGTGGACCTGCTCAACGCCGTCGCCTCCAACACCGCCCCCAGCCTCCTGCGGGCCGACATGAACGCCACCCCCTACGGCGGCGTGCTCCATGGCTACGACCGCCTCAGCGTATCCCAGCTACAGGCCGCCGCCACCTACGCGGTGGACCGCTTCCTCGGCGGCGACACACTGGGCCTTGCCGGCGAAGCGGGCATCAAGTTCGTCCACGACCTGCCCGACCCGCACCTGCGCCGCTACGGGCGCTCCGACCTCTACGGCGTGGGCACCGTGGCCGGCACCTGCACGAGCACCCCCACCAGCTGCGCCAACGCTGGCTACGTGACCCGCAGCGCCTGGGGCTATCGCCTGCGCGCCGGCTGGCGCTACCCCGCCGTGCTGGAGGGCGTCAACCTGAGCCCCGTGCTGAGCTGGGCCCACGACGTCAAGGGATGGTCGGCCGACGGCCTCTTCAACGAAGGGCGCCGCTTCGCCGTCATGGCCCTGAAGGCCGACATCGGCAAGCGCTACCTCGCCGAACTCGGCTGGACCCACACCTTTGGCGGCACCTACAACAACGCCCGGGACAGGGATTTTCTGGCGGTGGCAGTGGGCGCCCGGTTCTGAGGGCGGCCGGGGTGGGCGCAGCGCCCCACCCCGGGATGGAACACGCGCCCGACCGCGCCGTCCATGCCGCGGCGCGCCGGGCATCCGCGAGCACCGGAAGCCATTGCTGCTCCCGCAGGGGCGAGGCTTCAAAGCCGAATCGTCCCTGGAAGCCCGCGGCCGGTGCGTCGATGGGGTCGCTGAGCCGCGCGCGAATACCGGCCTGCTCAGCGACCAAAAGGCTGCGCCGGATCGCATCCTTCAACAGCCCTGCACCCAGGCCCTGGCCATCCCCTAGCGGAAGCGATCCGGCGCAGCGAGCGTGTCGATCTGGCCGACCGCAAGGCTGAAATCGCCCACGACTTGCTCCTCGTGGCAGGTCACGACGGTTCTGGCCGAAGCCCTTCCCCGGAGCCTGGAGGGCATGGCACGTAGGCCAAGCCGGGTGGAGCGGGAGACAGAGGGCAAGGGGTTGGCAGCCATTGGCGAGTGTTCCGAGGCAGGGGTGGAGCCAGGGCCAGGCGCAGTCAATGTTAGTACGATGGATGTACGTCGTCGGGCGCTCCCATCGCACAGTCCATTCAGGCCACTCCGATTGAGTGAGGTGGATCACTGCCAGGTACTTCCATGTCGTGCGACCCTCGTGGCATGGAACAACAGTGACTGGCCATGGACGCATTTGCACCCTCTGATCTCAAGACCATCCTTCATTCCAAACGAGCCAATCTCTACTACCTCCAGCATTGTCGGGTGCTGGTCAAGGGTGGTCGGGTGGAATACGTGACCGATGAGGGCAGCCAGTCTCTCTACTGGAACATTCCCATCGCCAATTCCACGGTGCTTTTGTTGGGTACCGGAACCTCCATCACCCAGGCGGCGATGCGCGAACTGGCAAAGGCCGGCGTGATGGTCGGCTTTTCGGGCGGCGGAGGGACGCCGCTCTATAGCGCCAACGAAATGGACATCGAAGTCGCTTGGTTTTCACCACAGAGTGAATACCGCCCCACCGAGTATCTGCAGCACTGGGTGCGCTTCTGGTTCGACGATGCGCTGCGCCTGGAGGCGGCCAAAGCCATTCAGCGCGCCCGACTGGGCCGCATTGCCAATCACTGGATTGGCAACCGCAAACTGGCCGACTTCGGTTTCGAGATTCCCGCCGACCGGCTGAAGTCGGCCCTTGATGCATCCCTGCGGCTGATCGACCAGGCGCCGGACAACACGGCTCTGCTGACCGAAGAGGCCCGGCTGACCAAGAAGCTCTTCAAGCTCGCCTGCGACGCCACCGACTACGGAGAGTTCGTCCGCGCCAAAAATGGCAGTGGCGCCGACCCCGCGAACCGCTTTCTCGATCACGGCAATTACCTGGCGTATGGCCTTGGCGCGACTGCGGCCTGGGTGCTCGGCTTGCCCCACGGGCTGGCGGTATTGCATGGCAAGACGCGCCGCGGTGGGCTGGTCTTCGATATCGCCGATCTGGTGAAGGATGCGCTGATCCTGCCCCAGGCCTTCGTGTCGGCAATGCGCGGTGACGATGAGCAGGGTTTTCGAGAGGCCTGCATCGGGAGCCTTGTGCAGGCAGAGGCACTGGATTTCATGATCGATACCGTCAAGGACATTGCGCTGGCGCTGGGTAAGCAGGCGCAATGAACATCCTGCTGATCTCCCAATGCACCAAGAACGCCCTGACCGAAACCCGACGGATCATCGACCAGTTTGCCGAACGGCGCGGGGAGCGCACTTGGCAGACGCCGATCACACAGGCGGGGCTTGAGACGCTGCGTCGTCTGCTGCGCAAGACGGCCCGCAAGAACACCGCAGTGGCCTGCCACTGGATCCGCGGCAAGGACCATACCGAGCTGCTGTGGATCGTGGGCGATGCGAGTCAGTTCAATGCCCAGGGGGCCGTGCCCACCAATACCACCCGGCGCGATGTGCTGCGCCGTGAAAGTGAGAACGACTGGCACAGCCTTCAGCGCATTCATCTGGTCACCTCCCTGGCGGCCTTGCTGCATGATCTGGGCAAGGCATCTCGGGCGTTTCAGGATCGCCTGCAAGCCAGGGGTAACGTGGGGCGCAACCTGTATCGGCACGAGTGGGTGTCCCTGCGCCTGTTTCAGGCCTTTGTGGGTGACGATGCCGATGAAGTCTGGCTGGCGCGTCTGGGCAACCCAACTGCCGAGGACGATGCCCGCTGGGACCCCAAAGCTTCTGAGCTGCGGGATGGCCTTGATCCTGCCGCCCGGAGCAACAAGCCCTTTGCCCGGCTTCCGCCTCTTGCCCGCGCCGTGGGCTGGCTGATCCTGACTCATCACCGCCTGCCGGTGATGCCGGCGGAGCTTGAGACGGGAGGCTACGACCGGCTGGGTGCGAAGGTCAGAAATTTCAGGAGTGAGTTGCTGACGGGCGCGCTGGCCCGGGTGGATGCCAACTGGAATGAACTGCCTGGAACGTCCGAAGCGAGGGAGATCGAGCCCTACTGGGCGTTTCCCCACGGCTTGCCTGTCACGCAAACCCAGTGGCGCAAGAGAGCAGCGCGCATTGCTCACCGTCGAGCCCTACTGGGCGTTTCCCCACGGCTTGCCTGTCACGCAAACCCAGTGGCGCAAGAGAGCAGCGCGCATTGCCCGCCGACTGCTGACGCTCCATCAAGCGTCCCCAGGGCTGGATTGGTGTGACGACCCCTACGTGATGCACCTTTCCCGCCTCAGTCTGATGCTGGCGGACCACCACTATTCGGGTCTCACCGAGAAGGCTGATCGGGTCAGCGTGCCCAAGGGCTATCCGCTCCACGCCAACACCCGGCGTGACACGGGAGCGTTCAATCAGACTCTGGACGAACATTTGCTGGGCGTGGCGATCCACGCTGGCACCATCAACCACGCCCTGCCGAGTTTCGAGCGTCATTTGCCCAGGCTGGCTCGGCACAGGGGGCTGACCCGGCGCAGCCAGGAGGCCCGCTTTCGCTGGCAGGACAAGGCCACCGATGTGGCCGCCACGATGCGCGAACGGTCGGCCGGCCAGGGGGCCTTCATCATCAATATGGCGTCCACCGGCTGTGGCAAGACCCTGGCCAACGCCCGCATCATGAACGCGCTGGCCGACCCGCTCAAAGGCATGCGCTGTGCCTTCGCGCTGGGGCTGCGCACCCTCACCTTGCAGACGGGCAGGGCGTTTCGCGATGTCCTTGGCCTGTCCGACGACGCGCTCGCCATCAAGGTGGGCGGAACCGCCAGCCGGGAGCTGTTTGAGTTCCACGAGCGTCAGGCGGAGCAGTCCGGTTCCGGTTCATCCCAGAGCCTGCTGGAAGAAGACAGCCACGTGCTGTTTGAAGGCAATGCCGAGCATCCTGTCCTCCAGCGCCTTTCCCGGGACGCGCAGGTCAGGTCCCTGCTGGCGGCGCCACTGCTGGTGTGCACCGTCGATCACCTGACCCCCGCGACCGAGAGCCAGCGGGGTGGACGGCAGATCGCGCCAATGCTGCGGCTGATGAGCGGAGATCTGGTGCTGGACGAGCCGGATGACTTCGACATCAATGACCTGCCGGCCTTGACCCGCCTGGTGCATTGGGCGGGCTTGCTGGGCAGCCGGGTGCTGCTGTCGTCCGCCACCTTACCGCCGGCACTGGTGGACGGCCTGTTCCAGGCCTATCTGGATGGAAGGGCCTGGTATCAGCGCAACCGGGGAGAGCGCCCGGGCGAGGCGCCGAACGTGTGCTGCGCCTGGTTCGACGAGTTCGACCAGCTTCAGCAGGATTGTGCGCAGAGCAGCACCTTCGTCGAGGCCCATGCGCGCTTTGCCCAGAAGCGCCATGCCCGCCTGAGCAAGGATCCGGTTCGGCGCCTGGGAGAGCTGCTGCCCCTGAATGCCAGCGGATCACCCGCCGAAATCCGTGCTGCGTTTGCCCGCACCTTGATCCCCGCAGTGCTGCGTCTCCACGCTGCACACCGCGGTATCGATCCCGTGTCGGGCAAGCGGGTGAGTTTTGGGTTGGTGCGCATGGCCAACATCGCCCCTTTGTTTGACGTGGCCCTGGCCTTGCATGCGCAAGGCATGCCTGAAGGCTGTCGGCTGCATCTGTGCGTATATCACTCCCAGTTTCCGCTGCTGATCCGTTCCGCCATTGAAAAGCAGCTCGACACGACCCTGAACCGGCGGGACCCGGACAGCGTGTACGCCTTGCCGGACATTCGTGAGCGCCTTGATCAGTACCCGGAGTCTGACCAGATTTTCATGGTGTTAGGCTCCCCCGTCACGGAGGTCGGTCGCGATCACGACTATGACTATGGCATCGTTGAGCCATCCTCCATGCGCTCCCTCATCCAGCTGGCCGGGCGTATCCGTCGGCATCGCCCAGGCGAGGTGAGCAGCCCCAATCTGCTGGTCTTCGATACCAATCTGCGGAATCTGGAACAGCCGGGGCGTGCTGCCTTTTGCCGCCCAGGATTCGAACAGGATGACGGCCCATTCCGCCTGAATTCCCACCGCCTGGCTGATCTTCTGGAAGAGGCCGAGATTCGCGTCATCGACGCCCGGCCACGCATCGTGCCGCGCCCCGACGAGGCGCTGACCCCCTCGCAACGGCTGGTGGATCTGGAGCACGCCCGCCTGCGCCAGCAGATGCTGCCACCGGCCCAGGCCGTGGCCGATACCCCGCCCCGCAGCACCCGCCGGGCCAGTCAGCGAGCGCAAGGTGCCGGCCTTAACGCTGCCAGTCATTGGCGCATTCACCAGGTCTGGCTGACGGGTGTGCTGCCCCAGCAGCAGCCATTTCGGAGCAATACCTCGGGGCCGCAGGTCGACGTGGTGCTGCTGCCCGACGAGGAGGCGGAGGATTACGTCCTGCACCAGTTGAGTGAGGGCAGCAGCAAGCGGGACGTGCTCTACGTCCGGATCGACGACAGCAAGAACCACCGCATCCCCGACCACCTGCTCCAAGGCGCCCGCATCTCGATCTGGGGTACGGCGGACTACATGGAGCTCCTGCGCACCCACGCCGAAGACACCGGCCTATCGCTCATGGCCTGCGCCCAACGTTACGGCATCGTCAGCCTGCTTGACCGCACCCAGGGTTGGCGCTTTCACCCGGCGTTGGGGTTTACGGGAGAGAAGTGATGGAGAGCGTAAGGCTCAGAGCGTCATGGGTTGGTGAGCCCGTCCTCGGCGGCCCGCCTGATTGCGGGCAGTTGAGCGGCCAGTGTGGGGAGCGCACGTTGCACCGTTTCCCAGACAATCCCGATGTCCATTTCGAAATAGCCATGTGCGATCCGGTTGCGCATGCCTTTCATGCTCCCCCACGGCACGGTGGGGTATCCCGCAACAAACTCGCCATGGTGTTCCAGGAGCTTTGCGGCGAGCTCTCCGATTACAAGGAGGTTCAGTACGACGGCCTGCTGGGTGCGTCGGTCTGCGCTGAAGTCCTCTCGCTCCAGGTCTTCAACGTAGGCGAGCGCTTGACGCGTCGCCTCTTCCATTTGTTCAAGCCAGAGAGGAAGGCGGCTTTCTGTCACAGCGGACGCGCTTCTGCCAGGACTTTCGCGCGGATCCGGAGCGGTAGATCGCCAGGGGTCAGTACATCGACTGGTACACCCAGCAGTGCCTCCAACTCCACTTGCAGCCCTCCCAGATCGAAAAGTGTCGTCTCGGGGCTGGGATCGACCAACAGGTCGAGGTCGCTGCTGTCGGTGTCCGTCCCGCGCAGCACGGAACCGAAAACACGGGGATTGCTGACATGAAAGCGCCGAGCCAACTCGAAGATGGCAAGTCGATCCTGATGGAGGGTTTGGGATGGCTTCATGGTGCGTGGTGCCTCTGGCTGCTCTCTGTCACCCCCTGCGGGATTCACAGTAGGAAGGAGGATCGATTCACGTAAATCAAACCCCCCGAGGCTTTGCTTCGGGGGATTCTACGGCTAGCCGTTATCTTGTCAAAGCAAGAGGTTGCATCTTGTCCGAATCTCCTCAAGATCGCCGCAGTCAATTCCGTGCGGCCATCCAGCAGTTCCTCCGGGAGCGTCTGGAAGGCAAGCTCGACAAGCTGGGGGACGATGACCCCAAGCGAGCCGAGTTGTTGGTGCAGTTTGCGCCAGAGGCATGGTTGGCTGACGCAGCGAAGCGGGTTGCACAGATCCAGACTGTGACCCATTCCCTGAAACCGATTCATCCCGAGGCACGAGGTACCAATCTTTACTGCCCGCCGGCCTCGCTGGTGTCACGCCCCGAGGTGGGCTCCCACGTTCTCGGGGCCAATTTTGCTGGTGACGTGGTGGGCAACGCCGCCGCCCTGGATGTGCACAAGTTCCTGCGCGTCGTGGTGGAGGGGCGGCCTCTGTTGGTGTGGTTGCAGCAGGCCGATGTCGATGCCGTGGCGGCACTTTCGGACGATGCCGAACTGGCGCAGGCGTGGGCGGACGCCTTTCGCAGCGTGACCGAACCTGCCAGCGAGATCCCTGCATCCCATGTGCTGGCCAAGCAGCTCTACTGGCTGGTCGGGGAAGACCCCATGGCGGATGAGGATTTCCAGCTCCTCGCGCCGCTTTACGCCAGTTCATTGGCGCACCGGGTTTTTCAGACCATCAACGAGGATCGTTTTGGCGATCAGGCCAAGGAAGCTCAGCGCGCCCGTTGGGAGCGCCGCGCTTACGCCGGCATGGTTCGGGATTATCCGCATCTTGCGGTCCAGAAGTTCGGGGGCACCAAACCCCAGAACATCTCGCAGTTGAATAGCGAACGGGGCGGCGGAAACTACCTCCTTGCCTCGCTCCCACCCCGCTGGAAAAGCCCGAAGTTCTCCGCCCCGTGGTTCGTCGAATCCGTCTTTACCCTGTTTGGGCGTAGCCAGGACGTGTGGCCGGTGGTGCGGACCTTGCGGGAGTTTCTTCAGTCCGACCCGCCTCCTGGTAAAGAGACAAGTATTCGGCGCGATGCCCTGATCGATAGTCTGATCGCCGCTCTGACGGTCTTTGCCCGCCAGTTTCATACCACGTTGCCGGCTGGTTGGACCTTGGATACTCGCTGCCGCTTGCCGGAAGACGAGCGTCTCTGGCTGGATCCTGGCCGAGTGGAAGCAAGGGAAGACGGCGATGAGGCTTTTTGTTCAAAGTGGTTCCAGATGGGTTGGCCAGCAGGTATCGGGCGTCGCTTTGGCAACTGGCTCAACCGGCAACTGGAGGGTGGTGATCTGCTCCTGGGGGATGTGGAGGCACGCCGATGGCACGACGAACTGCTGCTGAACCAGGAATGGGCTGAGCACTTGTACACCTTGCGCGGACTGATAGACGCACCCCAGTACATTCCTACGCGGAGGGGCAAATGAGCTTCCAGCTACCTGAAAGCGAAGGTCTGTTGGTTCTTAACCGGCTGCCGATCCAGAACGCCAATGCCATCTCGAGCCCCTTGACCCACGGGTTTCCGTCCATGACCGCCTTCCTGGGCTTGATGTGGGCACTGGAGCGCAAGCTGCGTACCCAGGGCGTAACGCTCCAGTTCGATAGCGTCGGTGTCATCTGCCATGACTTTGACGAGCAGGTGACGGAAGGCGGCTACACCAAGGCCTTTCGACTGACCCGCAATCCCGTGTCCAAAGACGGCAGCACGGCGGCCATCGTGGAGGAGGGGCGCATCCACCTGGAGGTCACCCTGATCTTTGGTGTGTCTGGCGAAGCCGTGCTGGACGACGCAGAGCCTCGGCAGAAACTGGCGGACCAGATTGCCGAAACCCTGGCCGGTATGCGGGTGGCAGGGGGAAGCGTGCTCCCCGCAAGGCGAGTAGGGCGTCTTCCCGGTGCCGAGCTGCTGCGCCTGGATGAAGATCCCGAGGAAGCCAGCGGGGATTTCCGGCTGCGTCGCCGTCGCTGGATGCCCGGATTTGCGTTGGTGTGCCGGGACGACCTGCTGGCGCAGCGCCTGGAGAGTTTGCAGGCCACCACGCCTGAGGCGACGGCACTGGATGCCCTGCTCGATCTTTCCCGTTTCAACTGGCGGCCGGCAGTACCCGAGGCCCCCGGTGATCAGGCCGAAAAGAAGGCTGTGGAATGGGAGCACGACCGTACCGAAGGCTGGATCGTGCCGATCCCGGTGGGGTATGGCGCGCTCTCCCAGGTGCACCCGGCCGGCACGGTGAAGAACGCCCGGGATGCCCGCACCGACTTCCGTTTCGTGGAGAGCCTTTACTCCGTCGGTCAGTGGATCAGCCCCCACCGCCTAGGGAGTTTTCGCGAGCTGCTCTGGTATGCCCACAGTGATGTGGATGCCGGGCTGTATCGCTGCCGCAACGACTTTGCCGCCTCTGCGCGCGGCCTCTGAATACGCCTCTGAAAGGAAAACAAGATCATGACCCTCAAGACTGCCTCCGTCCTTGCCTTTGAACGCAAGCTCGACCCCTCTGATGCCCTCTTCTTCGCGGGAGCCTGGGATAGCCGCAACAACAGCTCCGCCTGGCCGTCGGTGGCCATCGAGAGCAAATCCGTGCGGGGCACCATTTCCAACCGTCTCAAGACCAAGGATCAGGACGCCGCCAAGCTGGATGCGGCCATCGAGAACCCGAACCTGCAGACCGTGGACGTGGCGGCCCTGCCCTGGCAGGCGGATACCCTGAAAGTCGTCTTCACGCTGCGCGTGCTGTCGGGCACCGGCCATCCCTCAGCCTGCAATGACGCGGATTATCAGAAGAAGCTGGTAGATACCGTGGCCGGCTATGTGAGCAGCCAGGGCTTTGGTGAACTGGCCCGACGCTACGCTGCCAATCTGGCCAATGGACGCTTTCTTTGGCGCAACCGTGTCGGTGCGGAGAGCGTTGAGGTGCAGGTGGCACATCTGGTGAATGGTCAGGCTCAAAAGACCTGGACCTTTGACGCACTGGCCTTCTCGCTGCGGAGTTTCGATGTGCCGGCAGGTGCCTCGACAGCGCTGGGTGAACTCTCTGCACTGATCGCGGATGGCCTGGCGGGCGACAGCCATGTGTTGCTGCAAGTGACCGCCTACGTAAGGTCAGGGGCCGGGCAGGAGGTGTTCCCGTCACAGGAACTCATCCTGGACAAGGGGCGCTCCACCAAGAGCAAGACGCTCTATGCGGTGAAGGACGTTGCCGGGCTGCACTCCCAGAAGGTCGGTAACGCCATCCGTACCGTCGACACCTGGTATCCGGAGGTGGAGGAACTCGGCCCGATTGCGGTTGAGCCCTATGGCTCCGTCACTACCCGCGGCAAGGCCTACCGGCAGCCCAAGAAGGGCGACGATTTCTATTCCCTGCTCGACAACTGGATCATCAAGGACAAAGTGCCCCCCGCCGAGCAGCAGCACTTCGTGATTGCGACCCTGATCCGGGGCGGGGTGTTTGGCGAGGCGGGCTGAGCATGGATCACTATGTGGACATCCGCCTTCTGCCCGACCCGGAGTTTCCAGCCACAACCCTGATGAACGCTTTGTTCAGCAAGCTGCATCGTGGCTTGGTGAGCCATGGCGCAGGAGACATCGGGATCAGCTTTCCGGATGCACGGGCCAATATCAAGGGGCTCGGAGAGCGACTCCGTTTGCACGGAAGTCTGGCGCCGTTGCAGGCATTTCTGGATTCCGACTGGCTCAGGGGAATGAGGGATCACGTCAGCCTGAAGGGGCCCGGCCCGGTACCTGAGGACGTGCGCTACCGGGTCGTTCGTAGGATGCAGGCTCACAGCAGCCCCGAAAGGGCGCGACGTCGCCTGATTGCCCGTAAAGGGATATCCCCGGAAAGCGCCTTGGCAAGGATTCCGGATAGCAGTGCCGAGTTGCTCGACTTGCCTTTTGTGTTGCTGAACAGCAGTAGCACGGGGCAGCATTTCCGTTTGTTCATCGATCAGGGCGAAGTGCTCGATCGGCCGCAGCCCGGTGAGTTCTCTGCCTACGGGCTGAGCGCCACCGGAACGATCCCCTGGTTCTGACCCTTTTTTCTTGCCCTTCTTCAAGGCGTTGATTTTATTGGCTTTGGAGAAGGGCGAGATTTTTGGGTGTGGAGGCTGGGTACGCCAGTTTTTCTTTAACAATCAGATAGTCAGCGCTGATAGGATCTACGTGACTGCCGGACAGGCAGCTCAGAAA
>Ga0209097_10001201_pt1 | contig 22763 bp, 22 predicted proteins | sample AD_UKC052_MetaG_FD_184419 | JGI IMG/M metagenome (GOLD analysis project Ga0209097, IMG submission 184419) | Active sludge microbial communities of municipal wastewater-treating anaerobic digesters from USA - AD_UKC052_MetaG (SPAdes) (version 2) | ecosystem: Engineered > Bioreactor > Anaerobic >... | reverse complement strand
AGCGTCGGTGAAGCCGCGGATGACGGTGTAGCGGTGGTGCGATTCGAGGTGATCGATGGTGGTGGCCATGGATGGTCTCAGCTGCCCTGGGTTCGCCAGAAACCTTCATCGCCGGAAACGATCATCAGCAGCGTGCAGGTTTCGGAGGAGGCGGCGTGGAGGCGATGCTCGGTCGCGCCGTCGAAATAGATGGCGTCGCCTGCGTTGAGCTTCACCGGCGCATAGACATCGGTGTGGAGCAGGGCGCAGCCGGTCATGACATGAAGATAGACTTCGCCGGGCAGCGTCTGGCGACGTCCGTCGCCGGCCTGCAGGGTTATCAGCATGGGGGTGAAGTGTTTCGACAGCAGGTCCTGCGCGCCGACGCGCGCGACGTGGTCGCCGAAATCGACAGGGTCGCCTTCGCCAACTCGGATCACCGCACGGCGGGCGCTGGGCGGCGGCGGCGGACTGTTCTGGAGAAGCGATAGGCCCGGGTCGATCTCGAGCGCGGAGCAGATGCGGAGGATCTTGTCGTAGGTGAGCGAGGACTGGCCGAGTTCAAGCTTGGACAGCGTCGAGAGCGGCACGCCGGATTTTTCGGACAGTTCCTGCAGCGTCCAGCCCTTGGCGAGACGCAGCTTGCGCACGGCGACGCCGGCCTGCTGGGTAAGGCGAGACTTCATGCGTGGATGTCACGCAGGACAGCGATGATCTCTTCGGCGTCGCGGCCGCGCGAGGCGACAAGCGTGGCGACGATGTCGAAGGCGCGCCAGTCGCCGCTGGCGAGCTTGAGCCGGGCGCGTATCGTCTTCGGGAGGTCGAGCTGGTCGGCTTTCACGAAGGCGATGATCTCGGAGGCTATGCGGGCACGGTCATCCGGGTGGACGAGTGCGCCGAAATCGCGACCTTCGAGGTCGGACACGTCAGCTGCGAGCGTGCGGCAGGCGGGTGAGGCGAAGATGATGGCGCCGGTGAGGCCTATGCGCATGACCATGTCGCGCGAATTGTCAGCGACAAGACGATAGTGCGCTTCGGCGGCGATGAGGTCGGCCCAGGCGGTCTGCGCGTCGGCGAGGGATTCGGACGCGGCTTCGTAGAGGTTCTGCTTTTCGCCAAGCGCTGCTGCGAGGGGGAGAATGCAGGCGGCCACGGCGGCGATGTAGATCTGGGTGGCGAAGATGAATTCGCCTGGCGTGAGGCCTGCGCGGGCGGCTTCGGAGGCCGTGAGGGCGTGGAGCAGGAAGCCGACGGTCGAGACGATGATGGCGGCGCGGGCGCCCGTCATGCCGAGTTCGAAGACGAGGAAGACGAGGGCGGGGATCAGCAGGAACTGGAAGGGCAGGCGCACGGCTTCGGGCATGATCCAGAGCGCGGCGAGCGAGGCGATGAGGGCGACGAACAGCAGCAGCGCCTTGAGGCGAAGGGCGGGCGCCAGGAGATCGCGCCAGCCGCCGCTGATCAGTATCTTGAAGACGGGAAGAAAGACGACATAGCTCAGCGCATCCGACAGGAACCACGCGCCGAGATCCTGCGCGCGGAAGCGGCTGGGGTCGACCAGCGTGCCCAACCCGATGATGCAGGTGGAGAGGGCGGGCGCCATGATCCCGCAGCTGAGCAGGAAGCGGACGACGGACGAGCGATCCTCGAATTCGAGCGTGGCGTCCTGCAGGCGCATCAGGCTGGCGCAGGCGAGCGGGCCGCCGATGTTGGCGAGGAGGTAGATCGCTTCGGTTGCGGGCTTGTCGCCGACGAGGATGGAACGGGTGATGTGAGCGGCGATGGCGAAGGCGAGGATGACGACCCAGTCGCGCGAAGGCGCGGTGATGAGCGCCCAGGCGAGAATGGCGCTGGCGATCCAGATCGGCGTGACGGGAGCGCCGAAGCGGGCGAGCGAGATCGCCGCCTCCATCGCGGCGATGAACAGCAGCGCATAGATCAGCGCGCGGACAATCGGCCCGATTTCTGGCTTTGCTACGCCCATTGCTTCAGTCCCCTCGGGACCAGTGTCACGCGGGGCGGGGCCGATTGGCAATGACTGTGACGGACCCATCCCGCCCTTTCCAAGCCGATGCCCGGCATGACGCCGGGGCCGGTCGCGGAGAAGGCGGACAGGCATTCCCGCTTTAGCGCAAATTCCGGCGCGTTGCGAGAATGCCCTCCGGGTTGGAGAATCCAGGCGCCTATGCTCGCGACGACCGGGCAGAAGACGCTGGCGCCGCTATGGGCTCGCCGGGCTTCGGGGTTGAGTTTTCCCGTCTGCGGACGGCATCGCGCCCGTCTTCCGGACTCCGCAAGCCGGAGGGCGGCGCGGCGGGGCGTCAAAAACCCCTGTAAGTCGCAGTAACTTGCGCTTCAGGTTCGCCCATGTAAAAGGCCCCCCTGCGCTGGTGAGGTGGCCGAGTGGTCGAAGGCGCACGCTTGGAAAGCGTGTATACGGGAAACCGTATCGTGGGTTCGAATCCCACCTTCACCGCCAGCATTCCGAGCCTTCGGCAGGGCCCTGGGTGCGCTCCGGCCGCACGTTCGGCTCCCTGTTTCATGGTATCGTATAGATGAGGCTGGCGACGGCGTGGTTGCGGCCATGGCGCCATGGAACTCCGTTGACCTGCTGAAATGCCTTGCCAAGGCGAGGCTTCGGTTCAATGGCGATGTTCAAAACATGCTTCCCTTTGGCCGGGTCGGAGTCCTTGGAATGGCGCCCAGCGACAACAAGTCTCCGGAAAGTCCGGATCACCTGTCAGACACGCCTCATCTGGCTGCTGCCCTGGAGAGCGACCGCTTCAAGCAGTTTCTCGATCACATGCCCTTCGCGGTCGCCGTGTCCCAGCTCGGCGATACGGAAACCATCACCTACGCCAATCTTGGGTTCGAGCGTCTGATCGGCGAGCCCGCGGGATCGATCCTTGGCCAGACCTGGCAGATACTGCCGGGGATCGCGACGGGCGCCGGAAGCGAGCAGTCCTTGCAGGAGGCAGTCGTCGGAGGGGAAGATTATCTCGGCGTATTCAGGATCGAGAAAGAGCCTCAGCCTGTCTCCGTGGATGCGTGGTCCAACATCATCCTCAGCGAAGCAGGCGATCCGACCTACAGGCTTGTTGCGCTCGCTGATATCAAGGAGCGCGCTCCAACCCATCAGGAAAAACTCGCTGAGCAGTTGCAGGCGAAGGACATACTTCTGCGCGAGCTGCAGCATCGGGTGAAAAACAATCTCCAGATGATCACGGCCCTGATCCGGATCGAGGCGCGCAACTTCCGGGGTAATCCTGCGAAGGAACCGTTTGACCGACTGGCTGGTAGGATCGAGTCGCTCTCGCTGCTTTACCGATCGATGGCGGAAAGCCGCGTCGATGACAGCATCGATCTGGGCGTATATCTCAGCCAGATCGCTTCCTCTGTCATGCTTGCGCACGCTGTCGAGGGTATTCGCCTCGATCTCAAGGTTGATACCTGGCCGGTGTCGATCAACGTCGCCATGCCAACCGGGCTGGTCGTCAACGAACTCCTGACAAATTCGCTGAAGCACGCATTCACCGGCCGCGAGGGTGGAACGATCACGCTGCACAGCCTGGTCGATGAAACCGGCTGCAGGGTTATCGTGGCCGACGACGGTGTCGGGCTGCAAGCCGATGCGGTGTGGCCGGTTCCTGGAAAGATGACGGCGCTCATCGTTCAATCCCTGAAGCAGAATGCGGGCGCTGAGCTGGATATCTGGTCGAAGCCAGATGATGGAATGCGGGCGACGATCAGGTTCAGTCGCGCGGACGCCGCTCCCGAGAACAGCGATCCGGCGTCGTAATCCGGCGCGGATCGGCCACAATCCGTATCAGGATCGAGCCAGCTTGCGCGTTTGCGCAGGTCGAACTGCCGCGCGATTGGCGGGAACACCGATGCTAACGCAGGTTCCTGAAAACACGCGCGAATGGCGCTGTCGTCAGTAACTTGCAACATTAGGCCCCTGCTTCAGCTGAAACGCGCTATGGGTAGCAATAACCAGCTGTGGAGTATGACGATGCGCGCCGACAAGGACTTCAGGACCTATGAGCAGGCTCTCACCGTCGTTCAGCGATTTGGCGAACTGGCGGAAGCCGATCACGAGAACGGAAAGCACAAGGAAGCCCAGTACAATCTTGCGCATGCGACCTTTGTTGGAGTGAAGCATCTCCTGTTCATGGCTGCAGACGCGGCGATCGACCGGGCGGAAGCCCGGGAGCTGGCGGCCAAAAATCATCTTGCGACTGTCGAGCTGTTGTCGCTGACGCTGGCTGCTTTGGGGCGCGACGACATCGATACCGGAGGCGATGGGGAAGCGCCAACTGCAAATGCCTCGAAGGCGGCACGGCGCGCCGCCAACGCCGTCGGCAAGTCCGTCAAGGCTGCGAAGACTGTAGATCAGTCCAAAGTAAGGGCAGGCGCCGCGTCGAAAAAGCCTGCAGCCGTTGCTGCCGCGGGAAGGAAAAGCGGGCTGCGTGAGCGTCGGCGCTGAGGAAACAAGTCTGGCGGCGGCTGTCAGTTGCATGACCGGGGCCTAAAGAACCTGCCGCTGGCGTGATGAGGCGCCTTGAACTAGTTTTCAGAGAGCCTCCGTGATTGCGGGGATGACGGTGGAGACGGGATTGGGGTCGGCAGTTTCCAAGGGGCGGGTTCTGATTGTCGACGATCAATTCCTGATTGTCGAATTCCTCAGGATCTGGGCTGAGGCCCATGGCTTCGAGACTTGCGCGACGGCCAGCACCGCAGCGGGGGCAGTCGAGATGGCGGTTCTGCACAAGCCGGATTGCATCCTGATGGATGTGCGCCTTGAGGGTGACAAGGATGGCATCGATGCCGCCATCGAGATCTGCAAGTCGATCGACACGCGCGTGATTTATGTGACCGGATCGAGCGAAGGCCCGACGATTGCCCGGATCAACGAGGATCATCCCTTCGCCATCCTGATCAAGCCGATCGACCCAGCGGAGCTTGGGCGTGTGCTTGAGCGCGCCATGGAGGGACGGGCGTGACCGACCAAGCCCTGCGTCAGACCGAACAGCAGCTCGAAGTGGCGCTGCAGGCGGCGCGGATGGGCACATGGGCGATCGACCTTGTGACCAACGAACTGACCACATCAGAGCTCTGCCGGAAGGACTATGGCTGGCCGCCATCGCAGCCGATGACCTATGACGACCTGCTTGGCCTGATCCATCCCGACGACCGGAAGATGCGGGTCGACCTCATCCGGCGCGCGTTTGCGGCGCGCGATGATCTTGAGGTGGAGTATCGCGTCAACCGGCCCGATGGGGAGATGGTGTGGATACTGGTGCGGGGGCGGGCGGACTATCTGGAGGACGGCACGCCGGTGCGTGCGCAGGGCGTGTCTCTCGACATCACCGACAGGAAACGGGCGGAGGAGCGTCAGCGCGGTTTGGTGGCGGAACTGAACCATCGGGTGAAGAACACACTGGCGATCGTTCAGTCGTTGGCTCTTCACACGCACAGGACGACCGACAATCCCGTCGCCTTCATGGAAGCGCTGAATGCGCGTGTACGGGCGCTGGCCAAGGCGCACGATCTGCTGACTGAAAATTCGTGGGAAGGCGCGCTGCTGAAGGAAGTGATCGGCCGCACGCTGGCCCCTTATGCGACGGAAACGGGCGCCAATCGTCGGATCGACGTTGGCGGACCCGCCGTGCGGCTCAATCCGGAAACGGCGGTAGTGCTGAACATGGCTTTCCACGAGCTGGTCACCAACGCTGCGAAGTATGGCGCGCTTTCCGTACCGGGCGGGGCGGTCAGCGTGACGTGGACCGTCGAGGACGAGGCCAGCCCGATGCCGATCGAGATCGAGTGGGTTGAGACGGGCGGGCCGCCTGTGCAGCCCCCGACGCGGCGCGGATTTGGATCGCATGTGCTGGAGGCGGGGCTTGCGCATGAGCTGGGCGGCAAGGTGACAATGGATTTCCAGTCACGGGGATTTGTGTGCCGGATGCGCTATGCGCTTTCGGACCGGATGCGCGTGGCCGGCCCGTGACGGTTGCCGATTGACCTGTGATGGCCCGTTCCCTGTGGCGCGGGAATATGCTCTAGGCTCGGGTCGGTACCTGGGAGGTTCTGCATGAAAACCGTGTTTCTGGCCGCCGCAGCGGCAGCTCTCGTTGCGCCGGCTGCGCATGCGCAGATCGACAGCGTTCGTCTCGGCGTGATGAAGCACAATATCTGCGTGTCGGACTGCAAGAACGCGGACAAGGAATCGGGCGTCAACATCAATGGCGAGCTGCGCTTTGCATCGCCGGACTGGCTGGGCTGGGCGTGGTCGCCGCATCCGTACGTGATGGCGTCGGTGAACACGGAAGGGAACACGTCGTATGGCGGCGTCGGCCTGGAGTGGGACTGGCAGTTCGCGCAGGGCTGGCGGCTTGAGCCGGGCTTTGGCTATGTGGTTCACGATGGCGCGGTGAGCAATCCGTTCGGCTCGGGCAACCAGCAGGCGGCCGACTATGCCGAGGACCATGTTCTGCTTGGATCGAAAGACCTGTTCCGCACATCGCTGGCGCTGACCTATGAAATCACGCCGACCTGGGCCATCCAGGGCATCTACGAGCATCTGAGCCACGGCCAGATCCTTGGCTCGGGCCGCAATCAGGGCCTCGACGAGATCGGCGTGCGCGCCGTGTGGCGGTTCAACTGATGCGCGCCGGGCGTCTTCTCGCGCCATTGCTGCTTGCGCTGGGGCTCGCCATGCCGGCGGCAGCGGACACGCTGGGCGTGCTGCGCGAGAACACGCTGACGCTGACCCAGCAGGACGGCAAGGTGACGACCATCCTGCTGAAGGAGGGGCGTGAACTTGAGCAGGTGAACTCCGCGGGGGTATGGGCGACGGGAAACTGGGCGCTCGATCCGCAGAACCGTTTCTGCTGGACGGCGCGCGGGCAGGCGACGCTGTGCATCAACATGCCGATGACGGTCGGCGTCGGGGCGACGTGGGATGTTCTTGGCCCGACCGGGCTGGCCGTCTGGAAGGCCGAAATCGTTGAAGGCCGGGCGGATCTCAGGGCGCTTTCAGGCGAAGGCGGCCAGAGCGATAGCCAATAGGCCCGAAAAGCGGGGCTGTTTGCCGCCAAAACTTTGATTGGCCGGACCTGTCACGACGCCTCTTGAATACCGGGCGCACCCCCTGTATCACGCCCGCCTTGCTATCTGCCCAGATGGCGGAATTGGTAGACGCACTGCTTTCAGGTAGCAGCGCCGCAAGGCGTGGAGGTTCGAGTCCTCTTCTGGGCACCAAGCGACGCTCCGGCGTCGTTTTTTATTGTCTGATATCAAGATAAATTACAATAAAAACAACGAGTCTAGTCCTAGACGGTCCGGAACGGTCCGGGTGGGTTTGTTGGTATCCCGCGAATTTGTTGGTACAGTTGTTGGTACCGCAGAGGGCGTTTCGGCTGTCTGTGTTGGTACAGGCGCCTGCACCCATGCCCCTCACCGACCTCAAGCTTCGCCAGCTCAAGCCCGCCGCCGCGCCGATCCGCCAGAGCGATGGCGGCGGCCTGTTCATTGAGGTCCGCCCGGGCGGCTCCCGCCTCTGGCGCCTCGCATACCGGTTCGGGGGCAAGCAGAAGCTTCTGGCGCTCGGCAGCTACCCGGAAACCCCGCTCGCTCGCGCCCGCCAGCTGCGCCAGGACGCAAGATCGCAGCTCCAGGCTGGCCGTGATCCGGCGGCGGAGGCGAAGGCCGCCGCCGAGGCGGAACGAGCGCTGACCAAGGACACCTTCTCTGCGCTGGCCGAAGAACTGCTGGCCAAGCAGGAGCGGGAAGGGAAGGCCGCCGCCACACTCGACAAGAAGCGCTGGCTGATCGGTCTCGCCGCAATCGACCTCGGCGACCGGCCGATCCGCTCAATCACAGCCGCCGAAATCCTGAAGCCTCTCCAGCGAGCGGAAGCCAGCGGAACTTACGAAACCGCGCGCCGCATGCGCGCCGTGATCGGGCAGGTGTTCCGCTACGCCATCGCAACCGCTCGCGCCGATACGGACCCGACATTCGGGCTGCGCGGCGCCCTTGTTACGCCGAAGGTCTCCCACCGCGCGGCGGTCACGGAACAGGACGGCTTTGACGGGCTTGTGCGCGCCGTCTGGGGCTATCAGGGCGCAATCGAGACGCAGGCGGCGCTGAAGCTGCTTGTCCTGCTGTATCCCCGGCCCGGCGAACTGCGTCTTGCCAGCTGGGACGAGTTCGACCTCAAGCGGGCGATCTGGACCATTCCCGCTGCACGGACAAAGATGCGGCGCGAGCATGTGAAGCCCCTGCCGCAGGCTGCTATCGATATCCTGGAAAACCTGCGCGGCCATACGGGCAACTACCCCTACGTGTTTCCGTCCCAGCTCTCGCCCGGCAAGCCCATCAGTGAGAACACGCTGAACGGTGCCCTGCGCCGCATGGACATACAGAAGTCCGAACACACTTCGCACGGCTTCCGCGCCAGCGCCTCAAGCCTTCTCAATGAAAGTGGCCTGTGGAATCGCGACGCCATCGAGGCGGAGCTCGCGCATGTCGGCTCCGATCAGGTCCGCCGCGCCTATCATCGCGCCGCCTATTGGGATGAGCGGGTCAGGATGGCGGGGTGGTGGGCAGATGAAATCCTCAAGCGAGTGACCACGAGCGCGCCATGAGCTCATCGTCATAATGGATGTCCAGGATCGGCTGTGGGCAAGCCGCGCGAGAGGCTGTCCAGCCATTTGCGCAGAGGCGGGTAGATTCTCTTAAGAGATGGAGGGTTGTTTCTGCACGCTGATTATAACGTTTCCATCTTCGCAAAGGAGACGGTGCACGTGACAAACCTTGCTCAATAGCTAGATTTCATGGAGTTCCTGAAACGTGGGCTCCGCGCATGGGTTTTTTCGATCCGGCCTACAAGAAGATGCTGCTGAAAAGTCCGGGGTACTTTCGGGCAGGTGCGCGGGATTGGGAAGTTGCCATCGAGGCGGCGATAGCCCGACACGACGCAAAGCTGGCTACGGATTTGTTCTGCGCCGCCGTCATCGGAATACTGGCGTTGGAGACGGCGAAGCAAGACCCGGCCAGCTGGTCGGTGGATGCTTTGGGCTACATCCGCGTCGCCAAGGAAAATGCGATGACGCTACTTCCCATGGCGTTGAAGGTGGAGGCGGTAACAATAGCCGCGATGCTGTACCGGCCGCCTGTCAACGGTCTTTAGCCAAGCGGCGCGCATCGGTGTGATGCAGCCGAGGGTCAGCCTTCATCATTGCTATTCTTCGCGCATCTTCGTCAGCCACTCGGCGGAGGGCGGCGCGAATCGAGATCACCGCCATCACAGCGCCCGTAATCAAGAAGCTCAACGGTACGAAGAACAGAACCGGCGGGATCGACATCGACTCTTCATCGCCCGCCAGGAGCGACACCGCGCCCATGGCTGCAAGCGGCACAGCGCCAAGCGCGACTAGAAACGCACCCAAGGCACCCACGCATTCTCCCCCAAGGCTAGTGTTATTTCGGCGGCTTCGCTGTCCTGTAGGTGACGAAGATTTTCGGCATAGCCCATCCCCGGCTTTCCGGAGACGTTATTCTGGCGGGGAAACGGGGGCAATGGTTGTCCGGCAACGGCCGGGTAGGTCCGGCCGGGCTCCCGCGTGCTGCCGTGAATTGCGGGCATCCAACTGCATCGCGAGCGAGCGAAGTCGTCCGGGAAGTGGTAAACACGTCCGGGTTGATTCCGGGATCGGGCTGCATGTCGTGGGTGAGCTTCCACTTCCAGCGGTAATCAGGTGGCTCGTGCATGAGCGGTTCGGCGGGTACGACGCCGAAACCAAGGTGCATGGCTACATGCAGTACATTCCGCCCGATCAGGCAGTTGAGGCGAAAACTTATCGCGACCTCCTCAAGCGCCTCCCGGAAGAGCAGATCAGGCAGACCTTCCAGGAACGGCTCCGCGAACTTGTTCCGTTGGCCGAGGAGGCAATTGAGGACCGTGAAAGCGTCCTCTTCTTCAACCAACCAAATGCGGTCGCGGACTACGAATACTGGGCCCGCTTTCCGTTCTGGTCGCTGCGGGACGCGGTCGCGCTGACGCTGGGCCGGGACCCTGGCGTGGTGCATTGGCAAGCGTTCGAGCGGGAGGCGGCGACGGCTACCCTCTTCGCGGCTCGTTATCGCCGGCTGGGCGATCTGGTCCATGCCTCGATACAGGCGAGAAAGCTGTCCCAGCCAATCGAACCCGCGCCATACCTGCAATGGTGTCACCGGATGGGGCTGGTGCTTCCCGAAGGTCTGATTGCGGCTGTCGAAGACCAGCACGGCCGCGCTTTCGACTGGATGAATGCGGCTCTCCGCATATCCGAGCTTCATGAGCAGGCCTTGAACGACAATCAGGCCTGGGCAGACGCCTACGAAAACGAACTCGCAGATCACGCGGCGACGCGTCAGCATCTATCCGCTCTAGACCTTTTTGTAAGCCAGGTGCTGGAACAGCAGAATGCCGAGCGCGCAGAGCATGCGGCGGAGATCGAGGCCTTGCGTCGCGAGCAAGCTGCTGCGGCCCCCAAGGAACTGAAGACGCGGGAACGGGAAAGCCTGCTGAAACTCTTCATCGCGGCGGTGATGGATTCTCACGGTTATGACCCATTGGCGACACGCAGCCCGATTCCAGGGGAGCTGGTGGCTGCGACCGAACGCCTTGGCATTCCGTTGAGCGACGAGACGGTCCGGAAGTTTCTGAAAATGGCGGCTGAGCTGCTGCCACCCGAAGCCAAGATCACCGCTGCCTAGCCAAACTTGGCGGGCCCTACCCCCAGTTTGGCCAACTCCGCAAATCGGCATTCTAAGACCCTCCCGTCCAGCAACAGACGGAGACGAATCATGTCGAACCAAGCACAACTTCCCGAGACCGGCTTCCTGCGCCTGCGCGCGATCCTGGCGCCAGCGGGACCTATTCCGGTCAGCAAATCGACCTGGTGGCAGGGGATCAAGGATGGGCGCTTTCCCAAGCCGCTGAAACTGGGGAAGCGAGTCACGGTCTGGCGCGTGGAGGACATCCGCAAACTGATCGAAACCGGCGGCGCCTGAAATGCGCCGCCGCCCGAGCTACCGGGCGATCCACACACATCTGAGCTACACGGTGGACGAGCTGGCGCGCGCAACGGGCGTTTGCAAGGCAACCGTGCGGCGATGGCTGAAGGCGGGTCTGCCGGCGATCACTGACATGCGGCCAGCGCTGATCGTCGGGGCGGACGCAATCACCTTCCTGCGCCGGCGGGGGCGTCCGACGCGCCGCTGCAAGCTGGGCGAGTTCTTCTGCTTCGCCTGCCGGGAGCCAAGGCGGCCGGCTTTTCGCGAAGCTGAGATCGCTAGCCGTACGATCCATACGCTGAACGTTCGGGCCTTGTGCGAGGCCTGTGCAACCACGATGCACACGCGGGTCTCCCTGAAGCGCATAGCCCAGTTTTGTGCGCTGGTGCGCCTGCCGGACAAGCAGGCAGAGCCACACCTAAGCGAGAGGGAAAAGGCCTGCGGGAATGTCCACTTGAGCGAGGCAGGATAGCCATGGCGAAGCGTCATCCCAAGAATGTGCGGATCAAGCACGGCTACCTGGTGTGGTTGCGCGAGGCGAGGGGCGCGCAACCCGACACCATTGACGCCGCCGCCGCCGCAATCGACCAGTTCGAGGCGGCGAACGGCGGGAAGGATTTCGCCGCGTTCCATATCGAGCAGGTGGGGCGGTTTAAGCGCGTACTCGCCGACGCGATGAACCCGCGCACGGGCAAGCCGCTGGCGGTCGCGACAATTCACGCTCGGCTGGTGGGGGTGAAAGCGTTCTTCCTGTGGCTGGCGGACCAGCCGGGTTACAAATCGCGGATCGGCTATTCCGACTGCGAGTATTTCAACCCGTCAGCTAATGACGCGAGGATCGCCAAGGCGCGGCGCGAGCGGCCCGTACCGGAGATCGGACAAATCCGGCGCGTGCTGGACAACATGCCGAACGTGACCGCCATCGAGAAACGCGACCGCGCGCTGATCGCCTTCACGTTGTTGTCCGGCGCCCGCGATGACGCCGTCGCTTCGCTGAAGATCGGCCATGTGGACCTGCAAACCCGCACCGTGTTTCAGGATGCGCGCACGGTGCGCACGAAGAACCGGAAGACGTTTACGTCTTGGTTCTTCCCGGTCGGCGAGCAGATCGAGGCCATCGTGGCGGACTGGATCGACTATCTGCGCAGTGAGCTGATGTTCGTGGCGGACGAGCCTTTGTTCCCCGCCACGCGGATCGGGCTGGGGCCGGATGGCGGCTTTGCTACCGATGGGCTGGAACGGCGGCACTGGACCAGCGCGGCGCCGATCCGGCGGATATTCCGGGAGGCATTTGAGGCGGCAGGGCTGCGCTACTACAACCCTCATAGCTTCCGCCACACGCTGGCGCGGCTAGGGCAACAGATCTGCAAGGCGCCCGAGGCGCTGAAGGCCTGGTCCCAGAATCTCGGCCATGAGGACGTGCTGACGACACTTACGAGTTACGGCGAGGTTCCCGGCCACCGGCAGGCGGAGATCATGGAGGAGCTGCGCGGTACCCCGACGGTACATGCCGGCGCTGGCGATCCCGACGGCGCAACCGTTCAGCGCGTTCTCGACTACGTGGCCAGGATGGCGAGCGGTTCAGTGCGGAGGTAAGTTTGCTGCAACCAGTATTTCTGCTTCCGTCCGCTCTTCCAACGTCAAGGACTCGCGCAGCGCCGCAAGTGCTCGGGTTGCATTCGGCTCGCCATTGCGTTCGGCCCGGAGGTACCAGAGGTAAGCTTGAGGCTTACTGGCAGAAACGCCCATACCCTGTTCGTACATTCGACCCAGCGAAAACTGCCCAAAGGAATCGCCCTGTTCGGCTGAGAGCCGGTAGAGGCGAAAGGCTTCGTTCAAATCCTGCGGCACGCCGTCGCCAACTTCGTAAGCGCGCGCGAGGATATAGTGGGCAACGGGATTGCCGCGATCCGAAGCCTGGCGAAACAGGCTGAGCGCTTCAACCGGGTTCTCCGGCACGCCCTGGCCCTCCTCGTACATGAAGGCGAGGGAGACCAGCGCAAGGTCGTGGCCCTGATCGGCGGCCAAGCGGTACCAGCGGAGCGCGCCAGCAAAGTCTTCCGGGCCGCCTTCCGCGTTGTGAAGCATCCGCCCGAGCATGAACTGCCCGCGTGGATCGCCAGTTTCTGCTGCAGTCCGGAACCAGTGTTTGGCCTCCGCTTCGTCCGGCTCCGCGCCGACACCTTCGAAGAGCATCATCGCAAGCCGCCACTGCGACTCTGGTTCGCCCCGTTCGGCAGCCTTCCGATACCAGTCCAGCGCCGCCGCATCATTTTCTTCCACGCCGTATCCGACTTCATGGAACTGGCCCATCGCCCACAGCCCGACGGGCGCACCGGCTTCAGCGGCTTGTCGTGCTATCGCGAATGCGGCGCTCGGATCGTCGCCGTTCATCGCGAGGTTGAGCTTGCTTTGCCAGTCGGGATCAAGCGGCGGGGCGCCACAGCTTGCGAGCCAGACGGCCGTTGCAGCAATAAGAGCCGGGCGGCGCATGCGATAGTTCCCCAACATCAGACGCGCCTTCAAGGGTCGCCGAGCTGCTGCCGGAATGCAAGCCGTCAGCTGGGTTGGGAGCTAGTCCATGGGCCAACGGTGAGAACGCCGTAGCACTTGCCCCAATGTCCGGATTCCCTTCAAGTGCCCCGCGCACAGGGAGCACCGGGTGTCCAAACTCACACTTAGCCAGCTGACAAGCCTTCTGTTCAAGGCGTGCGACGAGCTTCGCGGGAACATGGAGGCGTCAGAATACAAGGAATACATTTTCGGCGCCCTGTTCCTGAAGCGCTGCAGCGATCTGTTTGACCAAGAGCGCGCGCGGTTCGAGGTTGAGCTGAAAGGCCGGGGACTTTCGGGCAAGCGCCTGCAGGACGCGCTGGACGACAAGGACCGCTACACTTTTTATGTGCCCAAAGAGTCGCGCTGGGAGAAGCTGCGTCACCTGAAAACTGAGGTTGGAAACGGGCTCAATGTCGCGCTCAGGAAGTTGGAGGGTGCAAACTCGTCAGCACTGGAAGACGTCCTCCAAGGGATAAACTTCAATAGGCAGATCGGTCAGCGGAAACTAGATGACGACACGCTCGTCAACTTCATTCAGGTATTCGAGAATTTGCCGCTGCGCGATGAGGACTTCGAGTTTCCAGACTTGCTGGGCGCCGCCTACGAATACCTGATCAAATATTTCGCCGACTCCGCCGGCAAGAAGGCGGGCGAGTTCTATACGCCTGCGGAAGTCGTGCGGGCCATGGTCGAGATTGTCGATCCGCAGCCCGGCATGACCATCTATGACCCGACCGCAGGGTCCGGCGGCATGCTGATTCAGTCGCGCGACTATGTGCGCGACTGTGGCGGCGATCCGCGCAACCTGTCGCTGTTCGGGCAGGAGAAGATCGGCACGACATGGTCGATCTGCCGGATGAACATGATACTGCACGATATTCCGTCGGCGGACGTCCGGCAGGAGGACACGCTCAAGCTGCCGCAGCACCGGGAAGACGATGGCGAGCTGAAGCGGTTTGATCGCGTACTGGCCAATCCGCCTTTCAGCCAGAACTACGCGAAGAAGGGCATGGAAGCGACGGGGCGCTTCTCCGTCTGGATGCCGGAGAAGGGCAAGAAGGCCGACCTGATGTTCGTTCAGCACATGCTTGCGGTGCTGAAGGCCAATGGCCGCATGGCGACGGTGATGCCGCACGGCGTGCTGTTCCGGGGCGGCGAGGAGCGCGAGGCGCGCAAGCATTTCATCGAGAAGGGCTGGCTCGACGCGGTGATCGGCGTGCCCGCCAGTCTGTTCTATGGCACCGGCATTCCGGCCTGTATCCTGGTGATGAACAAGGAGAACGCATCCAAGCGCGACTCCGTCCTCTTCATCAATGCGGATCGCGAATACCGCGAAGGCAAGGCGCAGAACCATCTGCGGCCGGAAGACATCGCCAAGATCGTGCACGTCTATCGCCAGCGCGCGGATGTGCCGGGCTATGCCCGCGTCGTGCCGGTGAAGGAGATCGCGGCGGAGGATTTCAACTGCAATATCCGCCGCTATGTCGACAACGCGCCCCCGCCAGAGCCGCACGATGTGCGCGCCCACATCATGGGTGGCGTGCCGGCGGCGGAGATTGACGCGCTGTCCCGCTACTGGTCCAACTACAAGGGGTTGAGGGAGCGCTGTTTCGTGCCGCGCGTGGGGGAAAAGAAGTATCTCGATTTTGCGGAGGCCATCGCCGAGCGGCGGGCCATCGCTTCCGTGGTGCGGGATGATCCAGGCGTGCAGGCGGCGCACACCGCTTTCATGGACCAGTTGGCCGGCTGGTGGACGAAGAATGTGGGCGCGTTCGAGAAGCTGGCGCCAACCAAGGGCGAGCCCGGCAACGTCTATGCGCTGCGGCGCGGCCTGCTGGCGGATATCGACAAGACGTTCGCAGGGAACCCGCTGCTGAACGAATTTCAGGTGCGCGGCGCGCTGGCGCGGTTTGTCGATTTGCTGAAGGCGGACCTGAAATCCGTGGCGGCAAGCGGCTGGGGCGCCGAGTTGATCCCGGAAGATGAAATCCTGCAGAGCCAGTTTCCGGAGCTGGTGGAGCAGCTGCGCGTGAAGCAGGAGCGCCTGGAGGAAATCAAGGGCCTGCTGGCTGCGCCGGAGAAGGGCGAGGACGGTGAGGACGAAGACGAGGCGCAGTTGCCGCCCGCCGAGGCGAAGAAACTCAAGGACGAGCAGAAGACGCTGAAGGCCGACCTGCGCGCCGCCGAGAAGATTCGCGACGAAATGATCGCCGCCGCGCGCGAGAAGATCAGCAGTGCCGAGGCGCGCGCCGTTATCCTGGAACGGTTCCGGCGCCTGCTGATGGAAGGGTATCAGACCTATCTCGACGCGGACCGCACTGCCTGCGCCGCCGCCGTCGAGAATCTGCACGCCAAGTATGCGATGACGGCCCGCGAGATCGAGACGAAGCGCGGCGCCGCTGCGAAGGAGCTGGACGGATACCTGAAGGCGCTCGGCTATGTGGCGTAAGGTTCGGACCGACGACGCAGCCGAAATTGTAAGCGGCGGGACGCCTTCGCGGTTCGTTCCCGAGTATTGGGATGGAGCAATTCCGTGGGTCACGCCCACCGACATCTCGGCTAGTCGTGGAAAGTACCTCTCCTCGACCGCTGAACGCATTACAAAAAAAGGCTTGAGCCACTCCGCCGCCAAACTGCTTCCAGCGGGAACCGTACTTCTCACCTCGCGCGCAACCATCGGCGAAGCGCGGATCGCGACGATGCAACTTTGCACAAATCAGGGGTTCAAAAGTCTTATTGCGCGTGAGGGTGTTGATTCCGAGTTTCTCTACTATCAGGTCTGCAGGCAGCGTGGCGATTACGAGCGCTACGGAGTCGGCAGCACGTTCGCTGAAATCAACAAGCCGGATACTTCGCGCGTCGAGCTATTGTTTCCGGAGACCGAGGAGAAGCAGCAGGCCATTGCCGGGGTCCTATCGACGGTGGATCGCCTGATCTATCAAACCGAAACGCTGATCGCCAAGCAGGAGCAGGTACGGGCCGGGTTGATGCAGGACCTGTTCACGCGCGGCGTCGACAAATCCGGCCGCCTCCGCCCGTCCCACGAAGAAGCGCCGGAGTTGTATCACGAGACGGAATTGGGATGGTTGCCCAAGGCTTGGGAGGCGATCCGCTTAGACGAACTCACGACAAAGATCGTCGACGGTGTGCATCATACGCCGACATACGTTGATACCGGCATCCCGTTTGTGACGGTGAAGAATCTCACGAAGGGGCGGGGGATCGATCTGTCGGACGTCAACTACGTGACACTTTCCGATCATCGTGGGTACCAGAGACGCGCCGACCCCAAATACGGTGATGTGCTGGTCACTAAAGATGGAACCCTGGGGGTGGCACGATGCGTCCCCAAGGAATTGGATGAGGTGAGTATCTTTGTTTCGGTCGCCCTCCTGCGTCCGATCCTGAGTCGTCTTATACCAGCATTCCTTCGGGAGTTCTTCGAAACGAATTACTACTCACGCCAGATGGGATACTTGTCCGCAGGGTCGGGCTTGAAGCACATCCACCTTGAGCACTTCCGCAAGTTTGTCATCCCGCTGCCGCATGCTGCAGAGCAGGCAGCCATTATAGAGGCATTGGCGTGTTCTGACCGAATACTCGAAGACGAAGATAGGATGCTTGCTGAGTTGATGGCGCGCCGCTCCGGCCTCATGCAAGACCTTCTCACGGGTAAAGTTCCCGTTGACGTTCTTCTGAAGGAGCGCGCCGCCGCATGAGCGAGTACGCGCATGTCGAGAAGCCTCTCCTGACCCAGCTGGCGGCGCTGGGCTGGACGGTGATCGACCAGGGCGCGGGCGTGATCCCGACGGATCCGTCGCGGAGTCTGCGCAACGGCTTTCGTGACCTCTATCTGCCAGACGTTTTCCGCGCCGCCGTGCGTGGGCTCAACCGCACTATCGACGGCCGCGAGTGGCTCACGACACGCCAGTTGCAGATACTCGCCGATGACATTTTCCGCCAGCCAAACCGCTGTCTGCTTGAGGCGAATGAAGAAGTGCAGCGCCTGTTGTTGAAGGCGCATGCAGACCGCAACGAGCTGACGGGGGAGGAGAGCCCGACCGTCCGCCTGATCGATTTCGAGCATCCTGAGCGGAACACCTTCCACGCCATCAACCAGTTTCGCGTCGATACGCCAGGCTGCGTGAAGGCTTTCATCATTCCGGACGTCGTGCTGTTCGTGAACGGCCTGCCGCTGGTGGTGATCGAGGCCAAGATCGGCGACGCCAACACCGCCAACCCGATGCACGAGGCGTTCGTGCAGCTGCAACGCTATCGCAATGGCCGCACCGCCACACGCGACGCAGGACTGAACGAGGGCGAGCCGAGGTTGTTCTATCCCAACCTGTTCGTGATCCGCACCTGCGGCGAGGCGGCGGAGTTCGGCACAATCAGCTCGGCGACCGAACACTTCTACGCCTGGCGCAATATCTGGCCGGAGAGCTACGCGAAGTTCCACCCGCCGCGCGGCGAGGCGCGCCAGCAAGAGCAGCTGGTACAGGGCCTGCTGAACAAACACGCCCTGCTGGACATGCTGCGCACGTCCACCGTGTTCATGGACCTGCCGAACGGCAAGCGCGTGAAGCTGTCCGCCCGCTATCAGCAGCACCGAGCGGCGCGGCGGATCGTGGATCGGTTGCGGACAGGGCAGACGCCGACCGAGCGCAGCGGCGTGATCTGGCACACGCAGGGTTCCGGCAAATCACTGACCATGGTGTTTGTCGGGCGGATGATCCGGACGTCGCCCGACCTGCAGGACTTCAAGCTGCTGCTGGTGGTGGACCGGGTCGACCTGGAGGACCAGCTGGCTGCGACGGCCAAGCTGATCGGCGGCAAGATCAACCTGATTGAGCGGCGGGACGAGATCAGGCCGGTGCTGAGTTCGCCAGCCTCCGACGTCAACATGGTGATGATCCATAAATTCCTGGATGACACGAAGGAGCTGCCTCAGGGGCTCGCCGAGGCGATGGGCAAGTACGCGCCGCCGCCAAGCGGCGAGGCGTTTGGCGTGGTGAATGATTCCGACCGTATCCTGATCATGGTGGACGAGGCGCACCGCACGCAGGGTTCGGATATGGGCGACAACCTGTTCGAGGCCTTCCCCAATGCCGCGCGGATCGCGTTCACGGGAACGCCGCTGATCACGGAGCGCCATGCAGGCCGCCGCACGGTGAAGCGGTTCGGCGAGTACATCGACACCTACAAGCTGATGGACGCGGTCGAGGACGGCGCAACGCTGCAGATTCTCTACGAGGGGCGCACCGCCAACACAGCGCTGCGCGACAAGGCGGAGTTCGACGCCGCGTTCGAAGACCTTTTCGCAGAACGCAGCGAGGACGAGCTGCTGGCGATCAAGAAGAAGTACGGCGCCACCGGCGACATCCTCGAAGCCGAAAGCCGGATCGGCGCCATCGCTCGCGATATCGTGCGGCACTATATCGACAACATCCTGCCCAACGGCTTCAAGGCGCAGGTTGTCTGCCATTCCAAGCTGTCGGCCGTGCGGTATCAGCGCGCGCTGCGCCGGGCGCTGGAGGAGCGGCTGGAGGCAGAGCGCGCCGCTGCACAGCCCGATGAAGAACTGATCCGGAAGATTGCCTTCCTGAAGGTCGCGACCGTCATTTCTGCCGACCAGACAAACGAGCCAGCCGAGATCACCGAGGCGCGCAAGGAAGCGAAACGCTGGAACGCCGTCGAGAATTTCTGCAGGCCGTTCGATCTGGATGATCTGGACAAGGCGAATACCGGGATCGCCCTTCTGGTTGTCTGCGACATGCTGCTGACCGGGTTCGATGCGCCTATCGAGCAGGTGATGTACATCGACAAGCGGCTGAAAGAGCACAACCTGCTGCAAGCTATCGCGCGGGTGAATCGCGTCGCCCACAATAAGCGGCGGGGTTTTATCGTGGACTATATCGGCCTCGCCAATCACCTGACGGATGCGCTGAAAATCTATGCGAGCGAGGACCTGGAAGACTTGCAGCAGGGACTGAAGAACGTCGGTTCAGAGACTCCGATCCTGGAGGAACGGCACCGGCGGCTTTTGCAGCATCTGCAAGGTCTCGGCGTCCGGCAGATCGAGGCGTTCGTCCGGGGCGAGATGGACGGCGTCGAGGACGAGGTGAACCTGATCCATCGCGCGGTCGATGCGCTTGGACCCGTGAAGGCACGCGCCGACTTCGAGGTTTATCTCAAGAAGTTCCTGCAGAGCCTGGACCTTCTGCTGCCGGGGTCTGTGGCGCAGCCCTATCGGGCTCCAGCGCGGCGCTTCGGGTATCTCATGCGCATGGTCAAGGAGCGCTACAAGGACGAGTCCATCAATCTGGCCGGCGTGGGCGAAAAGGTCTCGGCGCTGATCAACAAGCATCTTGTCGAGCTGGGCGTCGATCCGAAAATTCCGCCGGTCGAGCTGCTGGACCCGAACTTCGTGGCCAAGGTTGTCGGCCATTCAAAGGGCGATGAACGCGCCAAGGCCAGCGAGATGGAGCACGCAATCCGGAAGCACTGCACCGTGCGTCTGGATGAAGACCCGGCGTTCTTCCGTAAGATGAGCGAAAAGCTGGACGCCTTGATCGTCCGCCATGGCGAGGACTGGGTCTTGCTCGCGGAGCGTTACGAGGAGCTGCGAGCAGAAATCCAGGCCGGGCGGCCGGACGGTGGGGACAGGGATGCGGCAGAGGTGGCGGTATTCCGCGACAACGTCTTTGACCTGATTGCAGATGCCGCGCCGCACTCGCTGGAAGATATCACGAAGATCGAGCGCGTTTGCGAACGCATCATCGCGCTGATTCGCGGCAACATCGGAATTGTGGACTTCTGGCGGAAGCCGGATGAGGTGAAGCGACTGCGGGCGCTGGTCAGCACCGAGCTTGTGGTTTCAGACGTGGAGGCGCTTGTTTCAAATCGCCAGCGGATTGCAGTGGAGTTGACGCGGTTGGCAGAGAAGCGGGCGAGCGAGTTACTGCGGTCATGAAGATGCGCGCTCAGGATATCGAGTTCACACTTGTTCGCAGCCGGCGGAAGACGGCCGCCATTGTCGTCGAGCGCTCCGGCAAGGTAACGGTGCGGGCACCGCATGATCTCTCGCGTGAGCGCGTCCGGGACGTCGTCGCCAGCCGCGCGCTCTGGGTCCACCGCGCGCTTGCGGAATGGGAAGACTTCAACGGCCGGCGGCCGAAGCGCGCGTTCGCCGATGGCGAGGGCTTCAGCTATCTCGGCCGCACCTATCAGCTGAAGCTTGCTCGCAAGAGTGATCAGCCTCTCATGCTGCGAAACGGGAGGTGGCTGCTGTCGCCCGTCGTGCTCGACCTCGGGGGGGTGAAGGCCGCGCAAAAGGCGTTTCGCGATTTCTACATCCGGAAGGGTGCGGAGCACATTGGCGAGCGGGTCACGCAGCTGGCGCCCAAGGTTGGTGTTCGGGCCGGGACGGTGACGGTTCGGGAGTTAGGCTATCATTGGGCTTCATGTGGGCAGACTGGGCGTTTGAACTTCCACTGGAAGCTCATGCAGGCGCCCCGAAGCGTCATCGACTACGTCGTTGTGCACGAGCTTTGCCACTTGCGCTTCCGAGATCATTCCGATGCGTTCTGGAATGAGGTGGACAAGGTGCTGCCGAACTATCGCGACCGCCGCGATTGGCTACGGCGGTACGGGGCAGCGATGGAGCTTTAATTCGTTCTCTAGGGTGTCAAGGAATGGCCAGACCGCGCGCGAGGGCAGGAAAGCCGCTGAGTCTGCCCTCAATCGTAAGCGTGATCTTGCTACCCTGTTCAGAGCAGGCCGTCGTGTATCAGCGAGCATCCAGTCAGCTTGATTCTCGCGAACGCGGACGGCTGAGAAGACTTGGCAAACCACTTTTCGACATTGGCGAGATTGAGGCCCTTCTAGCGGCCATCTCGCTTCACTGGACCGAACAAAGGCGTATTGCTGAGCAGCACCCTGACTTCTTTCGATGGCCATCGACCGTCGCGTGGATGGGATCGGGTGGGTTCTGGGCGGAGGGCATGACTGAAGAGGGCGCATTGAAGCTATTTGGCTACAATGTTGGCCAGGAGGCCGACCTTTCCGAGGCGCACCGCCGCCAGAGGCTAGACCTAGTGTTCAACACGGTAATTCCACCCTTCACTGAATGGAGCCGTGTGCTGGAATGGGGTGAGCCGCGCACTGCGCCCCGTCTAAAAAAGATGGCGAACTGCCTGGCTAGCTTTGCGCGCAACGGTGCGAGGCGACCCGAGGTGTACATGCAGTTGCCGGTTCGAAAGTGGCGAGATGATCTCGGCTACCTTCATGACCGGTACTATCGCGACCATTTTCGATTCGGCTGGCCCGACGTTGTGTGAGTCTGCGGTCGCGCGCTAATGGGTAGCGCCAGTTGTCACGTTCCAAGGGGTGAAGGCCGGTCGTTTTTGTTGGTACATTTGTTGGTACCGCTTGCGCGCATGTGGCGCGAAAGCCCAGTTTATAACGCCTTCGGACCACACTTCCGGTCCTCTTCTGGCACCAGCGGCCTTTTCGGGGGTTGTCCAAAAGACACCCCCAACTGGCCTCCAGTCCTTGTAAATCAGAGATAATTCGCTCTTTGGGCGTTCTTGCAGCCCTTCGGTACAGAAGGGCGGTGCAGAACGTGTTTCGCATGCGCGGATTGGAGCGGGAAAACCGCAGGATCCTGGACCGCCCCAGCGTCAAGCTCACGAAGTCCGGAAGCTCACCCAAGGCCGGCAGGATTCGTCGGGCGGTAACGGAAACCGAGACGCCGCACACAAAAAGCGTGAGCTCACGGACGCCAGTTCGTGAGGTGATCCCGATGACTTGGCCGTGAGTCAACAGCGAGCTTCTTGCGGGATCGCGCGCCGTCATCAACCTGACGGGAGAAACTTTGGGAGAAATCTATGCGGATCCGGATTTTGGCAGGGGTGGCCGCGCTAGCCATCGCAGGCGCAGCAGGAACGGCTCTGGCCTACAAGGTCGACGACAAGATCCAGATCCCCGCCGCCGTCGACGATTTCAGGCTGGCTGACCATGAAGGGTTCGCCCACAGCCTCAGGCGTCTGAACGACGTCGACGCCGTGGTTCTCTTGTCCCACATCAACGGCGACGCCGGCTCGCGGAACGCTGCGAAGGCTCTGGAGCTCCTGAAGACACAATACCCGAAGGTCGAGTTCATGATG